>Ga0315312_1001574_pt1 | contig 17402 bp, 18 predicted proteins | sample TDP7_MG_FD_203629 | JGI IMG/M metagenome (GOLD analysis project Ga0315312, IMG submission 203629) | Freshwater sediment microbial communities from Lake Towuti, South Sulawesi, Indonesia - TDP7 | ecosystem: Environmental > Aquatic > Freshwater > Lake > Sediment | place: Indonesia: South Sulawesi... | reverse complement strand
GAGCTTTCACCCCCCGGGGTCACCCCCACGGGGCGTCGGGTATAACTATCCGGCCAAACAGTCAATTGCCGGAGCCGGACTTTCACCGGCCAGACACGCAGCATTATGGGCTGCGAGCAGAGCGCGCGGAGAACGCTGAGAATAATAGATTCGAAACTTAATCTTACTGCCATTTTTGCTTTTCAAATTCGTTTTTGATTTGACTTTATACTCCGCGTCCTCTGTATTACTTACTTGCAAACTCTCGAAATTTTGTTAAGCAAAAAATCTGCCCCCCCACCCTTACCGTTCGGCTAAGCCCTCGGCCTGAGCTCGGGCCGAAGGCTCACGACGAAGCCCTCCCCCTCGCCCTGTACCATGTTGGTTCAGGGCTCGAGGGGGGAGGGTAGGGAGGGGGTGAGTTTGGTTGCGGCTATGCCGCGCTGTGATCTCTGTGGCAAATATTTTCTTATCCCCCGAGGGGGAGATAGTTCCATATAAAAACCAGTCCAAAGGCAGCCAGAATTAGGAAGATGATAAAAAGGACCTTTTGTGTCTTCACGTTTGCCCCCAGGTCGATCAGGAAGACCCGGATCCCCAGGGAAGCATGGAGGGACACCACCAAAAGCAGCAAGAACTGTAATGGCCGCCGATAGGGTAAGAAAAAATGCAGGGTTAAGAAAAGCAGGATGAAGGCGGCCGAAACTCTCTGCAGCAGCCAGGCCCACATTCCCGGAAGCGTATTTCGCCAGACCTGTAAATCCCCTACATCCCTCTTTAAAATCAATTCCTTTCCGTTCGCCATTTTTCCCTCCTCAACTTTTCACCGCAGAGCGCACAGCGCGGCATAGCCGCAATGAAACCCACCCCCTCCCTGCCCTCCCCCCTCGAGCCCTGAACCAACATGGTACAGGGCGAGGGGGAGGGCTTCGTCGTGAGCCTTCGGCCCGAGCTCAGGCCGAGGGCTTAGCCGAACGGTAAGGGTGGGGGGGAAATTTTTTTGCTTAATAAGAATTCGAGATTTTGCATGCTAGTAGTAAGAGAGCTCAGAGAATTAAATAGAATCGAATGGCCAAAAATAAACTATAATTCTTAACTTCTTTTTGCCTTTTGAATTTATTACACCTCAGCGTTCTCCGCGTCCTCTGTGGTGAAATTTACTTTTTATTGAAACCCGATATCTTCCGGCTTCAGACGGTTTAGAATCACTGGCCGGTTGTAGATTTTCATCTCTCTCTTCTCGCGCTTAAGGAAGAAATTTTTTAGGTATTCTCTGTCATTCTTCTCGGGAAAATCACTCCGGTAATGGGCGCCACGGGATTCTCTGCGCTCCAGGGCTGATCTTCCGATCATCTCCGAGGCCTCCAGCAGATTGCCCATGTTCAACCAGTCATTCCAGGCGATGTTGTAAGCGCGGCCCCCAGCAATTCCCACTTGCTCCATTTTTTCTTTCAATTCCAGAATCATTTGCCAGCCTTCCTGCAGTCCTTTCTCCTCCCGGATGATCCCCAGTTTTTCCCAATTGCTTAAGCGCAGCGTGTCCCGCAAGGGATAAATGTCCAATCCTTCGCGCTTCAGCGGAGCCTCAGCCTGCTTGATAGTTTCTTCAACCTGTTTCTCATCGAAGGGGGCAAGCTCCCGACTGACCACCTCATCGGCCATCGTATCCCCAGCAATTCCCCCAAAGACGGTCGAGTCGGCGATGCCATTGCCGCCTAAACGATTCGCCCCGTGGACACCACCTGCGTCTTCCCCAGCGGCATACAGGCCATCGAGGCTGGTGTGGCACCGGGTGTCTATCATTGCGCCTCCCATGAAGAAATGGGCGGTAGGAGAGACTTCCACTCGCTCGTGAGCCAGGTCAAACCCGTAATCCCGGCAGCGCTCGACCATTCCAGGGAAGTTCTTCTCCACAAAATCTGGGCCCATCACCGAAGCATCGATAAAAACCGCCCCATGGGAAGTTCCCCTTCCGGCCGTGATTTCCATAAAACTGCTCCGGGAGACCACGTCTCGGGTCGCCCGCTCCTTCGCATCCGGAGCATACCGCTCCATAAAGCGCTCCCCTAAGGCGTTAAAAAGCTGGGCTCCAGCCCCCCTGAGGCCTTCTTCCAGTAAGGTGCCCGAAGTATTGGAACCTTTCACAATCAGGCCTGTGGGGTGGAATTGAACCATCTCCATATCCACCATCTCGGCCCCCGCGCGGTAGCAGAGTGCGATGCCATCAGCTGATTTGTCCAGAGAAGGGGCAAAGAGCTTGTACATCGTCGGTCCTCCACCTGTGCAGACGAGCGTGGCCCGGGCATGAGCGACAAGAAATTCCCCGTGGTCTATATCCAGAAGCAGTGCTCCCACAATCCGGGTGCCTCCCTTGTCCCAGAGAAGCTCCACAGCTCGATGTTCGTCTAAATAATCGATTTCCCGCTTGAATACCTGCTCGGAGAGGCGGGATACGATCTCGATGCCTGTGAGGTCCCCCTTGTGGACCGTGCGATCGAAACTCTGGCCAGCAAAAGGCTTCTGGTGGATGGTGCCGTCTGGGTTACGGTCGAAGAAGCATCCATATTTCGTTTCCATCTCCTTGATCCGCTCCGGGGCTATAGTGACCAGTTCCCAGGCCAAATCCTGATTATTGATGAAATGTCCACCCTTCAGCGTGTCCATATAATGTTTCTCAAAGGAATCGGCCGGGTTCAGGACGACGTTGTAGCCTCCCTGGACCATACGCGAGCATCCGCCTTTTCCGATGATCGATTTGGTCACGATCAGGATTTTTATCTTTTTGCCGGCATCTGCGGCATGGAGAGCGGCGCAGAGTCCAGCCCCTCCTGCTCCCAGGATGAGAATGTCAGTCTGGATGACGGGGATGGAAAACCTGCTCATCTTTTTTCTCCTCCAAATCCCTCCCAACTCCACTTTACTAAAGGGGGGCTAGGGGGATTTTTCTCCCGCTATAGCGGGAAGGGAGTTGCGGGTAGCCGAGCCTTCTTGACCATTTAAATATTGCCCATAATCCAAAAATAGCTTCCGGTCTATAGCCTTGAATTTCCTGTCTCGCCAGTCCAGAGACAAGAGATAAGTGCTCAAGGCTTCCAGATCCTCCAGGGGAATCTCGTAACGGGGCATGGTCGTTCCTGGCTGGTAAAGGCGAGCATTGAGGACAAAGCGCTGGATCCATTCTGGCGACCGGTTCCGCTGACGGACCACGGCCATATCTGGCCCCTCCCTCCTTCCTTCCCGACCAAAGACCTGGTGGCAATAAGCGCAATTTCTTTCCGCGAAGACTTGGGCTCCGCGGATTTCTGCAGCTGAAATGGGCCTGTCTGGAAGAATGATTCTTTCTCCATAGCGGGCGCTGGCCGTGCCCAAGAGGCTGAAATAAATTAGCACAACCCCAAAAGCCCCCCCCAATGCCAGCGCCACGGGGCGGAGCAAGAGGCTTTTTTCAGGATTTCGATCGATGTAAGGCAGGAAGATGAGCAAAAGCAAGATCGCCACCAAGCCCGCAACGCTCCATGCCGGGTAGGCCACAACAAGGAACTTCAGCGTCTCTTCCAGGAAGAGCAAGTACCAGGGTGGAGAGACACGTTCCGGGTTGACCATGGGGTTGACTGCTTCCTGGAGAGGGTCGGAGAACCAGCTGGGAGCAAAGGCAACGGCTGCCAGCAGGAGACCAGCAACGGCTGAGGCAAAAAGCCCATTCTGAAATTTTTGGTTATTAGCATCCGCTGTTTTCTTCTCCTTTTTCCCCAGCCAGTGTTGCCAGAAAAGGAGTAAGGCCAGAATGGTTGAGAACCCGATATGCATACTGTAGAAACGAGTTAAGGCTACACCCCCCAGCTCTTTTCCACCTCGGAGAAAATCAACCGAAAAGCTGCCGATCCAGGGAATGGTAGAAAGGTTCGATAGGACTGCGGCAGTCCCCCAGAAAGCTCTTTGAGAGAGAGGAAGAAGAAATCCACTGAAATTTGCCCAGACCGTTATGAATAAAGAAAAAATCCCTAAAACCCAGGGCGCCCGCGGTTCAACCTTATATTCCCCCTTGTAAAAAACCCGCAGGAGGTAGAGGAGCATAAGGATGAGGAAAAAATTCCCTCCCGCCCCGTGAACCCGGCGAATCATCCACCCGAAAGGCACCTGCTCATTCAACTGTTCCACGGAAGAAAAAGCCTGGGCAAAGGTGGGGATGTAGTAAACCATCAAAAAGATGCCGGAAAGTGAGGTCAGGGCAAATATTCCCCACAAGGCGTAGGTGAACATGCTTAAGCCTAAACTGGTTTGGGGTATCGCGTTAGTCTCTCTTTGGTTCTTCCGCCCGGGCACTTCCAGGTTCATCCTAAGCGCCTCCAACAAGAACAATGTCTTCTTTCACCCGGACCTTCAAGCGTTCTAAGGGCGAGGGCGGGGGGCCACTAAGCACTCTACCTTCGGCATCGAAAAGACCGTCGTGGCAGGGACAGTAAAATTCTCTCTTCTCCGGATTCCATAAGACCGTGCAAGCCAGATGGGTGCAAACCAGGGAGAAAGCCCGAAAGCTCCCTTCCTCTTCTTGAATCAGAATTCCCGGTGAATTTCCGTACCGGAAAGAATAGGACCCTCCCGCAGGGATCTGGCTTAGAAGAACCTCCAGCGGAGGAGCAGCCCCTCCCCCAGGAGCCAGGAACCGATATAAGCCATAACCTAAACTTCCCAGGCCGACAGCCGCTAAAAATCCGTAAATCCCTTTGATCAATCCTCTGCGGCTGGTCATGAACTGGAAGGTCTCTCCGGATAGCTGACCGGAAATTTTTTCTACGCCTTTTATCTTCCCTTCCTGAATGGACAATTCCTTCATCCCCTTTCCCCTAAGCCAACCCGGTTCATCCTTTCTCTTTCTTTAGTTCCGGCCAGTAAAGGAAGGCCTCAGGGATGGAGATCTCTTTGGCCCCGATATAGATGTGGCATTGATTGCAACCTGTCTTGGGATTATGGCAGAGCACACATTCCTTTTGGGTGAAGTCTCCCCGATTCAATACCTCCCTATGCAGGGTTCGCCAGCGTTCCAATGGAGCATGATATTCCGGGACAGCCGTGCCCCGGGGCACGACCACTGCCAGGGGACCTTCCCCTTTCAACTCCGGCTTTTGCACCTGCTGGCAACCAATCGGGCCAAGCATCAGGATCAAAAGGATTATCATTGGAGAATTTAATTCTTTTACTCTCAATTAAAATCCTGAATATCTGCGTTTACCCTGTTAGATAGCGAATATCTAACAGGGTGAATCTGCGTCCTCAGAAACTACCTCAGCACCAACGCCCTTCCCAACAGATCATGCACGCCCCCCACTTCGCAATCCACTCGATAGTGCTTCATGACCTCTGGCAGGTTAGCCTTGCAGATGGCGCAAATTGTGGCCAAGTAACTCGCTCCAGTAGCCCGGCAGGCCTCTGCCCGGGGTTGCCCGCCAGCCAGGCGAATTTCCATAATTTCGTCCGCCAGAAGTCCACCTCCAGCCCCACAGCAAAAAGTTTTTTCCCGGATGGTCTCTGGGTGCATTTCCATAAAATGATTGCACGTGGCTCTGATAATTTTCCGGGGAGGTTCGAAATAACCAGCAGCCCGGGCCACGTTACAAGGATCATGATAAGTGACGCGCAAATGATCATTGGCCGTCTTGTCGATCTTAAGTGCTCCCTTAGAAATGAGGTCCCACGTCAAGTCACAAATATGCAGCGGATAGGGAACTTCCAAAAAGTCCATCGGGCCGCTCAGGGTAGTAGTAAAGGCCAGACCGGCCCTCCAGGCATGCCCTCACTCCCCCCAATATATCTTTTTAACTTTAAGCTGACGGGCGGCTCCAATAATCCGATTATTCGCTTTCTTTAGATTGGCATAATTCAAAAAGAGCCCGAAATTCCCCCCTTCGTTGCAGTAGGTGCTGGTCGTCCAGGATATGCCAGCAGCGTGAAACATCTTGGCATAGCCGATCATGGTGTCGGTGTTCACGAAGTTGTCCGCAGAAGGCGGAATGAGAAGAACCTCTGCCCCAACAGCATCCACCGGAAACTTGACATCCAAACCCTCAGTGTCTTTAAGGTCCTGCTCCAGAAAGGCGCAGTTATCCTTCCAGGCTGCCGGCCATATGCCCAGATTGTTGCCAGTATCGTAAACCTTGGCCACCACCTCGGTAACATACTTTGTGGCTACTCCCGCAGCTGCCATGATCTCCCGTGCGGCCATGGTAATCTCTGCTGTGTCAATTCCGTAAGGACAGAAGACCGCGCAGCGGCGACATTCGCTGCACTGATAGAAATAGGTAACCCATTCCTGGAGGACCGTTTCGTCAAGCTCTTCAGCTTCATTAGCCCGGCCCCAGATTTTCCCCCCCAAGGTGAAATAGCGCTTATAGACTTTCCTGAAGAGGTCAGCCCTGGCTACAGGCATGTTCTTTGGGTCTCCTGTTCCCAGGAAAAACTGGCACTTGTCGGCGCAGGCTTCGCACTTCACGCAGATATCCAGGAAGAGACGGACCGATCGGTATCTCTCCAGCACCTCGGCCATCTTCTGCAACATGGCCTCTTTCCAGTTTTCCAGGCGCTGCTTGGGCAAGTCGATTTTGGCCATGTCCTTACCTTTAGCCCGATGGCAGACCTGGTGTTTGGAAGCTCCAATTCTAATTTCTGGGATGGGAACGAGCCCTCTCATCTTTTCGCCCTTTCCCCAATCTCTTCGAGGGCCTGACGGTATTTTTCAGCAGAAGAAAGGTTTAGAGCATTGTAGGAAACGGGGAAATCCCATGGGTTGATGAACCGCTCCTGAAAATTCGCCCGCTGATTGCGTGTGGGACTGAGGAAAAAGCCGCCGGAATGCATAAGTTTACCGAAGGGGAAGTAGATTAACAAAGCCATTACCAGCAGGAAGTGCAGGACAAAAAGCCAATGAGCATCTGGAACCTGGGGCTGAAAGTGTATCAAGCCTATGATCAAGGCTTTGACGTCAACGACATAAGTCCTGAAAAAAACCTCCAGGAGAACTCCGCTAACTGTAATGGAGAGAAGGAGAAGAAGAGCAAAATAATCTCCCAAGATGGAGATATAGAGAGCCCGATCGATGAGCAGCCGGCGGGCGAGCAAAAAAGCCAGGGGCAAAGGGATGAGATAACCGGCATACAAGCCTAAAGTTTGAACTGCCCGTACCCACTCAGGAACCGGATAGAGGAAAAACCTAAGGTGCCTCAGGATCACCAACCATAGCAAGGCGTGCAGTAGGAATCCGCCAGCCCAGAGCAACTTATCGGCCTTAAAAAGGTTGGGGAACCACAGAGCATCCCCGGCCAGTCGCCAGGCGACACCCAGGCGAGTTTTGGGGGCAGGGGTGGTGACGATCCGCAAGGGCACGGGCGTCTTGCCCCATCGCCAAAAGCGGTACAGGATGCCCACAAGGAATACCCCGACGCTGATGTATGGAAGAAAGATGAAAAGGAATTGAGCTCCCATTTTTTCTTAAGTCTTAAATTCAATGGACGAAATTCGAAATAAGCCCGACCCCCGCCAGAGAGCAATAGTAATTCCCTCTCCCTTGATGGGAGAGGGCCAGGGTGAGGGTGAAGAATTGAGAAATTTCAGTCCATTACTCAACCACCTCCCCTTTATCCCCCCTCCCGCCAGGGGATGGGAAAATTTGCATTTTAGTTTAAACCGGAATTCCCAGACGCTTGTAGATCTCCGGCAGTTTTTTCTCTGCCTGGGCTTTCAATTCAAAATAAAGATGGTTGCCATGAGAATCCATGGCCACGGTCAGGGGACCGAAGTCCCTGACTTTGAACTGGTAGAGAGCTTCGGGATGGATGTCCTCCCAGTAGACTTTCTCTACCTCTACGATCTGATTCGTCTCTAAGGCAGCTGCCCCGCCAACGATGGCCAAGTAGCAGCCGCCGAATTTTTTCATGGCCTCCAAACTGGCCTGGTATTGCCCTCCCTTCCCGATGATGGCCCGCACCCCGTATTTTTCCATGAGGCCCGGTGTAAAGCGGTCCATGCGCCCGCTGGTAGTGGTTCCCACACAAATCTTTTCCCAGCGGTCCCCCACCTTTTTCAGGCTCGGAGCCGTGTGCAAGCAGGCGGCTCCTTTAAGGGAGACCGGAGGGTCCATCTTATGGTCAAAGATGCGAATCTGCGTGAGATCCCGGATCCCAAAAATGGTTCCGTTGAGGATTACAGTATCGCGCACGTACAGCTTGCGGACCGTTTCCTCCGTCAAAGGTGTTGTCAATGTATATGTGCCCATGTTTCCCTCCCGATGAAATATAGCGTTGAGTCTTAAGTGCTGAGTAATTCCTTTTCATTTTGCAATTTGCACTTTGCATTTTGCAATTTATTTTTCCCTTTGCGCCTTTTTAAAATCCATACTCCACCCTTCCATCCGGGAAGATCTTGGCCCTGGCCCTTCTGGCCGGCCAGCACTGGGTGTTTACAGCTACCGGATTCTGGGTGATGTGCGTGTAAGCCCATTCGATGTGCACGGCTAACGTGGACACAGATCCTCCCAGCCCCATGGGACCCAATCCCAGAGAGTTGATAGCTTCGTAAAGCTCATCTTCCATATTAGCGAATAGAGGATCAGGATTATGAGAACCAACCGGCCGGGCGATGGCCTCCTTGGCCAGCTTGCTCACTGAATCCGCCGTTCCACCAATCCCGACCCCAATGACGCCCGGTGGACAAGGATTTGAACCAGATTGCAAAACCGTATCGATAACGAATTTCTTCACCGCGGCGATTCCATCAGCCGGATTGAACATTTTCATAGCGCTCATGTTTTCGGAGCCAGACCCCTTGGGGATCATGAGGATGCCCAGAAAATCGTTTTCCGGCACAAAGTCCCAATAGATGATGGGTAACCCTTCCCCTACGCTGGTCTGAGGGTTGACCCGAGTGACCGGATGAGTGGAGCTGCCGCGGAAGGGGTGCTCCAGAGTGGCCCGTTTAGCGCCCTCTTTCAAAGCTGAGGCCACAACTGCCCCATCCACAGGAAATTTGCCGCCGATCTTGACGAGATAAATGGGAAGCCCCGTATCCTGGCAGATGAGCACATTTTGCTGGTCGGCCACCTCCACATTGCCCAAGATGGTCTTTAAGATCTCCTTGCCCGTGGGGGACGACTCTCGCTCATAAGCTTTCTTCAAAGCCTCGCGTACATCTGGTGGAAGAATTTTAAGAGCTCGGATGTAAAGCTCTTTGGCTGTATCCTCAACGAGCTTATAGCTAAACTGTGGCATTGCTTTTCCTCCTTCCCGTTGGGTGATATTTTCCGCCGTTGCTCAAGAAAAAATTGATGTTCGCCATTACCCCATCCCGCACATTGCGGATGTGCTGCCTCATCCTTTGCTCGGATTCTTCCGGGTCTCTTTTTCCGAGGGCTGCCAGAATTTGTTGATGTTCGGCCAGCGAGGCTTTCATGCGTCCGGATAAGCCAATAGTGGTCAAACGAAACATGCGGATGTGGTCGTGAAGAGTAGAGATTAGATTGATGAGCCGCCGGGCCTCGGAAATGGCCACGATGGTTTGGTGAAACTTAAAATCTTCTCGGGCATACCGGCGAGTGTCTTCCTCGCTGAAAGGCTCCTCGAATCCCTGGACACATGAATTGAGTTTGGCCAGGTGGTGTTCATTCATCTTTCCTGCGGCCAGGTAGGCGGCCAAGCCCTCCAGGTTTTCCCGGATCAAAAAGAGCTCCAAGACGTCCTTCTCGGAAAACTGCACAACAAAAGCACCGCGCTGTGGGAATATTTCCACCAGCCCCTCTTTTCCCAGCCGGTTGATGGCCTCGCGCACGGGAGTCCGGCTGATACCCAGTGTTTTGGCTAACTCGCCTTCTTTCAGCTTCCCTCCGGGGGGAATCTGGCGCTTTAAGATGATCCGTTTCATCTCCTGGTACGCCTGGTTTCCTAAAGACAGTGTAAGGGGTCTGATTTTGGGCATAGACTTCTCAGAAAGAAAAAGGATTAGGTGATTGTATATTTTATACATTATGCAATCATTTATGTCAAGAAGTTTTTGCAGGCCTTCTCCGAGGCTGTGAGGAAAAAGATCTCCTGATGAACGATTTATGGGAGGACTTAAATTAGGGAGGGCTGGGAGGCCAGTCGAAAGGAGGAAAGCCCTGACCTCCCAGGAGGTTGGGGATGATCAACATTATACGACCCTCCTTTGTTTTTATCGGCCGGTTTGATATTAACTTGAAAAAAATTATGGTAATTCCTCCCATTCCACCCCGGACTCAATTCAAAGCGATGCCCAAGGCTCTTTTTTTGCTGCAGATAATATGTTAATAAATAACCTATGAACTTGCCAAATGAGGAATTTAATCTGCCGTTTAACCTCCTGGTGATCCTGGGACCCACGGCTTCAGGCAAGACCAGAGTTGGAGTGCAGGTCGCCCGTGCCCTTAATGGAGAAATTATTTCCGCTGATTCCAGGCAGGTGTACCGGGGAATGGACATCGGCACGGGCAAAGACCTCGACGAATACGGCTCTGTTCCCTACCATCTTATAGACATCGTCGATCCGGGTTATGAATTCAATGTTTTTGAATTCCAACGCCGCTTTGTAGAGGCATTTAATGTGATCCGGGCGAGGGGAAGGCTCCCCATTGTGGTTGGGGGGACGGGAATGTACATCGATGCCGTCCTGAGGGGATACGAACTTCTGGAGGTACCTGAAAATCCAAGGCTGCGCAAGGAGCTGGCCACCCTTCCCCTCGACACTCTCGCCGAGCGGCTTAAGAGAGTAAATCCTAAGCTGCACAACACCACGGATCTTCTGGACCGCCAGCGCCTGATCAGGGCCATCGAAATCGCTGAATTCAGCGGAGAAAGAGATCGGCATATACCCTCTCTTCCAGACCTCAAGCCCGTCATTTTTGGGATAGAATGGAAGAGGAATTTCTTACACCAGAGGATTACGCAACGCTTGAAGGATCGTTTGAACCGGGGATTGGTCGAAGAGGTGGAGCGCCTTTACAGGGCTGGGATTTCTTTTGAAACCCTCGAATTTTATGGGCTGGAATATCGTTTTGTGGCCAGGTATCTTAGAGGTGAACTGAACAAGAACAATATGTTCCAAAAACTCAACAGCGCCATCCACCAGTTTGCCAAAAAGCAAGAGACCTGGTTTCGCCGCATGGAACGTCAGGGAATATTGATCCACTGGGTGGACGGGAGCAGGGATCCAGCGGCAGCCATACTGAAGCAGCTGGCGGTTGACGGTTGATGGAAAAATTTCCGCCGCTATAAACTCGAAATCCGAAACAATATCAAAATCCAAAAATCGAATGTCCAAAAATGGCCTCCGCAGTTTTGAATTTGGAATTTTGTTATTTGAATTTGTTTCGAATTTCGAAATTCGAATTTAGATATTCCGCATATTTATTCAATATGAGGCTGAGCTGCGAATGATTCCTCCTCATGTCACAAAATACCTCGAATCCCGAGGGATAAGTGGACCCTGGAAGATCGCGGGAATCACGGAGGGATCTATCGATGGCGCGGTTATCATCCCGGCACTGGCAGAGAGTGACAATCTGTTTGCCACCCTTGAATCCCTGGCGCAAAACCCCGCAGACCTCTTGTCCCGTTTTTTGATCCTTGTAGTCGTAAACAATCGCCCGGATGCCCCACTCCCCGATAGAATAGATAATGAGCATACCCTTCAGCGTCTGGCAACAAGGGATCCTTCTCTAAATTGCCTTCAACTGGCCTGGGTCGATGCCTCCACAAGAGGACTTGAATTACCCGCTAAGAAAGGAGGAGTGGGGTTGGCCCGGAAAATTGGCTTCGACCTGGCTCTTACCCGACTCAACTATGGTTCGACTTCCCCTCTGCTCATCTCCCTGGATGCTGACACTTTCGTCCGCCCTGACTACCTTCCGGCATTAATTCGGCATTTTCAGGAGGCCAAAGCACAAGGGGCTGTGATCCCTTTCTGCCACCAGCCCGGACCTACACCAGAGCAGGACAGGGCCATCCATCGTTACGAACTTTTCTTGCGAGCTTATGTGCTGGGGCTGTCTCAAGCTGGTTCGCCTTATGCTTTCCATACGGTGGGGAGCACTATGGCCTGCACTGCGGAAGCCTATGTGCGGATGGGAGGAATGAACACTCATATCGCTGGTGAGGACTTCTATTTTCTCCAACATCTCGCCAGGACTGCCGGGATTGCCCAACTAAAGGGAACAGTCGTTTACCCATCATCCAGATCTTCTAACCGCGTCCCTTTTGGCACCGGCCGCAGCATCTCCAGGCTGATGGCTAAGGAAGAAGGGGCAGTCCTTTTTTACCAAACCGCGTGCTTTCAAATCCTAAGAGATTGGCTGGCTCTTGTTTCTGAAAATCTGGAATCAGGGGGTGAAGAAATCCGAGCGAGTGCCGAAAAAATCTCCCTGCATCTGGCAGCCTACCTGGACGGCATCCATTTCATAACGGCATGGGATAAATTGAAGAAAAACTTCCGCGACCGCTCGACGCTGATGTCGGGGTTTCATGGATGGTTCGATGGTCTAAAAACCATGAAGCTCATCCACCACCTCTCAGCAGGCCCTTTCCCCCGGGGCGAACCAGAAAGGGTAATACCTGAACTCTTGAAATGGGGCGGGCTGGAGCCAATTGAAGGAATCGACTCGCAGCTTGATCTGTTAAGGAGCCTTCAGATCCGAGAGCCATATTGATAAATCCCCCCAATCCCTCTTGCTTAAAGGGAAGTTGTGAAAAATTTGGAATATGCCCCCTCACCCTCCCCTCTCCCGCGAGGGGAGAGGGGCAACATATTCAAATAAAAAATAGATTCCCTCCCCCTTGACGGGGGAGGGGGAGGGTGGGGGTGATTGATGGGATTATTTCACACCTTCAGCGGGGCAAGGAGGGATTTTCCCCCCGCCTTGGGCTGGGCCGGGATTCATGGGCGGCATAGCCACAATGATTAATTATTTATCCCTGTTAAATTAGTGTCCTACCCAATTTATGTTCCTGTCATTCCTGCGGAGGCAGAGCCTGCCCCGCACTTGATGCGGGGAATCCACAATCTTCGATATGGTTCCCTGCTTCTGCAGGGACGGAGTCTGGATTCCCGCTCCCCGCTTTCGCGAGGACAAGTTTCGCGGGAATGACGAAACGGACAGGACATTTATTATGCAGCTTTCAATAGTTTGAATCCACTTTGATGGTAGCGCCTGCGAGGGGAATTTCGATATGAACCTCATAGAACAATTCGCTTGCCGTCTTCTGCCCAATCGATGCCGAGTCCCTGAAGCCTCTGTAACATATCCTCGCTCATGTGCGTCAGCATGATACGGTGACACTGGATTTGATTGAGATGGTCCGCCATGGTTTTATAGTCGAGGTGGTACTTGATCTTCTTTTCGAAGAAATATGCCTCACAAATGAAAAGGTCAGCACCCCGACCGACCTCTAATAATTCATCCGTCCACTCCGTATCCCCGGAATAGCCGATCACTTTCCCTTCACATTCGATCTTCAAGGCATAGGGTTGGTTTCCGCTCGGATGGATGACGCAATGCGGAGTCACAGTGAGCGATCCGATAGTGGTCTTATTCTTATTATTGAGCTCTATAAATTCAATGGCAAACTTTTGTTGAACCCGGGAAGAGCCAGGGAATAATACCTCCATGGCGTTGTGGACCCGGGCTTCTACATCAGGTGGACCTGCTACGGTTAGCGGTCGCGTTCTGCGGCGGAACTGGGCATCCAGGATAAAAAAAGGAATGCCGCCGAAATGATCCCCGTGAAGGTGGGAAAGGAGGATGATATCTATTGTTGACGGATCTACTCCAAACCGTTTCATGGCGATGAGCGAAGAGGCGCCGCAATCGATGAGGAATCGGGTTGTTTCAGACGACACATAAAAGCAAGTCTGAAAGCGTCCCCCACTCCCAAACGCATCGCCGGTCCCCAGAAACTGCACCTCAACCCTGCTCATGCTCAAACCCTGCGCACACTGGGAAACGATTTCTTCCATTTGCAAGTTTGTTTTCTCGATCTCATTTATCAATTTTCTGCCAGTATCTACTTCTCACTGCTCTTAAGACATGGAGTTCATACATCATCTTGTCCCTGGGAAATTCCTTCTTAACTTCCTTTTCAATCTTTTTCAAAGTAGTATATGGCATTTTCATTTCCCTAGCCAATTTCTGATAGTCGAAATACTCTATCTTTCCCATAAAAGCCTCCTCATAATTCTGGGGGAGAGACAATCTCAATTTCCCTAAATCCTTCTGACATATTAACCGAGTTTACCCCCTTTCTTGTTTTTACCTTGACCAGATGCTCAAAATTCCAGGAGACCAAATACGATATCCCATGAAAAGAAGTTATAGCTGTTGAACTCTGCCGTTCTTCAGCTCGTTCATCAAAATAGGCACTGATAACTGAAGTATCGAGGTATAAATTTTCTTTTTTCATTTGGGTTTATTCGCCCCTTCATTGAGGTCGCGGTCTATCCCAAGCACCGAATGGCAGATAATATTTGTGGCCAAAAGATACGAGATAGAATCTGGATGTAAATCCTTTAGCATGTATTATCTGTCCATTGCAAACATTTCTTTTAAAATTCAAGATCCAAGGCCTGACACTCTTTTCATTAAAACCATCTTATTCCTCACTCGCAATGACGATAACATTCAAGGGTAAAAGAATTCCCGAAAGTCGGGATTTCGATGTCAATCCCTTACCCTGTTGTTACGCGCCGTTGGAGAAATCCTTTAAATAAAACCCTCCCCTCTCTTTTCGTGCACCATGTTATCTGCCTTTGCGGGCGTCCCTAAAATATATCCTTCCCCTTTTCCGACTGAAGTCCTGCGAAGCAGGATTATGTCGAAGTGCCGAAGGCACGGAGACAGATACGCTCTGTTATATGCCGTTCCGCCATCAATCCTCAAAGTTAATCCACCCTTTTCTTTCATCAAAAATTATACGAAATTTATCGAATGTATCCATTCTTCCCATCAACATAAGTAGGTCTTCTACTAATGCCCATGCGATTCTTACATTCAACCTTTTTCCATTTAAAACCAACTTAACTTCCCTGATAATATATGGAATCCCTGCACCCGAGATCCCTCTAAGCTCACGAATGGTATCCTCTTTCTCTTGACCGAAACCAAGAGCCTTCCCAAACCGAAAAGGTATCATTGAAATATAAGCACCTGAGTCTATATACATTGGTATTTCTATGGCAAAACTATCCCCTTCCAAGATTACTTCAGCAACTGGGCGAAGAACATTCCCTAAACTACTTCTTTCTTCTCTAAACCTTTGACGAATCATAGTATAAACATCCTTTCATCAGGCACCTTCGCCACAAAAGGTATCTCATTCGGATATTCTTGCCGCACTCTATCAAGCATCTCCTCAATATTCTCACCTCTCGCCACCACCTTCCCATTTACAATAATCACATACTTATTCTCTAGACCTGTTTTATCGAGCTTAATGTACGCATCGAAGTTCTTGGACATGGCTTTACCTCCCTCTACATTATCCTGGTATTTCTCTCTTTATTACTAAAGGTGGAGATGCGACTTTTAGTATGCGAAACATTTTGGCTGCTCCAATAATTGGAAATGAAAAAGCCAGGGGTAAATAGGCAATCAGCTATCAGCGGTCAGCCATAAGCTATCAGTGAAAATATCAACTTCATAAATTGAAACAACCAACGGAATACTAATCAGTAAACGCATAAATATTTGGGCTTAAAACATCACTCCGTAAGCCTCAGGAACCGCTGGACCTGCAAAGGTGATATAATTGCATAACATCATAAATCCTCGACTTGGGCTAACCGCTGCATTTCTGAGCAGATTTCGTTCTCCTTCCCGTTTAGAAATTTATCCGCAAATTTTTAGCAGGCCCACTTAACCCGGTCAATTCCCCGTAGGTCGGAGGCCATCCCAGCACTTCAGGCACAGATCATTTTGAGGAATTCCCAGGGCAGATACAAAGGCTTCTATGCTGTTATATTTGACAGAGTCCGCCTCGATCTCCCTGGCAATCCAGGCTTCTAAATCTTTGAGCTCTTTCATGGACGTAATATTCCCCGATTTGAGGAATTGCCGGGCCGCCAGTTCTTCATAAGACCGAGTGGAGACGCCAAAGTCGCAGGGATACATCAGGGGCGGGCAGGCAACTCGTACGTGGACTTCTCTGGCACCCGCTTTTTTGAGTTCTCGTACTTTGTTACGGATCTGGGTACCCCGAACGATGGAATCATCACAAAGAACGATTCGTTTTTTTTCAATGGCATAAGGCAAGACAGAGAGTTTCCGCTTGGCCATCTTATCCCGGGCCTGCTGAGTTGAAAGGGTGTAACTGCGATCGGCGTAGCGGTTGTAGAGGAAAACCTCCTGATATTGAATCCCGGAACGTTTATGATATCCCAAGGCATGACCGATTCCTGACATGGGAACCGGAGAGACGATGTCCGCGGTCAAGCCTCCTTCATCGATGTCACGCTGGGCCAGGCTCCCGCCCAAATTACTGCGTGCCTCCTGCACATAAACACCATCTATGATGGAATCCACGCTGGCAGTGTAGGCCCACTCAAACGCGCAATGAGCCTTTCGGGGCGAATCAAGCTGGTTTACTGTCTGAACCCCTTCTCCTCCTATCAGAACAATTTCTCCCGGCCGCACATCCCGAAAAATGTCGATACCCAGGTTCTGCAGGGCACGGGATTCGGAACTTACAGCATATCGATTGTCCGCCTGTCCAAGAATAAGAGGCCTGAAGCCATAGACATCCCGGGTGGCATAGATTCCGTGGTCGGCCAAAATAACCAGGGAGTATGCTCCTTTAATTTTTTTAGATAGATTCGCGATGCCGGAGACAAGGTCTCCTGCCTCAATGATGATCTTGGCAATCACTTCGATGTTGTAGCTACGGTAGAAAGCTTGGCCGCGACTCTTCATCTCTTCGATGAGTTCCTTAGCATTAATGATATTGCCACTGAAGGCCAGGGCGAGCTCACCCAGCTTGGATTGCCACGTCAATGGCTGGCGTTCCCAGAGACTCACATGCCCGATGCCCGAGGTTCCTTTCAATACACTCAATTCCTGGTCTGTGAAGGTATTGCTTACCTTTCCATAATGAGTAATCTGGTGGATCTTTCCGTCAAAGGTTGATATACCGCAATATTCCTGCCCCCGGTGCTGCAAAAAATCAATTCCTTCGTAGATATCCTGGGCACATTCAGAATTGGAATATAAACCGAAAACGCCGCAATTATCTCGAACTGATTTCATCAAAAACCACCCCCTACGCAAAATCCGAAATTCGAAATCCGAAATCCGAAATAATATGAAAATACTAATCAAAGGATACAAAATTCAGAAGTCAGAATTCATAATAACAAAAAATAATTCTGGATTCTGATTC
>Ga0315312_1001572_pt1 | contig 17412 bp, 14 predicted proteins | sample TDP7_MG_FD_203629 | JGI IMG/M metagenome (GOLD analysis project Ga0315312, IMG submission 203629) | Freshwater sediment microbial communities from Lake Towuti, South Sulawesi, Indonesia - TDP7 | ecosystem: Environmental > Aquatic > Freshwater > Lake > Sediment | place: Indonesia: South Sulawesi... | reverse complement strand
CCATCGATATACCTGCTACACTACCATATTGTAAGATAGGAAATTCCGATATTACAGTAGGATCAAATTCCAAAGAACCCCATGTGGCACCTCTGTTGATATTAGTTGTCTTCCATGGAAACTTTGCAAATGCATTCTTATTAGAATCATAGAGATATGCTGACATCGACAGACGGATCTTCCCTTTCCCATCTGGTTTTATACCTTCAAAGAACTTCATGTCAATTTTGCCTTCGAAATTTGCACATGGGCCTTGTGAGTACATCGAGGATGCTATTAATGATCGCCCCAAGAAATTTGCATCTGGAACTTCTTCAATCTTTTTCCAAGAAATTGGAACGTCTTCATAACTTTTGTTAGGAATGCCTTTCCAAAATTCATACTCAAGTGAACTTCGAGTTTTCCATTCCATTCCAAAAGAATAAGTAGTATTACCTTCGTTAACATCACCCTCAGTCAAGCCTATTGTAAAACCATCTCCAAGATTATACGGCGGTGCAGTTCCTGATATTTCCTTATCTCCTAAACTTGCACCCCAAAAATAGAGAGCATCACCGGGATGCCATTTGAATTTGAATATGCCTTCCAATCCTTCAAGTGATTGCGTGCCAACAGCTCGATCGCCCTCGTCTCCGGGTTTCTCTATTCCTTCATCGTTCCACTCTTCCGGAGTAGTCATTGGGGTACCGTCAATAGTTACTGGGTATTTCAGTACTTGAACAACAGCAGTATTCCCAGAATATGCCCAAACAGGTCTAGGGATATGCGAATTAACATAGGCTAAAGCGCTAGCTCCAACAGCAGATATACCTGCAGCTGTTAGGAAATTTCTTCTACTTATCCTGTTATCCATTCTATGCTCATTTGGCACAGAATGTGCATGCAGAAGTTCTTTTGATGAATTATTCAATTCTCTCATATTAGCATTGGTTATTGGTTGATTAATGACTATCTATGGAATCTATTCTGGATTGGCTGGCAAACTTGATTTATAATATATAAATTGAAATTGATGAAATGTCCACATTTGAGTATGCGAGACCAATACATAGATAGTTTCTGTGTGCGTGTTTCCAGAAGCATTTTGGCTAGACATTACACAGAGTATTCACCTGAGAAGTTGAAGGAGATCTATGATAAAGCTGAATTGAAGGTGCTTTCCTGAGTTGAGTGAACGATAACTGCAGCGACAATCGCTAGTATTATTTCAGGAATTATCTTCTCGTCATTGCAACGAGGATTACCCGCACCACAAAACCAGAGATAAGGGCATATACGAGAGCTGACAATAAAGCGCTTGTAAGCAGTTCATATTGTATGGGCAAACCAAGCGAACTGGCCTTCGAAACCATAATTCCCGTGAAAACGGTGATAAAAACCGTAATAGCGATTGCGTCATTTATCCTCTTTGATTTACCAGGCATGATAACGGACATTCGCTTTCCCTTTCTTCCAGTAAATTACGACTCTGAATCTACATTTAAGGCGCTCGCCGAACTATCCTACCAATCAAAAGACAAATGAAAATTAGAGTCATCGTTATAGTAAATCAACTAAATGAATGGAGCAACTGATTCAGGAGATATGCTGTGGAAAACCGTAGCACACTTGAGTATCTTGAAATCGATTACCTATCAAAGAAAAGACGCGTCCGAATCAAGAACTATACAAAGCTTGACAACCACATTCGATCCTTTGGCGAGAAGGTTCTGGGCAAGTTGAACTTTGAGCTTTTGTCTTTATGCCATCGAGGCGTATTTTGGAAAGCAGGCATCGCCAAAATCTTCCTAGACGATTTGGAAACAATGTATATCGAGAATATTGACGACATACAAGTACAAAAGAAGCCCCCTTGGATGCTTCGAAAGTATATGCTTGTCACAGCCCTGTTGGGAAATCTTTCAGGCGCTCTAGATCTGGTTTCTCAAGAGATCAACCTTATTTATGATCTGCAATTCGATGAGAGAGTTTCATTCAGAGATATCTGGAAGGAGATTTCCAAATCGCGCAATAGAATCAGGAGAGGTATATCTCGAAATAGAGACATAGACCTTGCAGGGCTTATCAAGGTACTCGACAGCTATGCTGATGGGCTCGAAACACTGTTGCGATACAGGAATTTCTTCGAGCACAGAAGACTTCCTTCAGTAAAGCTCATTGCAAGCCACGTAGCTTCGGGAACTTACACTTACGACTTCCTTTCCGACGTTCCAAGATTCTATGACGAAAAAGGAAATCAGGTTCCCGATTACGAGGCTAGGATAATATGTGAAAAGCTAGGTGGCCACAAGAAGCTGAGAAAGATGTGGTCCCCTTACGCGACTTGTGCCGTCACTGTCGACGGCTCATATCATATTTTGAGAAGAATGTTGGTGCCGAAGAGAGACAAGCTTCATCTTCTTCCTTCAGAATTGCAGAATGAAGATTTTGAATGGATAGATGTTCTACAATTGTGTAAGGACCTATACCGAAACATATTGCAGTTCTTGGGTGCGACTTATGCAGTCTTAATATCAAAATTCAAGAACCTCACTAAAACAAAAGGATAGTTATGTTTCTATCAAAGGTCATTTTTAACTACAACGACCTTGATGTCTTACGCCATGGTAACAGGTTTCTCAAAGATATCGTTAACATTCTTTTGGCTGAGAATCAATCTGGCGGAAAATTAATGCGACGCCCTGTAGAAACAGGCTTAGTTAGAGAGATAGGTTCAGGGCATAATGCCGTTCTGCTTTAGATGTGGAAAGGAACTTACAAGCCAAGCAAAATTCTGCTGGGCATGTGGTGTATGGCTGACTGAGCCTACTGCTCCACCTTCAATAATCTCAGCGATCCCGATTGTCTCGAAAGAATCGGTTGATGCCGAAATAATCCCAGTAGCCAAGGCTGATCCAAGGACGCTTGAGGATCTGAGGCGAGAATACCAAGGTAAGAGGAGGTGGATTCAACAGAGACTCGATGAGTTCAGGAGCGGATGGTGCAAGATGAATGAAGGCGTCTTTGCTGAGCTTTGTTACTGTATTCTGTTGGCAGGGAGGAACGCTGAGGCAACACTTCCGATCGTTGTTGGGTTAGAGAGAAACAGGTTGCTTTTTCAAGGGTCGAGAAAGGAGATTGAGGAGTATTTGAACGAACATGGCTATGCTTTCAAGGACAGATCCAATTACATTGTAAACTGGCGTTGCAGGTTCAGCGACCAAGGATCTCTAAGGATAAAGAGTATCTTGGAGAGTAGGTTCAAGACCCCGGACGGCTGGAATATTAAGCAGATGAGAGAACACCTAGTTTCCCAACATAACGGCGTAGGCTGGAAAGTAGCAAGCCAATTCCTTAGAAATGTCGGGATCGGCTTGGGTCATGGTTTAGGGCTTCTAGATCGACACATCCAGAGGGAATTAGAGAAGTTTGGATACATACCTGAAGTGTATTACCAAGCTCTAGGCAAGACCAGATATCTAGACTATGAGCGGAGAATGCAGAATCTAGCTAGAGACAGTGGGATTCCTATGGATGACCTAGATCTGCTCATATGGTCAAATAAGAACGGGCAAGATAATCAAATAGACTCATACAGACTTGCGGATACAAGTCTAGTAGTGGAAGTCGATATGAGCCTGCTTGATGAGTATGTGTCTCGAGTCACATTTTGCTATTACAGCTATTCTAGCCAAATCTTAGATAGAACAAAAAGGATACGTCGTCTTCTTCATCTCTAGTTGCGTGAGTATCAAACAGGCGAAAAAGCTAGTAGCGCAGTACGATTGCCCCACTGATGACTGCAGACTTAATTTCTTGACCAGTGAACAGTACTCTGCTCTGAACGTATGTGACTCCTATGACGTAGGAATATGACCCCGCTGGCGTTCCTTGTGGAACTGTTAGTTCAAGAAGTAATACTCGCTCTTGCAAGTTACTCACAGGCTCTTGTCTGCCAAGAAGTTGCATTTCTTTTCCTTGCGCAATTGAGATAGTGACGCTGATGACGGTAATGTTTCTTGCCCACCATCGGTTAACAATTTTTAGAGCGATGTAACCCTTTTCACCAACCCGATAAGACTCTTGCAAATCGACCGATATCTCAGGTTCTCGACCAGCGACACCAATAACCAGCGTCATTGTGGCAAGCATCGTCAGAAGAACGATTATGCTGGCGGCAGACAAAGCAAAGTAATATCGTCTTGGAAACAGGCTCATTTTTATTCTTTCCTCCCGATAATAATCGTCAATAGTCCAAACAAGAGTGCGACTATGATTGGCACTAAAGTAATCACGAGATCGCTCACAGATAAGAAACCTGCCGAATATAAGGCGATGCACACTAGTATCGGAGCAACAATGCCAAATAAGATTGCCTTAGCACTTGTCGGGAGCCCTTTGATTCGCAACAGAGGAACCCTCGTTGGGCGTAGGGCATAGTCATGTGCCTTGTCAGACGCAAAGTCAAACTTTGGAAAGGCTTGCACAAAACTCTCCAAGGTATACGAAGAATCGAAGGAAACCTTGTTGCTGAGAAGCGCAAGGAGATATGTCTTTCTTCCTATCAAGCGATGACGAGACAGTCTGTCACGAACAATCTCGAATGGGGTTCGATTGTATCCAACAAAAAGCAGTACAGACCTAAAGCCGTCCTGTGGGTGTGAAAACAAGAAGATGAAACAATTAAAACCTATGCCTTCAGGAGTATGTAATACGCAAAACTCACCCAAATCTTTCAAAGGAAAAATTTCTAATGCTTCACAAATTGAATGATCACTCAAGAGTTGCTTTAAGTCTCGACAACTAGAATTAGCGACCAATATTTCAGTTATGCACTGAGAACGCCCTCCAGAGACGCCTAAAATAGAAACCGTAGTTGCGTTCTGAAGGAGACCCAAGAAGACCAGGTACAAACCGAGAAAAGTAACTCTCATGAGAAACGAAATAGGATCTTGATAGTATTTTATGTACTCGACCACCGCAATCATGGGAATCGTCAAAAACTCGATGTCCATTGGCTTCACAAGTCTCTTTTCACCGATTGTAATTAAGTAAAGAGTGGAACCAATCGACAGAAAAATTGGGATGAACAATGACACTAAGAAAGAAATCAGCAGAAAGATAGCTTCAGCTTTGAATGTTTCCGCTATGATGAGTAACAGTATTGAGTTTAGTGCAGCACTACTGAACAGCAGTCCGACCCAGCGAACGAGTACCAATTGCTCTCTGAGTTTGTTTGGCGGAACTAACACTTTCATCTATTCTTATGTATGAATCCACGCTTATTACGCTTTCAGATAGCGTCCGCCATTCTGTTCTAGATATGAAAACAAACTTGCAGACGACACTATTTTGTTGGGCATAGGATCCATAGGTCATTGCGTCTATTCCTCTACCTTTCAGAATTCCAGCGATGTCTGGTGTTTCTTTAGCCTCTGGTTTGCTTTTCCGCCTTTTACTAAATCTTCGGGCTTTCGCTCTCTTAGTAACCTTGAATAGACCTTGTGTTAACTATCTTTTTTGAGCGGCTTTGCAGAATCTAGATGAAATAGATTTTCGTCAGATTAGGACTTTGGAAGGAGGGCAGGATGTCGCCTTTGAGGAATTCTGTTGCCAAATAGCTCGAAGAGCTAAGGATGTTCCCCCCGGGGGCAAATTCATCCGCTATCGTGGTGCTGGCGGAGATGGTGGAGTTGAATGTGTTTGGCAGTTACCCAATGGTGAAGAGTGGGGCTGGCAGGCAAAGTACATATTCACTTTGGACAAAGCTCAATTAAATCGATCGGTTGAGACCGCACTTGCGATTCACCCAAAGCTAACCCGTTACACCGTTTGCCTACCATTTGATTTTACTGGCCCAACGGGCCGTCGTGGAAAAAGCGATGCGGAGAAATATGCAGAATATGAGCAGGAATGGCAAATGCTGGCTGAGAGGCGAGGTATGCGGGTCAAGTTTGGAAGACTTTGCAAATCAGAGTTGCTTGACGAACTTCTGAAATTTGACCCTAATTATGGTAGACTCCGTTTCTGGTTCGACGCAGTTCGGTTTGGAGACAAGTGGTTTGAAAATCATCTCAAGGATACGACCAAGGCAGCGGAGCCGAGATATACACCCGCGCTTACTGTGAAAGTTCCAGTTGCCGCGGCGTTTGAGGCATTGGGAAGAACATCTCGCTGGGAGCAGTTAGTATGTAGGTTGGCCAAGAAAATTGACGAAGCGATCGAGCGATGGTCACGTAGTTACAGCGAACAAAGCTCGGGCCCTGAAGACCTAGATTTTCCTTTTGCAGCAAGGGAATCTGCTGAATTGTTGGGAGCGAGACTCAGCACCATCAGGGAAGCTCTGAAGAATCTCTTAATGTATTCTCGAGCAACAAAATTGATCTCTGAATTGAGTCGTTTGGTAGGCGAAGCCCAAGAACTCGCATCAACGTGCCTTTCAATTGCAGTAGAGGATTTGGAAGCTAAACACGGAAAGGGAGTGGCCGATTCAGTTGGATTTCGTCAATACATGGCTGAGTATATGGTCTCATTTCCAGGTCGGCATGTAGATGCAGCTCGCGATGTTATGGCAACGCTTGAGCAACTGTATGACTGGTTGAATGTACCTGAAGCTTGTTTGCCCATGTCGCACGCCATGCTCCTTCTTGGACCTGCGGGAGTCGGCAAGACACATGCAATCTGCGACATCGCTCTCGATCGCCACAAACGAGAACTGCGAAGCGTTGTGCTACTAGGCGAGAGATTCAACTATGTTTCAGGAGAGCCTTGGGAGCGAATTCGCTCTTTGCTCGGCCTAGGCGCAGGGATTTCTCGTGATGAGTTATTCGGAACACTTGACGCAGCTGGTGAGTCCACGGGTTGCCCATGCATTATCTTCATTGACGCACTAAATGAGACCAAGCCGAGAAAGTTTTGGTATGACTCATTTTCGAGTTTGGTCGAGCAGGTAAGTCGCTATGATTGGCTCAAGTTATGCGTGTCTTGCCGCTCAACCTATTACGATGATGTTATAGCTTCGAATGTTCGGATACCTGAGGTTGAACACACAGGGTTTGCAGGAATTGAGTTTGATGCTTGCCTTGAGTTCTTCCGTTTCTACGGATTAGAGCCTCCTTCGATGCCTCTTATGCAGCCTGAGTTCTCTAATCCTCTTTTCCTCCGTCTCACTTGTGAATCGCTGAAAGATGCTGGCGTCAAACGACTTCCTGAAGAGACAATGAGTATTAGCAGGGTCATCAGCTATTTCTTGAACAGCAAGAACGAAAAGCTAGCTCAGGTGCTCAACTACAACCGCAAGGAACGATTCGTTCATAAGGCGTTAGATCTTTTTATTTCCGCGATGCAAGAGGCCAAAACAAGGTGTTTACCCTGGTCGAAGGCGAAAGAGCTGGTTGATTCTATTTGGCCACCTCTACAGCGCTCGTCATCGCTGTTTGACCATCTAATTATGGAAGGTCTCATTCGCGAAGATCGAGTGGTAGATCCTTCAACAACAGAAACTCAAGAAGTGATCTTCATTAGCTTCGAACGCCTAGCTGAGTACCTCTTGGCGGAAAAGTATCTCGCGGAAATGTCAAAGGAGTCCCTGCACGCCGCATTCGCACCGGAGGGTACTCTCAACTTCACTATTTCCGATGATGATGCTCTGCGAGAAAATCGAGGTCTATTAGAGGCGCTGGCAATACAGATTCCAGATAAATATGGGCTAGAGTTAAGTGAGGTGGTCAGAGAAAAGTCGTCCGAACCAGCGATTACACTCGCTGTCGTAGAATCACTTGTATGGCGAGCTCATGGTTCTATAGGAAGGAAAACAGAAGAAATCGTAAAGATGGCCTTAGGAAACGCTAAGACCTTTGCTTCGGCGATGGAAACACTGTTTGCGCTAAGTAGCAGGAGTGGCAATCCTCTAAATGCTCTATGGTTTCATAGTCATTTTTCATCTATTCCGATGCCTGACAGAGATGCAGCACTCTGTCCCTATCTTCATAATACCTACGGCCAAAGACGAGGTCTCGACAGGTTGCTCCGATGGGCACTTGATGTCGATTTGGCGGCAGTTTCACATGAAACTGCAGAACTGTGGAGTACGCAATTATGCTGGTTTTGTACCTCATCGGATCGCCGTATTCGAGACCACGCGACAAAAGGGATAGTCAGAATCATGGAAAGTCACGTCGCGAACTGGCCACAGATCATCAAGCGCTTCTGTCGAGTAGATGATGAATATGTGATTGAGAGATGCCTCGCTGCCGCCTATGGTTCCCTCATCAGAGCAAATCGCAATGATGCGATAAGAGAGGCCGCATTGACAATATATGAAGTGTTCTTTAAAAATGGGCTCCTACCACAAAATGCCATGGTGAGGGACTACGCGAGACTTGTTTTGGAGCTCGCCGCTATTCGTAATTTGCTGCCAGAACATGTTGGCTTTGAGCACTTTCGACCACCTTATAAAAGTGAATGGCCATTGCATTGGCCTGAAGAAACCTTCGTCGAGCAATACAAGGATTCATACAAAGAATTACCCAAACTATACCGCAGTTGCTTGCACGACGACTTTGCGGTTTATACAGTGCTAGGAGCGTTAGAGGCGTATGAAGGTCTGCAAATGCCTCAAGCACAGCGTTGGATTTTCAAGCATGTTCTTGACATGGGGTACACAACAAGTCGCTTCGCCAACTTCGATGGCTACATGCTAGCCAAGTACGGGCCAGGGAGAGCCAAACCTCCGTGGGCAGAGAGGATTGGCAAGAAGTATCAATGGATAGCTCTTTATCGCTTGATGGCACGTGTAGCTGATCACCTTCGCAAAGAAGGCTTCAGTTGGGACCCGTCACCTTCTTCGGTTCCCGCGCTTCAAGCACTGGAAGAGCGAAATATCGACCCTACAATACTAATCAAAAGGGAACAACGGACTGAAAGCCCTGCATGGTGGGCTCCGATAGATTACGGGTTCAAGGCAGTCAACACTCTTTCAGATAACAAGTGGCTTGATGTCATAGACTTCCCAGATTCCGCTGCAATGCTAGAAGTAGTGGACCCAAGCGGGGGAAGAGAATGGGTGGTGTTGGAAGCGCATCTAAACTGGAGATCAAAGAGCAATGATGATGCGGAAAACAGGTACCCATACCGGCATATTTGGATGCAACTGCGGAGTTACTTTGTGCGACGGGCGGATTATCGAAAGTGCTGGAATTGGCTATGCCGCCAGAATTTCATGGGCAGATGGATGCCAGAAGGATTTGATCTGCACCATGGTTTTCTTGGAGAATATCCATGGGGGTTGCCGTTTGCCCAATTCTTTGAACAGATGGGCAAAGGGCGAGCAGATTCAAACACGCCTTGCGTAATGATGCCCACAACGCACTCAGTGAGCTGTAACTACGAATTCGATGCCTACCAGCAAGGTAACATCGATGTCCTAGTTCCTGCGCAGGTCTTCTTCACTCAAGACAACTTGCATTGGGACGGGGTAAGCGGGTATAGATCCGATTCTGGCAAATTGTGCTTTACTTATCCTGCTGCTCTCGATGCCGGTCCGTCTGCATTACTCGTAGACCTGAAATATCTGGCCGAGTTTCTTGAAAAGAATAATTTGGTATTGGCTTGGACCATTCTGGCAGAGAAGCGCTGCATAGACGGTTTTACTACTCAGGATTTGGGATATGCCGAGCATAGCAGGGCCCATATGCTCATAGATGGCAAAATCAAGAGTTCGAAAGGGATTACACATCGTGTTAGACCTCGCACTAAACCATAGGGCTCTCCTTAACAAGGACTCGGTGCAGAATTGAATCGGCTATCTAGCAGCCGTAGCATGATGCATCTGGGCACTTGTTATCCTGCCAGGATCTGGAATATCGTTTTGGGTAAGACCTTATCTAGGGTAGTATTACACACTGCCACCAATAGTAAACCGCTACAGTCCTCGGAAAAATTTCTATTTCTTGAACTGATCCAACAATCTATTCGCTATATTCAGAGCCTTAAGATCGTCAGCTTCAAATTCGACTGAGACGACAACCCGCGTCATAAGGAGACCATATTCTGAATAGACTGTCGGCAGATTTGTAGATTGTGTTGACAGCCTTATTTGAAGGGTTGTTTTAGTCCCTTGTTGGATTCCCGTTGCTAACTTTCGAAATTCTTTTTTGGCGCTTGACCCTAACCAATCATGGTGTCTGAATGCCTTGGGAAAAAGTGTTCATTAGCTATGCAAGTGAAGATTTGCAGTTGGCTCAAACCATTGGCGCTTACATCTCTCGAATTGGGATACAGCCCTACATCGCCGAAAGACAGCCTACACCTGACGTGTATCTATCCGACAAGATTACCCTAAACATTGTGGACAGCAATTGTTTCGTGGCAATACTCACACGAAACGGCCTTGGCTCACAATGGGTTAACCAAGAGATTGGCTTTACATACGCACTTCAGAAGTTCACCAATATCTACATTCCTATTTTTCTATTGGTAGAAAGAGGATCGCAGATAAGGGGATTTCTAGAAGCCAAGGAACACATTCCATTAGATCTATACAGATTTGACGATTTAGTTTACACGCTCATCGCAACCTTGAGAGCCTACATCAACAGACACTTTGCTGTTCTTCGAGAAATTGCGGTAACGTGTAAATCATGCAAGTTCCCTTACAAAGTGCCCTTGCCAACTCAAAGCGAAATAGATGGCGCCATACAAAAGAATTTCTTGATCAATACAATTTGTCAAAATCCGAACTGTAGAGTTCAGAACAATCTTAATCCTAAAACATTTGACGTAGTCTACTGAAGATAATCGCGCGTTTATCACATATCACAAAGGAACTGCAAGGATACATCTGGACATTCCTTCCAAGAACACGTCTAGAGGACGCCTCGCTACCTCTTATCTTGAGCCTTGCTACTACCCATACTTTCAAAGCTTGGACGTGACTCGCTAAAGGCCAAGATCGTGCATTTGCGAGATTTTTATTCATCTCAGTCTGCTGAGGTCTTTCTTAACCTCTGGTTTTACCATTTCAAAAATCAACACATATTTCGCTTTTGCTAGAAAAGGCCCGATAGAAATTATGGTTTCATAAAAACGATTGTCATGTTCACGGTGTTGCATGGGAGCAAACCCCGAAATCGTGCTTGTATGTAGAACAGGAACTCTAGGTTCTATAACGCCCAGAATTTTTTATTTTCTCTTAGACGAAGCATGAGGGAGCTCTCTTCTTTCGTATAGTAACACACATGTATGGTTGTATGCAGCGGAGAGTGGGCAAAAACTTAGCAGATACCACCAAAATATGAGATGTCACGAAGTTCCTATACCAGAGGGTTCGTTTCGACTATGCCTATTATCTGTCCTAAATGTCACGGTACGAACGTTCGTCAAGTCACCAAGCCGAAGAAGACCAAGTATGGTCGGATTCATAGGAAGTTTCAATGCAAAGACTGCGGATACTACTGGATCGAGCGATGTCGATAACTTACAAAATTGTAGTAGCAAAGAACCCGGATAGATCTCTTGTTATCCTTTATTCCGCTCACCCGACTCAGTCGACTCGCTTAGAACAGGGGTTATGGAAAAATAACAATTGTCCCACCCTCCTCTAGAGGCGATGGGCTGAGTGGATCAAATGGAACATTAATTTAGGTTCGCACTTGAAAAATAACATAGGTGTAATCTCCTTGTCAACCATTTCCGGCATGAAGGGGTTCATTGGGGTTTGCAAGAATGAAACAGAACAGGAATGCCTCAGATCGATGCTATTCGGCTCCCTGAAAAGCTGGTTCGATAAAGTTAGCCAAGTCAGGAGAGGCGACGTCGGTTTTCTTTTGAATCTTGACAAGAATATTCTATACGGTATTTTCAGGGCTGAAACTGATGGAATGCTTAACATCGTTCCGGAAGCATGGGGAGGGCGATTCCCCTCCCAGATTCGCGTGTCTTGGGAAAAGAAATACGATCCATTGCCAAATGCCAAGGAGCTGCTGCAGGGATTGGGAATTCATCATGCAAAATACATATTGACGCCAGAAGAAATAACCACAGTAAGAGATGTTTTTGAACGCCCAGAACAAGTGGAGGTCTTTGTTGTAAGGCCGGGCCTTAGGGCGACTTCAGAGCAACCATATTTCAAGACAGATGACGGCCATATCGTTAAGAGCAAAAGTGAGGTAATAGTTGACAATTGGCTCTACCATCACAATCTCGTCCATGCCTATGAAAGAAAGGTTCCAGTGGCAGAAGACCTGACATGCGATTTCTATGTGCCTGTTGTCCAGTGTTACATAGAATATTGGGGGCTAGAGGGGCTTGAAGACTATGAGAAGCGCAGAGAAAAGAAGATCAACGTCTATCAAAGGTATCATCTGAAGCTCATTGGATTGAAAGAAAGAGACATCGAGCGAATAGATGACATACTGCCAAAGAAGCTAACTCCGTACCTACCAAAAGACTATAGGTTGCAGTGATCAAACCATGTCCAAAGAATTATCGGTTGGAAAGTCCGCACGGTTAAAAGCCTATTAGGGATTATGACGATCAATCTGTCGGTTAGTAAGGCCCCAAAATTGAAGATCGATACACCGCTCGAGCAATGGTTAGGCGCTGAGAAGAGATCTGCGTGGACGTTTCTCCAACTGTACAGCATAAACGAGACTCACGAATATACTCATGGGATACATCCATATCCTGCAAAAATGGTTCCACAGATTGCAAGAGAGCTAATCAGCAAACTCTCTTCAAGAGACGAAACCGTCCTTGATCCATTCTGTGGAAGCGGCACAGTCTTGGTAGAGTCCCTCATTCAAGGAAGGCTCGCCATAGGCGTCGAAATAAATCCTCTTGCACTTTTGATTTCTAAAGTTGCGACGACACCAATTGAAGAGAATAGACTCAGAAAAGGTATCGAACGAGCATTTGAGCGCGCCAGACTTGACCTCATGGAGAAACGAGAGGATGAAGATGCAAATAAGGCCGTCTTAGCAAAGATTCACAATGTTTACCATTGGTTCAAGCCTGAGGTAGCATCCCATCTTGCTATAATCAGAAAGGTCATTAGAACAGAAGATGATGAAGATATCCGAAGAATGCTAGAAGTGGTCTTCTCCGCGACTATGTACAAGGTCTCAAATATACGCCATCATGATAATCCATACTTCGCGCGAATTCTGCATAAAGATGAACTGGCAGAACACAACCCGGACGTTCTGAAGGAATTCTGGACACGCCTAAGGAAAACTCAGGAAGCCATTAGCATATTTACAGCCACTCTTAGCTCGCGTCCGAATGCGGAGCTCTTTCAGGGAGATTCAAGGAATCTCTCCTCATTGATAAACCAAAAGGCCGATCTCATAGTCACTTCTCCTCCCTACGGAGAGGAAAGGAATACCATGGACTATTCGCGGTTTGCTAGGCTAGCTTTGGAGTGGCTAGATATTCCACTAAACAACTCGAGGCTTTCCCTCGGAGCCGAACTTAAAGGAGCTAATATTTTGCAGCTACCCTCCCGGACATTGCAAAACAAGATAGCAGATATTTCCAGTCGCAGCCCACAGCGAGCCAAAGATGTCCTATCGTTCTTAGAAGACTACTATATGTGTATCGCAGAAATGTACAAGGTGTTACGGGGTAGCGGCTACGCCTGCATTGTAATCGGCGATAGAACCGCGGCAAAAGTTTGTGTTCCCAATGGCGAGATTACCGCAGAACTGGGTGAAAGCGTCGGATTTGAAAAGGTGGAGATAATCAAGCGGAAGATGTATCTCAAAGCACTTCTGAGCAACGTCATGAAATATGAAAACGTCGTCATAATGCGAAAGGCTTGAGGAATAAAGAAGTGCCGAAACGAAGACCACTCTCACTTTCCGATCTTGCCCAACGCAAGGTAATCATGCCGCATTTCAATGATCTTGTTATAGTGAGGGAAGCAATCTCTGAACTTGAGAAGAGCCCTCAAGGACTTACGGACGACAAATTAGTTGGAGCACTTCATAAGCGCGGGGTGATACCCGGGACCGATCCGAGACGAGGCAGAAACATCTTCGAAGCCGCACTGTACTTAGGCTTGGTTCGACGGAAGGTAAACCGAGAACTACTATACTATGCCAGCCCGCTGGGAAAAGAACTCTTGCTTTTAAAGGGCCAGCGTGAGAAGCTGACCGGCCCTGAAAAAGAATTCTTTGCTGACCGTGCAATCAGATTCAAGATTCCAAATGCAACTCATTATCAAGAACCATTACTGGTGCGAGAAAGAATAAGGACACGCTTTAAACACTTTTACTTGACAAAACGCGTTCGCCCTTTCGCTGTTTTCATGAAATCGGTTACTTCTATCGGTGGGGGCATTCATAGAGACGACTTTGTGAAACTCGCTACAGCAGCCATGCTTTGCGAAGACGAATCTAGTCAGAGTATGACAGAGGCGAAAAAAGAAATCGATAGAATAGCTTCCAAGCATGGGATCGACGAGTCTATGAGTCCGTTCCGCGATGGGCAAGTCTTGACGTCATGGTCCGAGCAATTGGGCCTTTTTCAGAGAGATAAAGATGAGTTCACAATAACAGATTTTGGCAACGAGATTCTTAAAGAAATTGAGAACGCTATTCCAGTTTGGTGGCTCGACCTTTCGGCCACTCATCACGCAACCATTCTTCTGACACTACTGCAAGCAAGATCTCAGATGCAAAAGATATCACTAAAGGAGCTCGAACAGGCATTCGCCACAAATTTGTCTGTCCCAAATATTTCTGATGATCTTCGCGAACTTGCTAGGTACGGCGTTATGACCGAAGGCGGCGAGGTCGCTCTAGTTAGGGATCCTCTATTCGAGTTGGAATACGATGTGCCAGAGCAGGCACATGTACTGGTTCGAGGACAGGTCACAGCGATTACAAACTCTCTCACCAAAAAAGTAGCCGTGTTTGCACCGAAGCCCGTTGTTAGGCCAACTCCAGAAGTACGAATCGCCTACTCCGTTGTTCCACAGGAGCTGCTAGAAATACCAATGCTCGCGTCGAGAAATGTTGAAATGTTGGACAAATACGGTGAAAAAGAAGTATCAGACACATTTGAAGACAGAGTCTACAAGGCTTTCGGCTTTCTAGGCTTCGAAGTTATGCAGCTAGGGCATTTGCGACCGTGGCGATCCCTGCCAGACAGCGCTATTTTGGATAGTTCGCCTCTGTGGGCGAGACAAACTCCCTATGCTGTATTGACTGACTGCAAATCGTCCGAGAGACCTTACGGACTCTCGAAGGCGGACGGCAGAGCCATTAGCGAATATATCGAACAAAGTTACGACAAGCTTATTCTTGATCGATTTCTGTTAAAGTACTTCCTTCTGATAGGTCCGAACTTTGTTTCAGACATAGGAGACAAGCTTGCTGAAATTGAAGGCGCCCGCCGCTATGGGGTGCATGTCGTAGCGTTTGAGGCCGAGGCTTTGATGCGGCTTGTCGAACTGCATGCTCAGACCCCATTCGTACTGTCCAGAGGCTACCTGAGGTTAGATCAGATTCTTGATTCAGCCATTCGGCAGAGAACATGCGTGGTTTCCGCCAGTCTAGTAAACACTCTCTTTACACAACAGAGGCCACGAATGCCCGGCATGCTGTATCAATCTTGAGCTACTCTTACTATATTGCGGATGGTTGGAGTCCTTAAGCAGTCGAGCGTCTCGTTCTCTTTCATCGTTTTATTAGCTTCAGTAGTTCAGTTTGGCTTACCGTTTTCAGAACTATCTCTCCTCTTTCGTTCTCTGTGAAAATTATTGTGTCCCCTTCCTTTACGTCTAGTCTCTTTGCAACATTTTTAACTAATGTGATTCGATATTTTGGTCCTACTTTGCTCTGTCCCAGAATCTTAATCTCCCGGCTCAGGCGATTGGCACCCTTTTCAAAGATACTTTGATATTTTGGAGATAAAGCATGGTGAGGAAGTAACACAGTAGCACTTTTATTCCTTCGCCAGCCATAGCTTCAAAGAGAAGCTCCTTAGACGGAGTCTGATCCAATCATGGGGAAAATGGACGAAGAATATTTGGCGATACTCAATGAGTTGAAAGAAAGCTCCAGAACCAGCCGGGAGCTTTCAGCCAAGTTGAGCCTGTCGAAAGCGGTTGTTGCTGGTAGACTTGCTCCACTGGTTAGATGGAGTTGCATTCGAGAAGCCAAACCCGGGCTCTATGAGATAACTGAGAAAGGCTTGGGGGCTCTCAAGACAGGCATTAGACCTCTAGTAGAGGTAAAGCGAAAAAAGGAGATAGTTGGCCCTAGAAGCCAGATACCTGATCTAGTCTATGAGCCTGTAAACGAGCAGGGCGTAATCTTCCTATTCGCTAAATACCATAAGGAACTGGGCATAGAATACATTGAAGGCATACAGCAAGGCTTCCCAGACGCCTTCGGCAGACGAAAGATTGGGAAAACGGAATACGAGCCTGTAGACATAGAATTTGAATTCAGAAGCCTAGACTTCGAGAATCATGAACACGACTCAAACCAATGCGACATCATAATCTGCTGGGAGCACAACTGGAAAGAATGCCCAATAGAAGTCATCGAACTGAAAACCGCTTTGGCCAAACTGATAGAAACGAGTAAGAGGACGTAGAAAAGTCCTTCATTCAAAGCTGAGAATTTTTTTAATTTTTCCAAAAACGAAGCAGGGGAAGGCTACTGCTCAGCGCGTATAACCGTTGAAAAAGTAGGCTAAGACATTATGGTTTCCCTTCAGAATTCCTAGTGATGAAGGATCTCTTTTACGCGATCAGGAGATCCTTTGCCGTTAAGAAATATTCGCTCAAATATGTTGGCATGCGCTTCGGCTACGAATTTAAACATCCTGAATTGAACGGACACGCCGTCGCAAAAGCATACCGAAGATACCAGAAAAACAGAGATGAGAGTCTACTTCAAAGGCTGATGGAATATAATGAAGACGATGTCAAGGCTCTGTCTTTCATAATTGATAGAGCGTCAGCTATTTCGAATCTTAAGATAGTGAAACGGCCTGTGATCAAACGAAGCGTTGAGAAAATTGGGGAGAACCTGTATAGAGTATCAAGCTTCAGACTTAAACGTAGAGCATACATCGTCGATCTATCTAAAAGAAGCTGCACTTGCCCAAGTTTTCAGTCGGCATCAGTCCAATGTGAACACATCAGACTTGTCCTAGAACAACTTTCATGAAGCTCAAAGGTCGTCTATTTCATTAGATCGAGTGCGTTTGAAGAAAATGAGGCTCTCTCAAAATCGAAAAATAATGGATTCCTTAAGGGGTCCTAGAACTCGAAAAAAGAATTCCTGTCGACGATCCCTTCACTTCAATGAGCCTAACTCTTTCCTTACTAGTTTCTTCTTCGGAATCTCGTCGAGCTGTTGCATCCATTCAAGCTACTTTGGCTCGTGTTGAACGGGCTTTTTCGCTCGCGGCTTGCTA
>Ga0315312_1001570_pt1 | contig 17425 bp, 13 predicted proteins | sample TDP7_MG_FD_203629 | JGI IMG/M metagenome (GOLD analysis project Ga0315312, IMG submission 203629) | Freshwater sediment microbial communities from Lake Towuti, South Sulawesi, Indonesia - TDP7 | ecosystem: Environmental > Aquatic > Freshwater > Lake > Sediment | place: Indonesia: South Sulawesi... | reverse complement strand
CTGGGCATCGTAAGAATGTTGGTAAAAATGGTATCCACCAAAATGCAGCGGGTGGTTTACCTCGATATTCTTCTCGGCAACAGCTTTATTATTCTCGATTATCTGCAGCTCACTTACATAATCACTAATAACTCTTTGGTAACTTAGCAGCAATTTGTCTTCAGGGTGCATATGGCCTGGGAAACGTTCAAAGACATATCTTGTATCTATGTCACCGGCTGGCGATGTGATCTGGACCTGCAGCGCCGGATTGTAGCCGGGCTGTGCATCATCATAAGGGACATGCTTATCGCCTTCAATTCTGATTTTGAAATTCTCAAATGCCTTTAAGATTTTTACCGTGCCAAAATCATTGCTCAAGGATATTTCCCTGCCGATTTGGACAGGGATTCTCCAGCTTTTGCCCTGCTGGGTTTGGATTAGCAGATATTCCGGCTTGTAATATTCTATTCGGAAATTTTTCAGCCGGATGTAGAAAGGCAGCTCCTTTATCGGCTCGCCATTTTCCAACAGCACGCGGTTTTCTGAGCAGCTCTGATAGATTTGCATTTGGCCTGCTGGAATTTTGTCGATTCCAAAGAGCCTTCTGTGCAGTTTATGTCCAGCTTGTGAAGCCCATATAGAGCCCGCAAGGATGAAGATGCAGCCGAGGTGCATCAATAAAAGGCCAGGTACGCGAACCAATCGACGAAATACCGCAACGCCTATTATCAGTAGCAGCGCAAGCGCTATCCAATAAATTGCCAAGGGCAGGGAGTTAAAAAAGGTTTTTGCTCGCTGGGCGCCGAGAAAGGCTCCGCAGATAGACAGGAAAATCAATATTATAATCAGCATCAGAGCAGTCCACATTACAGCCCGTCTAAAATTGTTCATCAGTTCTCCTTTCAAGGATGATTATGACAAAAGAAAGGCTATTTACAAGGATATTTGAGATAATTATAATCAGGTTCGTTATGAAGCTTATTCTAAATAACGTAACTTATCATAATTGTCCCATACAGGTACGTGAGAAAGTTACCTTCACCACTGAGCAGCGCCGTTTGATGCTCAAACAGATGCACGCTGAGCAGGCTATCAGCGAAGCGGTGATTCTGCAGACCTGCAATCGGCTTGAGTTTTATCTTTACGCCAAAAAAGATTTCGATTGCAGCAGATTTTTGACAGAGCTTATCGGGAAAGTGCAGCCAGGTGCGGTTGATACCTGGAAAAAATTCAGCACCGAAAGCGCGGGCATTGAAGTTGTTGGGCATCTTTTTGAGGTCTCTGCCGGTCTTGATTCGCAAATGCTCGGTGAGAATCAGATTTTGTCTCAGGTGAAATCCGCTTACAGAGAATCAGCCGATTGCCGGATGAGTAAAATAATCTTTCATCGGCTTTTTCACCAGGCCTTTCGCGTGGGAAAGGCCGTGCGCACCGATACCAATATCAATTGCGGCGCGGTTTCCGTTGGTTTGGCTGCTGTAGAATTAGCCAAGGTGAAAGTTGACCTTCCAGCCAGTACCGCTATGGTGGTAGGTGCTGGTGAAAACGCCGAATTAGTGGCAAGGTATCTGCTCAAATCGCGGCTGCCACGTTTGATCATAGCAAACCGCAATAAGCAAAAAGCAAAAGCTATGCGGGACCGGCTTAAGACAGGTCAAGTAATCGGTCTGGGTGAAATAGCGGAAAAATTAGATGAGGTTGATTTGCTGATTAGCTCCACTGGCGCCGTTCAGCCGGTAGTGAGATACGACGCAGTTAAAGATGTCTTGGCTGGCAGAAAAAAAAACCTGCTAATAGTAGATATTGCTGTCCCCAGAGACATAGACCCCAAAATCGATAAGTTTAAGTCAGTCACGCTATATAATATTGATGATTTAAATGAGCAGATAATCGGCAATATAAAGCGACGCGGTAGCGAAATCCCTAAAGCTCAAGCGATTGTCGATGACTTTACAGATAAATTTATGAAGTGGTATGACTCGCTGAATGTAGTGCCGGCTGTTTCACAACTGGTGCAGAAAGGTGTTAAGCTGGCTCATAGCGAAGCAAGGCGATACGCGAAGGATTTTGGGCAGCAAAACAGCGATAAGCTGAGGTCTTTCGCCGAATCGCTTGTTAAGAAGGTATTACATGGCCCGATTAGTTTCATCAAAAACAGCGGCGATGATGAGCTAAGCACCGAACAACTTCAGGCGATTGACCTGATAAACAAAATGTTCCTTTGGGTTCCCGCAAAGCGGGGTCCCTCGCAGGACGAACAAAAGGGCGTTTAGCCGTCGCCGTTCCGGCGACGGAATATATTTATATGAAGGTTCTTACTGTCGCAACTCGGGGTGGAAAGCTTGCCATTGCTCAAACGGAGATTGTAATCGGCGCTTTGAAGAAAGTTTATCCGGATTTACAAATTGAAATAAAAAAGGTGGCAACCGCCGGCGACCGTGACAGACGCACCGCCTTATGGAATCTCAAGGAGACCGGCTTTTTTACCTCGCTGCTGGAAGATGCCCTGCTGGCAGGCCAGGCCGACTTTGCAGTTCATAGTTTTAAGGATTTACCTACGCGACAGCGTGACGGCCTTACCATCGCAGCGGTCTGTGACAGGCAATTTGCTGAGGATTGCTTAATTTCGGTTGAAAAAATTACTTCGATAGAAGAGCTTCCGCACACAGCCAGGATTGGTACTTCCAGCTTGCGAAGGGTAGCGCAATTGAGGCGTTTGCGAGCCGACCTTCAGGTGTCACCTATTCGCGGCAATGTCACTACGCGAATAAAAAAGCTCGATGAAGGCAGGTTCAATACGATTATTTTGGCGAGAGCCGGCATTGAAAGGCTCGGCTTATCGGATAAAATCTCGTTCTGTTTCGACCCGAGACAGTTTATTCCAGCCCCAGCCCAGGGTGCCCTGGCTGTTCAGACGAGAACAGATGATGTCGAAACAACCGAGCTTATTTCTGCTATAGATGAAAGAATTGCTCGCACGGCCGCTTTTGCTGAAAGGCAGGTTTTAGCAACCTTGCGATGCGGCTGTCACGCACCCGTAGGTGTTTTTGCGGCGGTTGTGGGAGATAAAATAAAGATTTACGCATTTATATCGGATTTAAGTGGGAAAAACTTTATTAAGCGAGAGATTACCGGTGCGGTGGCCGATGCGGGCAAATTAGCTGAGCAAATTGCTTCAGAACTTTTCAAAGCTGGCGGTGATAGGATATTAGAAACAACTCGTATTTAACGCCGCGATTCACATATCGCATATCGCTTGTCGCAAATCGCGTATCGATTATCGATTAGCAATTTGCCATTTGCAGCTCTCTTAGCCTTTTCAGTAGATATTTAAAACTAAGGACCTTCAAAAAAGCGCTTGTTTTATGACCTATTTTGTATTATAATATGGTTTTTGAAGCGGGGCGTGGCGCAGTTTGGCTAGCGCGCTTGCATGGGGTGCAAGAGGTCGCAGGTTCAAGTCCTGTCGCCCCGAGTTGAATGGACAATTGCGATTTTCTGCAAGTATTGCGAACGGTAACCTGTATTCTCCACAAAGGTTTACGTTTTCAAGCCTCAAGTTCGAAAACACTGAAACCATGATTTGGCGTTTTTGGGTCGGTGGAAACGTAACATATTGTTCTGCAAGATGTTGTGCGAGTTCGAGAATTTTTACCGGCTCCTGGCAATTTTCCCGTTTTCCCGTCTCAACCTGCTCAATTCGCTGTTGGAGTAAAGTTATTTCACCTTGTTTTTGCTTCGCCAACCGCATAAATCCCTCTGACAAACTGTCGTCAGTATGAGCAGCTTTTAGCAGCAATGCATCTATCGTTGCTTGTGCCTCAGATAACCTCCTTTTCAATTTCCGTAAATCGTTCTTTGCGTCGGCTTGGTTCTTAGCCAGGACATGCTCCAGGTATTCTATTGCCCAATCGTAGACTTCCTTGGGCAATGTCAGTCCGTTGAGCATAGTAACAACCTGATATTCTATGTCCGGTTCGCTTACCCATGCAGGATTAAGAGGGTGCTCGCGATACCTTCGTTGAGAGCAAATGTAATATATATACCTCTGTTTGTGCATTTCTTCAGACTCGAGCCCGCTGGGAGTAAGCTCTCGCCGAGAATTTCGGTGTCGCCTTCGACCATGCGGATCCACTCATCCTCGATTTTCGGCTCTCCAGCGCTTCGCAACAACCAGCGGATAGGCCTTTCTGCGCCCCTGACGGTTACCTGGTCCGCCACAACGAAAGTCGACGGCTTCAGCAGGAAGAACCTTCGGATCCGCCGAACGCCTATCTACGAACCACCGGCGTCTTCTGAGTCGCGTTCCCTGGACATATCTGCCAAAGCGTAGATGAACAGGCGGTTCTCCTCGAAGGCCAATATCTGTCCTGCACCTGAATAGCTCCTACTACAAGCGTGTTGCCGGATAAGTTGGAATGACTCTTCGAGCGGATCTGCTGCTCCGCATTTCTGCCTGAGTGCGATGAGGTCCGCCGCGGCGAACGACGAACCAAAGCCTCTCTGCTGAGTGTCCCTCTGACTCACCGCCGTTACGGCAAAAGCCAACACGAGGGCCACCGTCGCTACGAGGGTTAATGATGGCATCGCTGCCATGTGAGAATGTGGGGGCAACGTCCCAGGCAATGAATCGCCTCGCGATTGCCGATCTTTACCCAGCATCTGACGAACCTCATTTACCAGCCTCTTACATGTTCTTTGTTCTTTCACCGTTATTATCCTCGAAGTTGTGGGCTATAGCCAGATCATCTGCCTGTATGCCCAACGTTGTATTCGCACAGATAGATAAGCAATATGCCAAGCATGGCCCGGTGTACAAATCGACGTCTCATTTTATGTCCTCCCGCAAAGTGAATCATAGTTTTCACGCATGACGGAGATTAAGCAACGTTTGTAGCTATACAATTATAACGGCAGACGGAATTTTTGCAATTCATTGAGAATCGAGATTCCCAGATATCGTATACCCGTCACCAAGACTGAGGAAGACCTTTTATCAAATAGCTAGTGCTCTGTCTATGAATAAATGATGGTCAAATTCAGGTCTTCTTGCCGATATGGTTAATAGTAATGATAACCAGAAAGCAAGGAGATCTGATATGCCAAACAAGATTTATGTTGTTGAATTGACAACTGAAGAAAGAAACCAGCTTAAACGATCGGTCAACACCGGCTCGCCCGCCAGACGTAAGGCGGGCAAGGCCGCAGCCTATAAACAGCGTCACGCACTCATCCTGCTACTGGCAGATCAAGGCCCAGAAGGGCCAGCCATGAAAGATGATCAGATCACAAAAGCAGTTGGCTGTGGCATAGCAACCGTTGAGCGAGTCCGCAAACAGTTAGTTACCGAAGGTTTGGAGGCTGCCCTGCAGCGGCAAAAAGTGGACCGTTCTTGCCAGCGGTTGCTGGATGGTGACGCAGAAGCTCATTTAATTGCCCTGGCCTGCAGCCAGCCGCCACGAGGCCGTAATCGTTGGACGCTGAGGCTGTTGGCTGAAAAGATGGTAGAGCTTGAAATAGTAGGCCATTGCAGCAAGGATACTGTGCATCAGACGCTTAAAAAAACGAACTTAAGCCTTGGCGAAGTTATCGATGGTGCATTCCGCCAAAAGCTAATGCTGCGTTTGTCTGTAATATGGAGGATGTGCTGGATGTTTATAAAAGGCCATATAACCCAAAGCGTCCACAGGTTTGCTTTGATGAAAGACCCAAGCAGTTGATAGCAGAGGCTCGAAACCCGCTGCCTTGGTCTGCTGGCCAGCCTGCTCGGTATGATTATGAGTACAGACGCAACGGTGTAACTAATATCTTCATGATGTTTGAACCTTTAGCGGGAAAACGCTATGTAAAGATAACGCGGCGACGAACCAAGATAGATTGGGCCAAGTGTATGCGTCGGTTGGTGGATGAGATTTATCCGGAAGCCGAAAAGATAGTGCTGGTGATGGACAATCTTAATACCCATACCAAGGCGTCACTGTACGAGGCTTTTGAGCCGGCAGAGGCAAAACGTATCGCAGACAAGTTAGAGATTCACCCTACACCTAAACATGGTAGTTGGCTGAATATGGCCGAGATCGAGATGAGCGTAATGGAGCGGCAGTGTTTGTCAGAGCGAATGGCTACCACAGAGCGATTGGAACATCAAGCCGTGGTCTGGGCAGAAAAACGAAACACCAAACAGACAAAAGTAGACTGGCGGTTCACAACTATTGATGCCAGGATTAAATTGAAAAGGCTTTATCCATCAATTAAGTAAAGACAGAACACTAGAATGGCGCAGTTTCCAAGTTTTGTGGGGATTGAAATAAGGTTAGTAGCGAAGTGCATTTATGACAACTGGCCGAGAATAAGACAAGTGCCGAAAAAGCTTGTTTTGAATGGCTTCCGTGCGCGCGCCCCGCCCAGCACTGGGCGGGGCAGGCTGGCAGGACCGGTCCGGAAGCTTTTGTCGGCTCAGGTGACGAATCCACCTTAACCCGCCTCAGGCGGGTTAACCTCGCGCCCAGTTTTTGGGGAGTATTATACCTGCGGGAAAGTATGTCCTTGATCATCGTACGCCAAGCCTCGCAATAGTAAAGAAAACCACAGGCACCATTATTTACAGCCCGCTGTCCCTAATTATCCGTGTCTGCAATAATATACTTATCGCTGGACAAAGCAACCTCCACTTTGGCAACAAGCCCCTTCGCAGGAATCATATTCATCGATAGGCGCGTTACGAATTGCTAACCTTTCAGCGACTTCGCGAAGTGCTCTACGAATTTGACGCACTTGGTGACATCTTCGACCAGTTGAGGCGACAGATACTCATACTCTATAGTCATTACTCCGCGGAACTTTTGAGCATGTAGCTCCTTCAGCACCACTGTATAGTTTGCCTTGCCTTCACCAAGAGGCACATCGCGCGAATCGCGTTTGCCCAATTCGGCTGCGTCCTTTAAGTGCAATGTAACTATACGCCCCTTTAGTTTCTTAAGGCACTCTACGGGGTCCAATCCTGAGCGGACATAGTGGCCGGTATCGGGACAGGCGCCGATATGTTTACTTTTGCCTTCGCAGACCTTCAAAACGCTCTCAGGATTCCAGTATTTTGATTCCGCCGATTCAGGGTGGTTGTGCACCGCAAGGTTGATGTTGTATTCTTTGCAAAGCTCATCAAGGGCGCTGAACAGCTCTGCCGGTGGCTCGGCAACGAGCGTTTCCACACCCATTTCATTGGCAAAATCAAATATCTTGCGGAAGGCACCGGCATCGGCATTGATAGGAGCGTAGTAGTTAATCATTTTCATTCCGTGGTCGGCTAATCTTTGTTTTAGCTCACGGCGAAGGTCTGCTGAGAGCGATTCGTTCGTTTTCAAATCTGGCTTTTCTTTGCTTAATGGCAGAAAGTAAGCTGGCTCCACATTTCGGATTCCCAGCGATGCGATTACATCCAGCGCCTCATAGAAACTGCGGTCACGAAACGTATAAAGCTGGCAGGCTATTCGCCACCCCATTTTCTCAGCGGAGGGTGTGCTCAATTTAATCTTTTGTTTTTCCGCCTTTGGTTTGGCGGGCTTGTCCACCTTAGGTTTAGCGGGCGTGTCCTGGGTTTCGGCACCAAAGGCCGTAGCAAATGCAGCGCCTGCTCCCCAAGCGCCACTTTTTACAAGAAACTCGCGACGACCAATTTTATCTGACTTCATAATGGTTCCTTTCACACAATTCTAATATGATGGAAAAAGACCTCATAACTTTTACAGTCCCTTTATGTAAATATTTTCCCATTGACAATCCTACAGAATGCGGCAGATACGTCAAGACCATAAAATGCATAGGTCTTTAACTCGAGCTGTAACCTGTGCCATTTTTGCTGACCTCAGACAGTCATATGTGTCTTTTACTACTATTCTTATCCCAATTTCCACAAGAATTGTAAAACATGACTCTCATTATTTGTTACGGAGTCGTTGGCTTGACAACGGTCGTCGCATGTCGAGATGAGGGATGGCAGGATACGGCTGCTGGTTTCTGCAAAATAGGTTGGATGAAAGTTGAATGAGAAGAGTCCTATCAGTAAAATGTGTTTCTTTGAAGGCTAAACTAAGCAAAAGGAGCATAGTGATGTATTGCATATCAAGAGTACGATATCTGTTCTATCAATATTCTTATGGCTTTGTGTATAGCCTCTTTTTCACGGTTTGTTTGCTTGCGCCCAACTTATATGCCGGACAGAACTGGCCTTCATTTCGTGGGCCCTCAGTTACTGGTGTGGCAGAAGGTTATTCCATTCCAATTAGGTGGGACATGGAATCATCTAAGAATATACGCTGGAAAACTTACATTCCCGGTCTTGGTCATTCCAGTCCAGTAATATGGGGTGAACATATCTTTATTACTACTGCTGTTGAGGATAAGGGACAATCAAGGTTGAAGGTAGGCTTATACGGCGATGTCGAATCAGAAAAAGAAGAGAATATTTTCAGCTGGCGGATTTACTGTATAGATGGAGAAAGCGGTAAGATTCTATGGAATCAACAATCTTGTCGAGGAAAGCCAGAAATCAAACGGCATCCAAAATCCAGTCATGCAACACCAACACCTTGCACGAATGGAGACAGTGTTGTGGTGTTCTTTGGATCTGAGGGTTTGTACTGTTACGATATGGAAGGAAATCTGATATGGAAAAAAGACCTGGGTAAGCTTGACTGGGGTTATTATCGTATGCCTTCTGCACAATGGGGAGGTGGCAGCTCGCCCATCATCCATAAGCAGATGGTAATTATTCAATGTGATGTTCAGGAAAATTCATTTATTGCAACCTTTAACCTGAAGGATGGTGCTCCATTGTGGAAAACATCCAGAAATGATGTGCCAACCTGGAGCACTCCAACTGTTTATACAGGCAAGAAGCATTCCCAAATCGTTGTTAATGGATATAGGCACATTGGTGGCTATGATATTGAAACAGGAAAAGAAATCTGGAAAATGAGCGGCGGTGGTGATATCCCGATTCCAACACCTATTATAGCTGGTAATCTGACCTATATTACTAATTCACATGGACGCATGTCCCCTATTTACGCTGTACGGCTGTCGGCCACCGGCGATATTTCATTAGATGAAAATGAAAGCCATAATGAATATATCGCTTGGAGTTACGGCAAAGGTGGAAACTACGTACCAACACCGATTGTGTATGGTGATTATCTTTATTGCTGTTCAGACATAGGAAAACTAAGTTGCTTTGAGGCTAAGACAGGAAAGCTATTATACCGTGAAAGTCTTAGTTCTTCATCTGCTGCTTTCTCAGCTTCTCCAGTTGCAGGAGATGGTAAAATATACTGCACTGCTGAGGAAGGTGATGTATATGTTGTAAAAGCAGGTGCTGAATTTGAATTGATAGGCGTCAATAAGATGAATGAAACCTGCATGGCAACTCCTGCAATCTCAAAAGGCATCTTGTTCTTTCGAACCAGACATCATCTTGTTGCGATCGCAAAGGACAAGCAATAAAGATTTGGGGACTGTGATTTCTGTAAATCCTGTAAAATGTTAAGGTTTGTATTTCCATTTATAAAGAGATAACAGGTGCAATTGTATGGTCGCGATCTTGTAAGGGCAGAGCTAAGCAAGTGGATGGTCTTGGAACGCGACATTTTACCCATCCCATTGATTGAGAAGAGTAACAGTGGAAAAAATGCCAGCCCGCCTTACGACTGGCGGGCCAGCCGCAAGGCCAAGCGTTGAGGTAACTGCCTTTATAGGAAGTATCAGAAATGATTGGAAAATGTAGCACACGCAGGGACTTTCTTAAGCTGGCTGGACTGACATTGGGCGCCTTGATATATGACGTCAAAACCGTTGCTACGAATCGTCCTGAGCGGCCCAATATCGTCGTCATCCTTGCGGATGACCTTGGCTGGGGCAGTCTCAACTGTTATGGTGCGCCCAAGAATCTCATTCGGACGCCCAACTGCGACAGACTGGCTAATGAAGGCATTCGCTTTACCGATGCCAACACCTCATCGTCGGTCTGCTCTCCCACGCGCTACTCTTTGCTCACGGGCCGTTACTGCTGGCGGACATCACTACAACATGAAGTGCTTGGAACGACCGCACCGCTGCACATTGAAACTAATCGCCTCAATGTTGCTTCGCTACTCAAGAAGCACAGTTACCGAACAGCCGCCGTTGGTAAATGGCATCTCGGCTACGGCAGTGGCCAGCGCACTGACTACACGGCTGAGCTTACGCCTGGCCCGCTGGATATCGGCTTCGACTACCATTTCGCTGTCCCGTCCAACCACGGTGATAATACTGGCATATTCGTGGAGAACCGGCGCGTAGTCGGGCTGCGCTCTACTAAGCTTGACCCTTCAAGGTATGGAAAGACGCCGCAGAGTGGTCGCCCCTTCCTTGGTCTGGACGCCCCTCAGCGAGTGGACGAAGAGGTTATGGACACTGTTACACGCAAAGCCATTGCCTGGCTGGAGCAACAGCAGCCCGGAAAACCGTTCTTGCTCTACTTTACACCAGTTGCTGTGCACCACCCGGTGACACCATCGGCCAAGACCAGAGGCACCAGTGCGGCAGGTCCTTATGGCGATTGGATTCACGAACTCGATGCCAGCGTAGGTAGCATCCTGGATACGCTCGACCACAGAGGCCTGGCCAAGGACACACTGGTCATCTTTACCAGCGACAATGGTGGAGTTGTCGTCGAACCCACGCAGACGAATTTTACCGAGTGGACGGCTGCTAAGGCAGGTCTGGTTATTAACGGCCCTTGGCGGGGCCGCAAGCATAGCGTTTACCAGGGTGGCTTCCGCGTGCCGTTCCTCGCTCGCTGGCCGGGTAAAATTCCTGCAGGTGCCGTGAGCGACGAAATGATCAGCCTGGCTGACCTGCTTGCCACGACCGCCGCCATCGTTAATGAACCGCTGCCGCCGCGAGCCGAGGCTGCTGAAGATAGCTACAACATCCTGCCTGCGCTACTTGGCAGGAAATTAGACCATCCCATCCGCGATGCGATGGTCGTGCATAGTGCTGACGGCAATTTTGCGATTCGGCAAGGCCCATGGAAGTGGATTAAGGGCAAGGCGCATTCCGATACCAAACCAGGCGCGCTCAAGGCTCGTGCTGCTGAGTTCAAGCCGCAGCTCTACAATCTTGCCGAAGACCCCGCCGAGAAGAACGACCTGCTTGACAAGCACCCAGACGTCGCCAAGCGACTCGAGACTCTGCTGAACAAATTCCGCGAGCAGAGTTACAGCCGGCCCTGAAGTCAGTCTTGTTCATCAGTTTGCTGTCTATCGTTACTTTTGTTTTTTCTTCTTGCCAACCGGCCTCTTGCGCTTCTGTTCCGCTCCTGCTGGGATGCCTGTATCTTGAGGCCGCAGGCTATCGAGTGCCGCCTGAAGTTTGCTGCGCGCCGCCTGCGCCTGAGGTTCGGTACTATCGGGTCGGACAAGGATTTCCTGGAACGGGGCATCCTTCATGTCGAAAAGCTCGCCCGCCTTACGTCTGGCGGGCAAGCCCTGGTTGTTGAGCTTCCAGCCGCGATCGCGGACATACCACTTTTGGTCTAACTGCACAAAAACCCACTGGCGGGGCTTGCTCGGCTGGCCCCGCAATTGTGCAGCAAAGCTCCGACCATCTATCGTGACACTTTCTGGTAATTTAGCGTCGGCCAGTTCAGCAAAGGTAGGAAAGAAATCGCTGAAATCAACCAGGTCTTTGGACACCTGCCCGGCAGGCGTAGTGCCTTTCCAGTTGACGATCAGGGGCACGCGGCTGCCGCCCTCCTTCATGTCTGCCTTGGCGCCGTCAATGGCCCGGCCGTGGAGCGTACCCCCGCTACGACCGCCCTTGATACCCGAAGCCTGGGGTGTGCAGCCGTTGTCGCCGGTGAAAACAATCAGCGTCTTCTCGCGCAGGTTCATGCTGTCCAATTCCGCGACCAGTTTGCCGGCCAGCTTGTCAAGGTAAGCAATGTTGTCTGCGTAGTGGTCTGCACCATCAGCCGGGCTGTCAGGGGTGCGAAGGATAGGGCCATGAATAAGCGGCGTCGGATAGTAAATGAAGAACGGCTGGTCCCGATGCCGACGGATGAAGTCCACAACGAACTCGTGGAGCAGGTCAGGGCCATACTTGCCTTTTGTATCGGAAAGAGGCTGGCCGTTCTTGTTGTAAACGGGGTCCCAGTAGCGCTCGCCCTTGCTCCCATCAACGCCCCAGATCAGAAACTCGTCGAATCCCCACCGCTGTCCGTCTTCCTTCGTGGTGAAATAGCTTAGTTGCCGCCACTTTCCGGCCACTGCCGTTGCGTAACCGGCTTGTTTCATGACCTTGGCGATGCACACTTCCTTGTCGGGATGGGCCTGTGCACCCGAACTATTGTTCACCACGCCCGTACGGAATGGATACCGACCGGTCATGCAGGTTGCCCGTGACGGTGCGCACAACGGCATGGAGAAACAGTACTCGAATCGTATGCCCGTCTGCGCGAGCGCATCAAGATTCGGGGTTTTGAACCTATCGCTGCCATAGCAGCCCACGCCACCGATACCGTAATCGTCGGCGAAGATGAAAATGATGTTGGGCTTTCTGCCCTGCTGGGCGGCCGTGGACCGGACCTCCGGCAACATCGCTGACATCGCAACTGACCCGCTCCACTTCAAAAAGTTACGTCGGTTCATCATTGTAGACCTCCTATGATAAAAGTCTATTCATATCCAGTGTCCGCTTGGGACTTACTTACACTGCTTGAGACCATTCCTGCATTATCAAATGTATAGAATATCAAAAGTCCGTTACAATTTCTACATTATTCCGGTGAATAACATAATCGTCCCAAAGATTGTGGGAAAATTTTTAACGGCAAGAGTATCACTTATCATTGCTCTTGCCTTTTAGCTGAAAACAGGAACGTACAAGGATCGTATGTCACGACCACTTATCAAATAGCTAGAATGTCGCAGTTTCCAAGTTTTGTGGGGATTGAAATAAGGTTAGTAGCGAAGTGCATTTATGACAACTGGCCGAGAATAAGACAAGTGCCGAAAAAGCTTGTTTTGAATGGCTTCCGTGCGCGCGCCCCGCCCAGCACTGGGCGGGGCAGGCTGGCAGGACCGGTCCGGAAGCTTCTGTCGGCTCGTAGGGAACAACCGTCGACAAGTTATTAGGCTCGGCCAAGAAGTTTGAGATATTTCTTTGATTTTTTAAGCCCCATTTTGAATGCTTTCATCTCTGCTGATTTGAAAGACCGTCCGAGCCTCGCAGCTATTTTCGCGGTGGGGCCGTTAGGGAAAAGTTTTTTGAGTAGGTTAATCTCTCTTTTCGACCATAATCCCTTGACGAATTTCTTTTTTGCCATTGAATGACTCCTTTTGTCCTAACCGCACGTGTGGCTTCTCATCGGCTGTGCTACATTCTAACAAGTAACACGATTGTTATCAACGAATTTAGCTTTCCTGCTAATAAAATGTCACCCTTGGCTATTCGCCGTCTCTGCAATATGGGACGGTTGTTGGCTGGCCCGCCTTACGACTGGCGGGCAGGTCAACACGGCTGGGGGGCCGTGGGTTTTCTGGGCAAGCCTGTTTTTCTTGCCGTCATCTCAACCAAACGTGACCAAGACCGCAGATGAGCATGGTTAGCACACCGTTTTCCGAGCCAGAATAAGCGCTTGTGGTCCCTTCAAAAAAGCATTATGATGACGCTAAATCAGTACCCAGGAACTCAAGTACTATACACTCCGGAGAACTCGTTATGAAACAAGATTCTCACACATCGAGCTCAATGTTGCGGAAGTCCTCACGTCGGGACGTTTTGAAGTGGAGCGGTAAGGTAGTTGCAGCATCCACACTGGCAGGGGTTAGCATCAACGCTGTGCATGCGGCAGAGGATAACACCATTCGACTTGCCTTGATTGGCTGCGGTGGGCGTGGCTGCGGGGCAGCGGTGAACGCGTTCGATTCACCGAATGGGCCAGTTAAACTGGTAGCGATGGCGGACATCTTCGAGAATCGGCTGGCCAACGCCCACAAGGTTTTGAGCGAGCAATACGGCGCGCGGATGGATGTGCCGCTGGAGCGGCGGTTTGTGGGTTTCGACGCCTGGCGGAAAGCGATCGATTGTCTGCGTCCGGGCGATGTGGCGATGCTAACTGGCTACGCAGGCTTTCGTCCGAGGCAACTGGAATACGCTGTTGAAAAAGGCGTTAACGTGTTCATGGAAAAATCGTTTGCGACTGATCCGCCAGGTGTGCGGCGGGTAATTAAGGCTGGAGAAGCCGCCGAGAAAAAGAACCTCAAGATTGCCGCCGGCTTGCAATGCCGCCATTCACGAAATCGTCACGAACTCATCAAACGCATTCGCGATGGGCAGCTTGGCGACATTCAACTGATCCGCGCCTACCGGATGCAGCCTTGCGGGCCGTTGGGACAGCGGCCGCCGGCTGAGAAAGACCTGCACTGGCAAATTCGCAACTTTACCCATTTCCTTTGGGTTTCGGGTGGATTGTTCGCCGAGATGAACATTCATCAGATTGACGAGATTTGCTGGATAAAGGATGCCTGGCCGGTGTCAGCACACGGCATCGGCGGGCGAGTTGCCAACAGCACCGACTGTGGCCAGAACCTCGACTCGTTTACCATCGAGTGGACGTTCCCCGATGGGACCAAGGCGTTCGACGTGGTCCGCTGGCTGCCGAATTGCCATACTGAATTCGCTACCTACATTCATGGGACCAAGTGCGCTGCGCAGTTCTCCGGCAGCAACCATGAGGGTACAGTGCACATCTACAAAGACCAGCGTTGTGAACGTGACAATATCGCTTGGCGAGCGCCAAAGGAAGCTGTCACGCCCTGGCAGGCGGAGTGGGACGTGCTGCTTGAGGCTATCCGCAAAGACCTTCCGCACAATGAGGCGAAACGCGCCGCTCTATCAAATCTCGCCGACATTATGGGCCGGGCGGCGGCCCACTCCGGCAAGATTATCACTTGGGACCAAGCGTTGGCCTCCAACTTCCAGTCCTGTCCGAACATAGACCAACTCACCGACGACAGTGCTCCACCGGTTCGTGCCGACGCCCAAGGCCGCTACCCGGTGCCGATTCCAGGGCAGTGGACAGAAATTTGATTTGGTCTTGTGGAGAACATGCGGGAACATACGACATTTCTTCTGCGAAGCTTCTGTCACCAGCGGAAGAACCGGTAGGGATCGTCCCATTCTTCAGGCTCGTCAAGGTAGAAGCCCTTCAGCCACCGGCTGGGCTCATTGCTTCCAACGGGGCTTGACAATCGGGCCAGCAATGGTGTTTCGCCGCTCACCCCCAGGTTGCCCAGCAGCCGCGTCACGAGAAAGCTGGTGCGCCGGAATGTTCTCTTGAGCCCAAAGTTATTCTGGTACTCGAACTGCCAGGGTACCAGTTGGCAGAAGACCACGTTAGCGCGCGAAGCGACGGCGAGCACGCCGTCGCCGACGGTCTTGGCGCCCCCAGACACCAGCGGGATAATCCGCGGGTCGCGGTTATGCACATCCGCCGGCCCGACGCCCGCCAGGAGACCCCGCCATAGTGACGGCGGGGTTAACCGGTTAGCCCCGCAATTCATTGCGGGGTTCCCATTTGCCCCCGGCGGATCGAAGTACGCGTTGATGTGTTCAGCCTTGTTCATTGAAATCTTGAAAGGCAGTAGAGCATCCGCGTCTTCCTGCGTCAGGCCGATTGCCAGCAGGTGTCCGCCCGCCTTCAGGAACACACTGAGGGTGTCCCTGTGCGCTGAGAGTGCCTTGCTACCCGGCCCGACGACCAGTACCTGATCGGCTCTCAACTCACCACCGCCATAGGAGCTGAGCCGAAGCCCCGCAGCTTGGAGGTGTGCTATCCCCGCCGGTTCGCCAGCGTAGGTCGCCTCCCGCCGCGGCGACAGCTTCCACGCGCCGAGGTATTCAAGGATGTTGGCGATCAGTGTCTCCGCTGCAGGCTCAGTCTCTGTGCGCCCGGTCACGTCCATTTGGCAGAACAGGACCATCCCCTTTCCTTCGTGGTACTCCATCAGCGAGCTGTACTGCAGGCTGAATCCACCATCTACGATGGGCAGGAAGTCGCCACAGGCGGGTTTTTCGATGAGAACCGAGGCAACGTTACCCTGGCAGCCGCAGCGCCACGCGCGGGTCACCGGTATGCCGCACCAGGTCACAGTTGGCGCGCCGTTGAACTTGGGGTGTAGCTCGTACTTCAACCGCGGCGGAAGGATCGTCGCCTCGCCGCGCCAATCCCTCAGGTGCTCGGTCTGAAGTCCCGCCAGAGCTGGATGATCCGGCACTCGACGAAAGACGTTTCGCAGACCGTACTCCGCCACTCGGAAGCCGAAGCGCTTCTCCAGCACATCTGGCGTCTGCTCGAACAAAAGCACTTTGAGTCCATCGCGCACCTGACCGATGTCCGGCGCCGGCCCATCCACAGTCAGGGCGGACTTGCCGATGATTAGCACTTCGTATGCCGCCAGGTCGGCCTTGCCATCCACAGTGTCATAGCGGACACCCATACCCTTAAGCAGCTCTGTCGTCTCGCCTTTGGGGTCGAACATCGCGACCTTAACCTCGGCACGCGGCAGCGGCCGGCGCGGAAGAACATGGATCATGAAATCATCTTCTTGTATCTCGCCGCTGCTGAATGCTGCGCTGGCGCTCAGCTTGTACTGGCCGGGCGTAACTGCCGCCGGGAGAGTGAAGCGTATCGGTATCCGCGCCTGCTGGCCGGTCTGGACGTTAACCTTGCTTTGACCGACTATCGGCTGGGCCAGGACCAGCGACCACGAGCAGTCGCAGCTCACCGGTACTCGCGAATTGTTGATCACTATAATCTGCTTTTCGACCATCTCGCCGGCAACAAAGTTGTGATCTTTGCTTGTGAAGCCCCCCGCCCGAGGGCGGGGGCTAATTAGCCCTGCCACTTGTGGCAGGGGCTGCCCGCCGATGTAGGCTAAAAGAGGCTGGTTATTTCGGATTAAGGCCTTAGCGCCAGCCGTGGGGATCCAGTCCGAGCGTTCGTAGGCCAAATCCATCCGTTCATAGCGATGCTCCTTGTAGTCTGGGCTGAACCCAGGCTGCTGCAGGTTCACCCAATCAACCTTGAGTTCCTCCCTGCGATTCCTGGCCACGCCTGGGCGCAGCTTGAACAGAATGTGGTGTTCCCAAGGAGAGTTCGCCGATACTCCCCAAGTGCGGAATGCGCGCCAGTTATCCGTGTAGTACGCGCCAAACACAGGCTCTCGCTCGGGGAAGTCGGTCGATCCCAACTGGTGTGGATAATCCCAGCCCGTGAACATTTTCGATTTTCGATTTTCGATTTCTAAATTGTAAATAGTAAATTGTAAATTGGAAATTTCTGAGAGCAGGTCAGTTAAGATGACTTTCTTGTAGCCCTTCAGGCCGATGACGCCCTTGGTCGCCC
>Ga0315312_1001569_pt1 | contig 17434 bp, 12 predicted proteins | sample TDP7_MG_FD_203629 | JGI IMG/M metagenome (GOLD analysis project Ga0315312, IMG submission 203629) | Freshwater sediment microbial communities from Lake Towuti, South Sulawesi, Indonesia - TDP7 | ecosystem: Environmental > Aquatic > Freshwater > Lake > Sediment | place: Indonesia: South Sulawesi... | reverse complement strand
CGGCTCTTTGGCTAATTTCGCTTTACAAGCCATGCACAGGTTGGCTTGCGGCAATGCCTCCAGACGGGCGGGGTCAATGGGTTTACCGCAGTTATCACATAACCCATAGGTCCCTTTCTCAAACTTGTCCAGGGCATGCTCCACCTCAGCCAATTGCTCCTTGAGGCGCTTTTCCAGAGCCAGGCGCTTCTCCAGTTCCAGAGCTTCCGTAGCCTCCTCTTCCCTCTTGCCAAAGGGGCTACCCTCGCGCCTTTCTTCCTTAGGTGTCGTGCTGGCTTTTAGCTCTTCTAGCTCTTTCAACAAGCGCCGCTTCTGACTCTCCAATCGCGAGCGAAGAATATTAAAATTGGTCGTCATGTTCGCCTCCGCATACTCACCAAGTTTGAGATTGGCTTGTGTTTTATCGGACTTAGGTCTTATTGCGATAAGTTCCACTCAGTGGGAAGATTACTGATGGTGCTGATTAGCACAGCACTATCGGAAACTGGCGGACAGTGGACATGACCGGACCGCGCCAGTGGTTATTCGCGTGGAAGGTAGCCATATTACAACTAAACACCGAAGTCCTGGTGTTCACGTTCTTAGTCTAACCTATTTATTGGCTCTGGTCAATATGCTTGAAGGATTTTTTTATCTAGATTTGGAAATCAGCGGCAAAATAGTGAAAAGCTTTTCACTATTCAGGCTTGACTTATGATGAGGCAAGTCTTATACTAACACTGGACATCGCGGGGTGGAGCAGTGGTAGCTCGTCGGGCTCATAACCCGAAGGTCGTTGGTTCAAATCCAACCCCCGCTACCATTGGATTCGAACTAGGCTCAGCCAAGTGCTGGGCTTTTTTGTTTTTGCTGATAGTCGTATAATAGCTGTAATTATGAAGCGGATTGCCTTAGTTGCACTGATTCTAATAGTGACGATGCTTCTTGGCTGCAGTCCGACGTTGCCACTAACCCAACAGGCTGCCCCACCAGTAGAGGCAGAAACTCCTGCGTCCAACACCACAGCACCCACAACGTCGAATGTAACACCACCTTCGCCGACCACGACACCCATCCTTCCGACGCCACCAACCCAAACCCAGACAAAATCTCTTCCTGTCCCTGATGCTTTCCAGAAAGGAATGAATTTTGGTGATTGGAAACCATTCGATTTTCCGACATCTGGACTCTATCCTCCAGCTGCCACCAGCCAATCGCTTAGAAACCTGGCGAACACCGGTACCAATTGGATTGCTCTAATTGTGAAGGGTGGTCAGGAAACGATTCAATCGACAAACATTTTTTATAAGCCGCCGGCAACAGCTACAGATAGTGAACTTACCTACGTGATAGAAACAGCTCACGCTTTAGGTATGAAGGTTATGCTTAAGCCTCTGGTGCACCTTTCCCGGGATCCGACACATTACCACGGGCAGGTCGGGACCAATTTTACCGAAGAGCAGTGGCAAGCCTGGTTTGCCTCATACCAACAATTTATTATCCATTATGCTACTCTCGCTCGGGATGCTGGTGCCGATATGTTTTCTATCGGGGAGGAAATGTACAGTACGATATACCGGGAGGCTGACTGGCGGAGTGTCGCTCAGGCGGTTCGCCAGGTCTATAAAGGGCCAATTCTGTATGAGGCTACCGTTAACGAAAACCCGGCTTTAAGTGAAGAGATGATGATAAAGTGGTGGGACGCGGTCGATTACATCGGAGTGCGGGGTTACTTTCCGCTAACCAGAAAGAACAATCCGACAGTCGAAGAGTTAAAGACAGCCTGGACAGAGCAACATTATTTATTCCGTTTGGAATACCTTTCGCAGCAGTTTCAGAAGACTATCATAATCTCAGAAATCGGCTACCAGAGCTCGGACGGGACGAATACGGAGCCGGGAAACTTTAAAAAATTTGCTACTGCGCCGTTAGACTTGCAAGAACAAGCCGACTGCTATCAAGCTGCCCTAGAGGTCTTGTGGGGTAAACCGTGGCTCAAGGGTATCTTCTGGTGGCAGTGGTCTGCTACTTCGGCACCATGGCTAGAATCACCCCGGGGTAAGCCAGCTGAGGAAGTATTAAAGAAGTTTTACCTTTCACAAGCAGCACCTATCCTAATTACACCGGCTACACTTACCCCAACACGCCCTCTTCCTCCTCTTGATGCCTTCATGAAAGGGATTCATTTCTGCGACTGGAATCCATCCGGCAATAAAGCCTACCACTTGTATGGTCCAGGCACAGAAATTTCTTTGAAAGATCTTGCCGATACCGGGGCAAATTGGATTTCACTTCTCGTAAATGGCAGTCAGGACACACCTGCATCAACGGCTATATTCCGTGACCCACCTCGTACAGCTACGGATTCTGAACTTCTCCGTATGGTTAAGCTTGCCCACAGTTTAGGAATGAGGGTTGTACTCCTGCCAGCCTTATATAATATGACTCCCGAACCAAGCAAGGGTTGGTGGGAGATTGGGACAGCTTTTGCCAGTGAAACCCAGTGGCAAGAGTGGTTCGCCTCATATCGAGAATTCATCAACCACTATGCGTCTTTTGCGCAAGAGTCAGGGGTTGATATGTTATACGTCGGCAGCGAACTGGCCGGCACCACTCATCGAGAAGAAGACTGGCGGCGGGTCGTTAAAGAAGTCCGCGAACGATACAAGGGACCGATAGGTTACGACAGCGTATTCTGGCCCCGTACGAGTCCCGAGTACAGACGAATCAAGTGGTGGGATGCGGTGGATTATGTTTCAACAGATGCTTGGTACTCGTTGACGAACAAAAACGACCCAACGGTTGCAGAGTTGAAAGAAGGCTGGATTAGAACAGGCTTCTTGACTGACCTAGAGAACCTCTCGAGGCAGCTTAACAAACCTGCCATTATTTCAGAAATAGGTTATCCAAGTTTCGACGGGACGAATATCCGACCATTGGATTGGAAGAATACTAAGAATGCGCCGACGGACCTTCAAGAGCAGGCCGACTGCTATCAGGCCGCGTTTGAGATGCTGTGGGGTAAACCGTGGCTGAAAGGAATATTCTGGTGGCAATGGACTGCTACTTGGGTATCGCTAGATTCACCCCAGGGTAAGCCTGCTGAAGAAGTACTAAAGAAGTTTTACCTTTTACGATAGAGAGATGACTGAACCCGTCAATTTCAATTAAGGTATGTTGAAGGTCAGGCAGAAAGTTCTGTCTATTGTACAACTTGCTCTACCAAACCGACGGTTCTACCGAAAGGATTTGAAGACCTTCCGCTTTGTGACATACCTCTAATGCTCCTGGGTGAACACGGGCAAATTGAGCCTGTGCACCCTGCCAAACCTTCCTAATCTAAAGTGTCCAGCCTCAGGGGTTTACTCGAAGTTTTTGCTTCACTCAAAGTCCCCGGATTGTGCTTGCTCAGGTCACACGACCAAATTTTGTTCTCAAAAGTCCACAAAGACTCTTGACAGGCGTGGTAAAATACTGTGTGTAGTCGGACATGATATCGGTACGACCATATGTCAACTAGCCGAAGGAAAAGACCAGAGTAAAAAGGAGGTGATTACCTTAAGCCAAAAGAGAATTGTTACTTGAGTTAGTTATTACCAAGATTTGGGAGGAGAAGATGAGCAAACGATTAGTTATGTCTCTGGTTGTTCTGGTAGCGTTGGTCGGCAGTCTAGTTGCCGCCGGCTGTGCCCCTAAACCGGCGCCTGCGCCGACGCCAGTACCTGCTCCAGTGCCAGCACCTACCCCTACACCAGCGCCTAAACCAACTCCGGCACCAGCACCCACCCCGGCACCGACGCCAGCACCTGCCCCTGCCCCAGCGCCAGCTCAGCCCCCGGCTCAATACAAGTGGCGACTGGGAACCACCTGGCTCCAAAAAGACAGAAACGATTCCCTGCGATTGTTCGCTGACCTCACCGGAGTCTATTCAGGAGGCAAGATTAAAACTGATTTCTACGAGGGTGGCACCCTAGGTACTCACAGCGAACTCTTCAAGGCAGTGCGCGAGGGGACGGTTGAGATGGGTCTCTTCGCTCCTTATGTTGACATTGTTCCCGGTGGCATGCTCAACTGGATGAACTGGACAGTAGGCTCCTACGATGAAGCCTCTGTCGCCTATGGTCAGCCTGACGGGATACTTTACCAGGTAATGTCTAAGGCTTGGGACGAGGTTGGCTTTAAATTGATTTCACCTGCTTTCCCTATGGGTCCCTACGGTCTGGGCAACAAGGTGAGAGCCCTCAAAGTCCCCGATGATATGAAGGGCTTGAAGATGAGAGTCTCTGCCTCTCTCGGCTTCGTCAGAACCATGGAGAACATGGGCAAAGGCACCGGGCTCACTCTACACACGCTCCCCTGGGCTGAGGTCTATAGTGCCCTGGAGAGAGGAGTTGTGGATATGGTCTGGAGCCTGTGGGGTTCCTTGGTGGAGGAGCGACATGCCGAAGTCCTGAAATATTACACCGCTCTCGGTTTTGGCTGGGACTGCAACAGTGTTGTGATCAACAAACCGCTGTGGGAAAAACTGCCGCAAGATATCAAGGATGCCGTACTCAAGGCGGCTAAGATGGCTGAGGAGCGGGACTACGAGATACACCGCCGCTCCGACCTAGCTAACATAAAGAAAGTAGCCGCCATGGGTGTCCAGATTTACTTCCCGACGCCCCAGGAAAGAGACATCTGGCGACAAAAGGCGAACATGCCGGCTATCTGGGCAGAGCTTTGCGACCCGTGGCTGGAGAAGCACTACCCCGGACAGAAGATGTCCCAGAAGATTCTAGCGGAACTTGACCGGATTCGCGCTGAAGTCGGACGGTAGTGAGCTGAACTGACACTTGAGAACTCCGGCTCCGAGGAGCATAAACTGATTATTGCCGAACACGTGGTTGACCGGTATCTTTGGTAGCTTTAAGGCTGCTGAGGATATCGGTTAACCACGAGACGCTTGAGAATAGTTTTGTTTCTTCTGGCTACTTTTTCAAGCCCAAGACAAAATCCCAAATAATACCAGACTGGGGAGGTAATTTAGTGAGGCAGATTAAGTCAGCAGTCAGCTGGATATTATCGGTAATACAAACGACGGAAGGCATCATCGGTTTGCTTGGGGTGCTCGCCACCACCCTGCTTATCTTTGCTGATGTGCTCAATCGCTACTGGCTGCACATTGAAATAATGGGCATCGGCGACCTAGCGCTATATTGTTTTATTTTCTATATGTTTGTTATCGCTGCCTTCACCACCTGGCGAGAAGGTCATGTCTCTGTGGACTTCCTCCGCGATAGGGTCACGAGAGAAAAGCCAGTTGTGGCTGCCTTTTATCGCGTTTTCCTGGTTGTTCTGGCTATTGTTATCCTGTGTTTCCTCCTTCCCGAAGCTTATAAATTTATGCTGACCGCAATTAAATACCCGGAATATGGGACATTGATACGGTGGTTTAACCAGAGCTGGCTACAGATTACCTATTTTGTCGCTCTGGTCTTTGTCGGAATACATCTGGTAGTTATCGCCCAAAGGGATATCCGGGAACTAATCAAGGTCATCACCGCTCGGTCCCAGAAAAGGGGGGCATAAATGGAACCAGGAATCATTGTTGGGCTGGTGCTGTTCTTTGTGGGCATAATTATCGGGCTACCGATTTGCTGGGTGTTTCTGGGCTCCACCACTGTGACGTTAATTCTGCTGGGCGAGCAATTAAAATTTATGGCCGGGACCGCCTACTATGCGATAGACAGCTATATTCTGATGGCAATATCCTTCTTTATCTTTGCCGGTAATTTAATGGCTGAGTCGGGAATTTCCGACCGTCTGATTCGCCTCGCCTATGCCTTGGTCGGCAGAATTAAGGGCGGGCTGGTGGACGTTGGCGTCGTCACCATACTTTTCCTGAGCGCTTTAACCGGTTCTTCCGTCCCGACGATAGCGGCAACAATTCCGTTACTGGTCCCCCAGCTAGAGAAGTTTGGCTACCAGCGCCGATATACTACTGCCATACTCTGCTGTTCCAGTTACCTAGGCTACCTGATACCCCCCAGTGTGCCGTTACTAATCTACTGCCTCGTTGCCGGGCAATCAGTGGCGGCGGCATTTCTCTCTACCGTCTTTCCCGGTCTTATTCTGGCTGCCGGTAATATGCTTCTCAATACTTTCATTTGCCACCGGTATATGCAGCCCGCCAGGGATATTCCGGCGCTACCCACCACCCTCACCGGAACATTAAAAGAGATTGGCGCCGCCACCTGGGTCTCACTGCCAGCCCTGCTCGTTCCCTTGATTGTGCTGGTAGGGATTTATGGCGGCATCTTTACCCCTAATGAGGCAGGAGCGATTGCCGTCATCGTTACCCTGTACGTCGGTTTATTTGCCTACCGGGGACTGAAAAAGAAGAACTTCTGGAGTTGTACCAAGAGCACCGTGACGACAATGGGCATGATTACACTCCTGCTCGCCTTTGGCACTGTTTTCACTCGTCTCCTGATTCGTGAGGGGGTCGCCCAGGCTATGGCGAATGCCATGATTGGAGCTTTCCACAGCAAATATCTAATACTGCTGATGTTGAACGTACTGATACTAATTCTGGGCATGTTCATTGACGGCATCCCGATTTTGATAATCGCGGTGCCATTGATCATGCCGCTGGTTAAGGAAATCGGGGTAAACCTCATTCAATTGGGCGCTATTATTACGGTAAACGTCGGCATTGGGGTAACCACGCCGCCCTACGCTATTTCCATTTTTGTTGGTTCCAAAATGTCTGGTGTCCCCTATGAAAGACTGGTGCCACCAATGATGATTTTCGTGCTGGTGGTCGCTCTCCCGGTGCTGTTTCTTACCACATACATTCCAGCGCTTTCCTGCTGGCTGCCCACTGCGATTGTCGGTCCGAAGCAGGTCGGACCCTGGTCATGGTAAACGGGAAGGAGTCTAAAATGCTTGACGTGCTAATCAAGGGCGGAACCATTATTGACGGAACGGGGAATGTCAGCTTTAAAGGCGATGTTGCCGTCAAAGGAGACCAGCTCCGAATCCTGAGGGGTGATACGTTAACACTATCGGCAAGAAAGACAATCGACGTTCCCGGTTGTATCGTTGCTCCTGGTTTCATTGATGTGCACACCCATTCTGACCTGATGGCACTCGCTGAACCGCTGAACGAGCCAAAGATAAGGCAGGGAGTGACTACGGAACTGGTGGGACTTGACGGCATCGGCTATGCGCCACTCTCCAGAAAGAACCTGAGACTTACGTTGCGGCTTTTTTCCGGATTGAATGGTATTCCCGAGCTAGACTATACTTGGAGCTCAATTGCCGAATATCTGGAGCAGTTCCGCCATAAGACGGCGGGAAACATTGCCTGCCTCATTCCCAATAGCTGTCTCAGAGTGGAAGCGGTGGGCTGGGAGAAGCACCCCGCGACCAAAGACGAGAGAAAGAAAATGCAGAAAATGATACAGCAGGCAATGGCGGAGGGAGCGGTGGGGCTTTCCACCGGCTTGCAGTACCCGCCGGGTAGCTGGGCGGACACGGATGAACTGGTAGAGTTGTGCCGGACGGTGGGGGAATGTGGCGGAGTCCATGTCATCCATGTTCGCTATGACCTGGGGGACGGCATTTTTGATGGCTTCAGAGAAGCTCTAAAAATCGCGCGGCTCAGTGGCTGTCCCACGCATATCTCCCACTTCTACGCCACCATACCTCTGCGGGGACAAACCGCCCGGATGCTGCGCTTTGTGGACGAAGCCAGAGCTAGCGGCATTGACCTGACTTTTGACGCATATCCCTATGAAGCCGGCAGTACCACGCTGACGGTGGCTGTGCCCGAATGGGCTCAAAGCGGTGGACCGAATGCCATGCTGAAACGACTGCAGAACAAGGCTGATAGAGAGAAAATGCGAGGGCACTCCTCCAAGGTACTGGGACAGATAGAAAGAATGGTCATCAGCGCGGTGAAAACGGAAAAGAACCAGCCTTACGCCGGCTTGACGGTGGCGGCCGTCGCCATTAAGCTGAACAAAGACCCCTGGGACACAATCTGCGACCTGCTGGTTGAGGAAAACCTGGAGGTAGCTTTTTATACTTTCAGCGGGGATATGAATGATGTGAAAGTCATCATGACTCATCCGGCGCACATGTTCTGTTCTGATGGGTTAAGAATTGGCAGTATGCCAAATCCCCGAGTCTATGGTACTTTTCCCAAAGTCCTGGGAGCGATGGTAAGAGATGAGAAAGCCCTCCCCATGGAACAGGCAATCCGGAAAATGACTTCTTTCCCCGCCCAGAGATTTGGACTCACGGACAGGGGCATCCTGAGAGACGGTATGAAGGCGGACATCGTGGTCTTTGACCCGGCTACTGTTAGCGGCACGGCTACTTATGCTAATCCCAAGCAATTCCCTATCGGTATTGAGTATGTTATCGTCAACGGCAAAGTGGTCATTGAAAAGAGCAAGCATACCGGTATCCTCGCCGGAGAACCGCTGACGCCAACGAGGTGATGGCGGTAAAGAAAAGAAGCGGAGGTTTATGAGATGAAGAGGGTATTGTGGCAGGAATTAAGACGACCCGAGTTTGAAAAAGCAGCTCAAGATGATGCCGTTGTGATTATCACAGTGGGTTCTATGGAGCAACATGGTAATCACCTGCCAGTGAACACAGATACAAATAGCTGTTTTACAGTTGCCGTCCGTGCCGCCCAAGCGATAGACGAGTTCCCGGTGCTGGTCCTGCCGCCAATCTGGATGGGATATTCTCCACACCATATGTCTTATCCCGGCACAATTACCCTGAAGTACCAGACTTTTGTTGAAGTGTTAACCCAGATAGCCTCCTGCGTTCATGCCCACGGCTTCAAAAAAATACTGTTGCTGAACGGCCATGGTGGCAACACGCCCACCATCGCCGCCATGCGTGTCAAGTTGCCCTCAGAAGATAGTGTCCCGGCGATAGGTTACACCTACTGGGAAATACCGTCAGTCCCCGAACAGATGAAGGAGATTAGCCAGTCCGACAAAGGTTCTATCGGACATGCTGGTGAGATGGAAACATCCATCCAGCTCTATCTTCAGCCGGAACTCGTTGACAGAAATGCTGCCAGATGGGCACCGGGTGTCCTTGGCGACCCATCAAAAGGGACTCGGGACAAGGGAGAGCGTCTGATTAATGCTACCGTGTCCGCTCTAGTCAAGCTACTCAGGGACTACCACGATGGCACTCTGGACGAAGACCTAGCCTGGCGGATATTACCGCGCGGCAAAAAGGCCCTTCATAAGAAGATCCTATAAGATTGAAAACTCCTCGTTTGTTCAATCTGGGATGAAGCTAAACGTTTTAAGCTGATATGACGCCACAATCCGGGCGACTATTTAACGTATTGTAATTGACAGGAGCCTGGTTGCTGTGGTAATACCATCAGCTACCCGGACGGTGAAGTTATATGTGCCAGCGCTGGTTGGTGTCCCGGAGATAGCGCCGGTAGCCACAGCAAGTGATAGTCCAGGAGGCGGTGAGCCAGAGAATATTGACCAGGTGTAAATGCCGCTGCCACCAGAAACAGTTAAGGTCTGGGAATAGGCAACCCCAACATCACCGTTGGGGAGTGAGGCGGTGGTGATGGTTAGTGCTGGATTAATGGTAATTGAAAAGAATTGGGTTGCCGTGGTAATACCATCAGCTACCTGAACAGTGAAGTTAGATGTGGCGGCGGTGGTTGGTGTCCCGAAGACAATGCCCGTGGGAGCAGTCAGCAATAGCCCGGCAGGCGGTGAGCCAGCGAATATTGACCAGGTGTAAATGCCGCTGCCACCAGAAACAGCCAAGGTCTGCGAATAGGCAACCCCGACATCACTATTGGGGAGTGAGGTGGTGGTGATGGTTAGTGCTGGATTAATCTTAATTGATAGGGGCTTCGTGGCTATGCTAATACCATCCGCTACCTGGAGGGTGAAGTTAGATGTGCCAGCGGTGGTTGCCGTCCCAGAGATAACGCCGGTAGCCGCAGCCAGCGACAGCCCGGCAGGCAGCGAGCCAGCGGATATTGACCAAGTGTAAGTGCCGCTACCACCAGAGGCAGTTAAGGTCAGTGAATAGGCAACACCCACATTACTATTGGGTAATGATGTGATGGTGATGGTGGGTGCTGGATTTATCTTAAGTGATAGAGACTTGGTTACTGCGGTGATGCCATCCGATACCCGGACAGTGAAGTCAAATATGCCGGCGGAGGTTGGTGTCCCAAAGATGGCGCCGGTATCAGCCACCAGCGACAGCCCGGAAGGTAGTGCGCCGGCGAATATTGACCAGGTGTAAGTGCCACTACCCCCAGAAACAGTCAATGTACGTAAATAGGCACCACCACTATTACCGTTGGGGAGTGTGCTGGTAGTGATGGTTAGCACTGGATTAATCTTAATTAGTATAGGCTGGGTTGCCACGGTAATACCATCCGATACCCGGACAGTGAAGTTAGAGGTGCCGGCGGTGGTTGGTGTCCCGGAGATAGCGCCGGTAGCCGCCGTCAGCGATAGCCCGGTAGGTAGTAAGCCCGCAGATATCGACCAGATGTAAATGCCACTGCCGCCAGAGGCAGTTAAGGTCTGTAAATAGGCAACACCAACATCACCATTGAGTAGTGAGGTGGTGGTGATGGTTAGTACTGGATTGATTTTGATTGATATGAGCTGTGTTGCCGCGGTAATACCATCAGTCGACCGGACGGTGAAGGTAGAGGTGCCGACGATGGTTGGTATCCCGGAGATAACGCCAGTATCAGTCATCAGTGATAGTCCGGCAGGTAGTGCACCAGCGGATATTGACCAGGTGTAAGTGCCACTGCCACCAGAGGCAGTTAAGGTCTGGGAATAGGCAACCCCAACATCCCCATCAGGTAGTGAGGTGGTGGTGATAGTGATGGCTAGTACTGGATTGACCATAATTGACAGGAGCTTGGTTGCCACGGTAATACCATCAGTTACCCGGACAGTGAAGTTAGAGGTGCCGGCGGTGGTTGGTGTCCCGGAGATAACACCGGTAGCCGCCGTCAGCGATAGCCCGGTAGGTAGTAAGCCAGCAAATATTGACCAGGTGTAAGTGCCGCCGCCGCCAGAGGCAGCTAAGGTCTGCGAATAGGCAACACCAGCATGACCATTGGGTAATGAGGTGGTGGCGATGGTGAGTGGCAGGAGCCCGATATTAATAGAGAAGGTCTGCGTTGCTGTGCTAATACCATCGGCGACGTGGACGGTGAAGTTAGAGGTGCCGGCGGTGGTTGGTGTCCCGAAAATAACGCCGGTGGCAGCAAGTGACAGCCCGGCAGGTAGTAAGCCAGCAGATATTGACCAGGTGTAAATGCCGCTACCACCAGAAACAGCTAAGGTCTGCGAATAGACAACACCAACATGACCATTGAGTAGCGAGGTGGTGGTGATGGTGAGTGGCAGGAGCCAGATATGAACAGAGAGGGTCTGTGTTACTGCGGTAATACCATCAGCTACCTGGGCGGTGAAGTTAGATATGCCGGCGGTGGTTGGTGTCCCGGAGATAACGCCGGTAGCCGCAGCCAGCGACAGCCCGGGAGCCAGTGAGCCAGCGGATATTGACCAAGTGTAAGTGCCACTGCCACCAGAGGCAGCTAAGGTCTGTGAATAGGCAACACCAACATGACCATTGGGTAGTGAGGTGGTGGTGATGGTTAGTGGTGGAGTAGGGGTAGGACTGGGTGCAGGTGTAGGTGAGGGCGCTGGTTTCGGCGAGGGAGTCGGCGTTTTCTGGGGCGCAGGTGTAGGAGTTGGGGCGGGGACAGGCGTAGATGTGCCAGTGGGTGCGGAACAGCTAACAACCATGGCGAGCAGAACCAGAAGGGAAAGAACCAGATGTATGATTTTATGGTTGGCTACCACTTCATGCCTCCTATCTGGGACAGGAGCTCTCCCTTGGCTGCTTTTCCATTGTATGCCCCTTCGTCTGTTTTCCCAACCTAATACAGTGTAGAGGACGTCTATAGCTTAGTCAATAGTACCTTCTCACCAGTCAGCATTGAACTTTCCGTCAGAATATTGGAGTCGGCGGGCTAAATAACTTAGCCAAGCGAGTCAAACAATATCTTAGCATTACCAACGGGTACGAGCCGAGGACTACCTTTACCTGCAGCATCTTTGGACGAGATGCCATATGTTTGAAAGTCCCGGCTTTTTTATGGGAATGACTGAAGACGTAAAACTTGATAATTTATTCAAGTTATTACAATACGGATACTTGATAATTAATTCTATATCTTATACAATTCCGTTAAACAAACATTCTATTGGCGGGGATGGTGCCCAAGAATGAACCGACGTAAACAGATATTGGACGCAGCTCGGCGGGTCTTTGCCAGAGAAGGCTTTCACAAGGCTACCATTAAAAGTATCGCGACTGAAGCTGGCCTGAAATCCCCCTCTCTGGTCTATTGGTACTTTGCCGACAAGAAAGAGTTGTTCCAAGCAATGGCAGAAGAGCTATCGCCAATCCTCAGCCAGCTTTCAAACCTCTGGGAGAGAATTGATGACCCGCCCGAAAAAATGCTTCTCTTCGTCGCCAAGACCTACTTGAGCACCTTTGACAACCCGGAAGCCAGGCAGCTTTTCCGCATCTTCTTATCCGAAGTATCCCGATTTCCCGAAACTGCCAATCACCTTGCAGAGAAGATGGTCTTGCTACTCAACTTCATTATCGCCTACCTTGAACATCAAATTGATATAGGCAGATTGCGCCGCCATGATACTCAGAGTAGCACCCGATTTTTTATCGGGTCATTCGTTGTCTATATGATAGGTAGTGAACTCTTGTTGCCGCTTCGCGCTGGTCTGCCGCCCAAGGAGCTTTACGCACAAGAGGTCGTCAATGTTTTTCTGAAGGGACTTCAGCCAGAGAAGAGCAGTCTCCACAAATAATCGGTAATATAAACATGCAAAGGGGAGGGCAATATGAAAAGAATCAGGGTAGCGGTGATGGTACTAATCGCAGTAGCAATTATCTCAATTGGGATATGGTGGCTCACCAAGTCGGCTTCTCCAGTGGTCTATGGAGACATTGAGACTTCAGGATTCATTGAAGCCAAGGATGTCGCTGTTGCCCTTGAAGCTGGTGGGCGTATTGTGGAGATAGCCACCAAGGAAGGCGACCGGGTAGAAGTCGGTGCCACTCTAGTGAGGTTAGATGATTCTCTCCTCAAAGCCCAGAAACAGCAGGCAGAGGCCAACGTGCAAATGGCACAAGCCATTCTGGAGCAAGCCATCGCTGCCACTAATGGAGCGAAAATAGCCTGGGATCGTGCTTTAGATATCCAGAGTAAGCCGCTGGAGCTTGACCCCAAGGCGATTACCGCTAGAGGTGAGCTGGACATGGCGGAGCTGAACCTGAAAAAAGTGCAGGCTGACAGCGACTTGGCAATAGCTCTTGAGGAAACCAAACGAGATACCGCCCGGAAAATCTTAGACAATCTTGAGTCTTATAATGCGCTGGGGTTGGTTAGCATTTACCAGATGAGGAAAGAGATTTATCCGGCTGAAGGCGAGCGGGTCGCGGCAGAACTGAACCTCAGTTACCAGCGAGAAATGGCAAATCTATGGGTGACACCGGCAGCGAAACTTCGCCGGGACAACGCTCAGCGGACTCTGCAAAGTCTGCTGGAGTCTAATGACTTTGCTGTTGACCAAGCATATTCCGTGTACCAAACAGCAAGTGCAACAATGGAAGCAGCTCAAAGACAACTGGAGCACGCCAAAGCTTCACTCCTAGTGATTAACGTCCAGCTCAGCAAGCTGACCATTGCCTCACCAGTTGCTGGAGTAGTGGCGGCAAAGTATGCTGAAGTTGGCGAGATAGCCAAGCCGGATGCGCCTATTCTAACCATTACCGAACTGGACAGCGTCACTCTCACCGCCTACGTCCCCGAAAGCAGAATCGGCCTGGTCAAGCTGGGCCAAAAAGCGCTAGTGTCTGTGGACTCATATCCAGCTGAGAGTTTCTCTGGCGAAGTAGTGTTCATCTCACCTCAGGCGCAATTTACGCCGAGAAACGTGCAGTTGAAAGAGGAGCGAGAGAAAACAGTCTTTGCCGTCAAAATCAGACTGGATAACCCGGATCAGAAGCTGAAGCCAGGCATGCCGGCAGATGCCCGGATATTAACTAGTTCTAGCGGATAGGTTAATGCCCATGAATATTCCGGCTATTGAAACCGAGGGGCTCCAGAAACAATACGGGAACGTTCTCGCCGTAAGTGGGCTCGACCTGAAGGTTAAACGAGGCGAAATATTTGGGCTGGTCGGCGCCGACGGCGCGGGCAAGACAACAACGATTCAGATGCTCTGCACGCTCAGCCTCCCCTCCGCTGGTGAAGCCAGAATTCTGGGAATGGACACAGTAAAGCAGGCAGGTGAGATTAAGGAAAAAATCGGCTATATGTCAGAACGGTTCAATTTGTACCCGACACTAACCGTAGAGGAAAACCTGGATTTCTTCGCCCGACTGCGTAACATACCGCGCGACGTGAGTGAGCCACGCAAGAAAGAGCTTCTGAGTTTCTGCCGCCTGGAGCCATTCCGAAAGCGACAGGCTGAGCACCTCTCCGGGGGCATGCAGAAAAAGTTGGCTCTTGCTTGCAGTCTGATACACGAGCCGGAAGTCATTTTCTTAGACGAGCCCACCACCGGCGTCGACCCGGTTTCACGGCGGGACTTCTGGAGGATAATTGCCGGTTTTTTGGCGAGGGGCATCACTGTTCTGGTGTCAACCCCATACCTTGATGAAGCGGAAAGATTTAATAGAGTCGCCTTTATGCACCTGGGGCAAGTCATCGCCTGTGATACCCCTCAGAACTTGAAAACGGAACTAGCGGGCAGAATACTGGAAATCAGAGCCAATCCAGTTCGCCAAGCAGTAACAACCCTGAGGCAGGTACCCTTTTCCAGTACCCCTCAATTATTTGGCGACACCATCCACATTATGGTAGATGAGGGAGAGAAACGTCGTTCGGAAGTCAAAGATTTACTTGAGCAGGAGAACATAATAGTACAGAACATAAGGAACATACCCCCTAGCTTGGAAGATACCTTTGTGAATCGCCTCACTGGACTGGAAGAGAAACCACCAAATCAGAACACGAATAATAATTTGGCTGGTGCTTCAGTAAAAGAAAAGGAGAGGAGTGAAATCGCCATCAAGGTCTCGGACTTAACGCGAAAATTTGGCGACTTCACTGCGGTTGACCGGGTGAGCTTTGAAGTAAAGGGGGGTGAGATTTTCGGTCTCTTAGGACCTAACGGCTCAGGTAAGACGACTACCATCCGCATGATTACCGGGCTCCTGACACCAACTTCAGGGAGTGTCCACGTGCTGGGGCAAGATATGGCGATAGAGGCTGGGGCATCACGTGCTAAAATGGGCTACATGTCGCAGAAGTTCTCCCTTTTTGCCGACCTTACTGTAGAGGAGAATATCAACCTCTACGGCGGTCTCTACGGACTTTCGGCTTCACAATTAGAAGAAGGGAAGAAGTGGGTTCTGGATATGGCCGGTCTTCAGGGCAAGGAGAAATTGTTGCCTCTTGAGCTGTCTGGAGGCTGGAAACAGCGGTTAGCTCTGGGCTGCACGATTATCCATGATCCGGAGGTGATTTTCCTAGATGAACCAACCGCCGGGGTCGACCCTCTTTCCCGTCGCTCGTTTTGGGAACTGATACAGGAACTCGCCGCCAAAGGCACAACTATATTCATCACTACTCACTACATGGATGAGGCAGAGCACTGTCATCGGCTGGGCCTGTTGTACCAGGGGAAATTGGCCGCCCTAGGCAGCCCGCTGCAACTAAAGACAGAACAAGTAAAAGGTGAGCTAGTAGAAGTGAGCAGTTCGGATTATGCCCGAGCGCTGGACTTGCTAGCCACGGACGCCCGCTATCATCAGGTGAGCTTATTCGGCAGTGCCATCCACGTAAGGGTTGATGACGTGAAGACCGCTTCTGCAGAAATCAAAGCACTTTTAGAAAGCGGCAACGTTGCTGTGTACAGCATTAGCCGCATACCTTTTACTCTGGAGGACGTGTTTATTTCTCTGGTTGAAGAGTACGAAGGGAAAGAGACGTCCCCAGTTGGCCGGGGCGGTGAGAAAGGAGTCTGACCATGTGGCAACGTATTATTAGCATCATTTTTAAGGAATTTATCCAGCTTAGACGCGACCGTCGTACTCTGGCAATGGTCGTCGCCATCCCCATAATTCAGATGAGCCTCTTTGGTTACGCTCTGAGCACTGATATCAAAAATGTTTCGTTGGTGGTCTGGGATGCGAGCAACACGCCGGAAAGCCGCCAGCTCATTGAGAGCTTCCGCCAGACGGAATTCTTCTCGGTTAACTTCTATGCCACTGATTATGATGATATTACCGAACGTATTGAATCGGGCGAAGCTAAGGTAGCCCTAGTGATACCTCCGGAATACTCAAATCAACTGCATCGGGAAGAGACAGCCTTGGTGCAGTTTTTCGCCGATGGCTCCGAGCCAACCGCAGGCATACAGGCACTAGCCAATGCCAGCCTCATCGTGCAGGCGAAAGGCGCCGAACTGATGAGCCAGGACCAGTTAAGCAATGTAGCGCTACCTATCTCTCTCCAACCGCGGGTTTGGTACAACCCGGCGATGCAAAGCTCAATCTTCTACCTTCCTGGTTTAGTGGGTCTCATCATTGGGTTGCTTACGGTACTGCTCACTGCTTTTGCTATTGTCCGCGAGCGGGAGAACGGCACAATTGAACAGCTCAATGTTACTCCCTTACGACGGGGCGAACTGATTGTAGGTAAGCTTATCCCCTACATTATCATTGCTTACGCCCAGGTAATTCTGGTTCTGACCACAGCAGTACTGGTCTTCGGCATGCCAATTCGGGGTAACCTGCTACTGCTTCTGTCGCTGACTTCCCTGTTCCTCATGTTCTCCCTGGGTATGGGTCTTTTCATATCCACCATATCTCGTACTCAGTTTCAAGCTATGCAAGCCAGCTTTATGATAGTGCTACCTAGTGTCCTGCTCAGCGGATTTATCTTTCCGATTGAGTCCATGCCAAAACTGGCACAGTGGATCTCAGCGATATTGCCCCTAACCTACTACCTGCGAATCGTACGTGGCATTATCGTCAAGGGGATAGGCATGGAGTACCTCTGGCAAGATGCTGTCATCATAGCTGTAATGGGCTTATTCACTCTAATTATGGCGGCAACCCGGGTCAGGAAAACCTTGGCTTGAGAAAGCATGCTGGCTGTAATCTCTTCTGGTACTCTTCCAGCAACCGGGGGAGAACACAGCCGGCGGTATCAGTGTGTCAGTTTTCCCCTTGCGACCGGATTGGGCACCTCTTGACGTGAGACTATCCATTCACTATTATGTAATTAAATGGCACTTAAGTACTGTTAACATTCACTTGTCGGAGCATA
>Ga0315312_1001568_pt1 | contig 17451 bp, 20 predicted proteins | sample TDP7_MG_FD_203629 | JGI IMG/M metagenome (GOLD analysis project Ga0315312, IMG submission 203629) | Freshwater sediment microbial communities from Lake Towuti, South Sulawesi, Indonesia - TDP7 | ecosystem: Environmental > Aquatic > Freshwater > Lake > Sediment | place: Indonesia: South Sulawesi... | reverse complement strand
CTTGTTTCTCTCCAAGAATTCAAGACTCTCTTCTAACTCGGCGAGATCTCCTATGTAAGAAACCTTTGGTCTAAGCCTTTCACACTCTAGCATGTATAGTAACCAGTGTGTTCCCAAGAGTCTCTGCAAAACTGGAAACTCCACGAGTCTTTCGAAGTTCATACTTTAATCCAGCACGATCTATGGTCTATTCAGACCGAAAATGAATCTAATATTTCGGAAAGGTAAATCAAAGATCCTACGGGACAGGATATAACGGGCCTGAGATCCAAGGTATGGTGAAGCAACCCACAGTCTACGTTTTGCCCTTGATGATAACTGCTGAACAATAGGATAGTGATCTCTTTCGCTAAGAAATCTTGCCATACATGAATAGTCGAAAAGTCAACCGTAAAAGCATTGCTTCGTTGAATAGGACTTTTGCTTCCAAGCCAGTGCAGGGTATCACAAATGCGAACCTGTAAGCCGAGGTATCAGAATGATTCTTCAGAAAAGACTATTCTAGAGTAAGATTTAGATTGAGCGAAATCTCTTCGATCGTAGCATACAAAAAATCCAAAGGAAGTAGTAGATGTGGAAGAAAGAGAACGCAACAAGCTACTGGGAAAAATTGATGAGTGGCGTAGAAAGGCCATCCTTGAGGAGGACTCCTTCAACAAGTATATCTCGATCTTCATAGCCTACAACATATTCTACAACCTTTATGAGAAAACTCAAAATCCCAGCGTCGACTTGACTAATGGCGACAGCAGGAGGGCCATCGCTACACTGGATCTTGTAGATACAACTCGGCTGTTTCAAGGCCTACGGAGTCACATAGAAGATTATGTCGCTATCATCCCTGTCTTTCGGGAGGAATTCTGGCCGAAGAAAGGCTCACGTGAGAGAGTTGCCATTTCTATGGCACTTAAGAGTGCTCTTAAAGAAGAAAATGCAGAGATGACTATCGAGATGTTGCTAAAATGGTTGTACAAAGTACGCTGTAATTTGATTCACGGTGAAAAGAATTATGATGACAAGATCCAAGAGAAACTGCTTGCGAAGAGCAGTTTGCTACTGGATGTGATTCTGGAGCACATGATGGAAGCTTATCGAAAATCGGGGGAGTCCTAAACCCAGTCGGTCGTTCAATTCTTTAGAAACAGTTGAAACATATTGGAATCTCAAAAATCGAACAGCGCTGGCTTCTCTATTGCTTGACAAGATGGTGCTTTGAGTTGAGGCAAATTGTGATTGGAGATATCACCAGCAGTTTCAGCGATCTCTTTGATTCAAGTTGGCCGTCGTCCGCTTGAAACATATGTTCGGCTTCGGTGAAGTCAGGGTTTATGTTCTAGATGATCTTCTGAGAAGGCTCGGCAAGGATTGTGAGGTATGCGTCTACGGTCCGGCTAAGAGACGCTTCTTGAACTACTAATGCCGGAAATGTATAGAGCGAGCTAAAAAGCTGGTCCACTCCATCGTACCAGACGAGAACTACATATGTAACCCTGAGAAACCGACCACTGGCTGACAAGGATTGCGAATATTTTCAATAGAATATCTGCATAAGCAGGCAATCTCTTCTATCTGGACTTCGTCAGAACGGTTCTTAGCTGACACTTCACCTCCACAGATCTCAGCCCGAGCGGGAGAAAAGTCTACTGGGAATGGAAACAGAGAAAGATCAGGAACTATTCCAGTCTAGGCCTATAGCAACATGAAGAAGGAATAGTTTCAGGCACTTCTGCCACGACTAATCGTGTGGCTAGATGAGAATAAGATCAATCACTATCTGAAGAAAGAACTGAGATCATGTCTTCCAGCCGAAAAGGAGAGCTCCTGTCAAGAACTGGATAGGTGAAATCCTCCCTGACCATCAGCATTCAGCTCTCCATGAGTCTTAAAGCCAACTTTCTGCAAGCGCTAGGCGCTGCCTACAATCCTCATTGGCATCGCTCAAAAAAACGATAAGAGGAACCTTCAATGATTTGTAGTAACAGTGAAGCGACGTTGTATCCGCCGATGTATCCCACACGTTTGAGAGAGTATGCAGCACTCACAAACAGCCCGATCCTGTATTGCCTAACTCTTCGGGTAGAAACCCACCGTATTGTGGACAGATGGGCCTATCAATGGCTGGTTGACTTCGTCAAATTTCCAGGGCTTGTCGCCTTTCATCCTCAGGCTCTTAAACTCATTCTGGAGAACCTTCCGAAATGGAGGAATCCCTACGCACCGAAGAATGACTACGAACTCTTTCTCGACGGAGCCTTCTCTGCTGATGAGAGGAGCAAGTTCCATCAACTTGCGTTGCAGGCTTCACAGAGTGACGCTGTTCTCTACAGGGATGAAACTACAAAACAATGGAAGTTATCTTTCGGGTAACGTGAGGCACACAGTTTGCCAGGATTATTGTCAGCGTTGGAATCCTCCATTAAAGTACTCCTGGCAACTAGAAGAATCCAAGAAGAAAATGAGATCCTAATAAGGCGAAACGAGACTCTTCAAAGATATATCGTCGCATCAGAGAGAGCTCATGTCATAGTCAATACTATCAAGAGCTGCAATCTTCTGTTCAAACATCTAACGGATGTATCTCATCTTTTCAGAGAAGACATTCAAGTGGTAAGCGGACTGCATCTTCCTTGTGAAAATGAAAAGGATTTCTTAGTCAAATTAGGAGGGTTGAAAACACTCTTTGAAGTCGACTTGGATCCAATCAGGTTAAAATTGAAGGATTTCAAGAAGGATTGGAAGCTTCTCAAACTTATGGAACAGTGGTTCTGTGAGAACGACCTAGCCTATGATAAGAATATGTTTCAAACATGGAGGAACATCATCGATCTTAGGGATGCATCTTTTCCATATCATCCTACGGATACAAGGATCGTTGACCTCCTTCGATCCTTTGACCAGAGCTTTCCCGTTCAATATGCAAAACTCTACGATTCAATTCTAGACAAGTTCTTGGAGAGTCTTAACCTACTTCAAATCGCCTTGAATGCGGCCGTATACAAAACCAAACCGGAAGAGAGATAATAGCGCTAACAAATCATCCTTGGCAGCTTGGCTTGTATGCATTTTGGACAGGGCAGTCGGCTGCCGGAACTATCTGAAAGCTCGAAACCGTAGTTCTCGCAGACAGCCGTACGCTAAGACCTCTTTCTCCTGCTTGGTTTCTCAGAAAGCACCTAAAGACCGGATCTGACTTTGAAAGAGCCCGGGTGTTTATAAGAGTGGTTCGCTATTCTTGGAAAAGCGAAATCAATATATGAGACCGTCTATATTCAACAATCTAAAGTGGACCCATTGAGTAGGAAGCTTCCGCATTTCTTCCATCTGCAGGAAAAAGAGGCGTTTCTCAAGGCTAGCGAGGTCAACAAGCGGAACCACGCGATCTTCAGCATCCTCTTCGATAGTGGCATGAGGATAGCTGAGCTTGTAGGCGACAAGCGGACAGGCTATCGTGGTCTATATGTGGAAGACATAAATTTCCAGAGCGACCCACCTGAGCTTCGTGTCCACGGGAAAGGCGATAAGGAGAGGATGGTTGTAACCAGCTCCCGGGCGGTTCAAGAGATCTCGAGCTATCTTGGAGATAGACGTTCAGGCAAGATCTTCGACATAACGCCTAGGATGGTTCAGAAGCTTGCTAGAAAGTACGCGAAGGAAGCTGGGCTACCGGACTGGGATAAACGCGGAAGATGGAGCCCCCACAAGTGCCGTCACACGCATTTGATGGAGATTTTTGAGAAAGGCGGTCAGGATGCCTTAGTCGTTGCTCAAGAACAGTCGGACCTAAGCTTAGGGGGCCTAAGCCCCTACGCGCACACATCGACCAAATACAGACGCGCCGTGATGAAGAAGGTCTTCGGGGAAAGCTAGAGGTCTTCTACCACACTTAGGTCTACGCTAATTCCAACCAAGCTTCAAAGTGTCTCTTCCACTTTCTTGATTAAGGCTTCAAGCTCAGGGCCCTGAGTTTCTCGAGGAATGCTTTCTTGAGGCCTAGCTTCAGAGCGTTCATGGCTCGGTCCTGCCAAAGGTAGATGATATATCCAGGTGTAGTTTCCGGATGGCTTCTTGACGAATGCTGGCTGAGTAGTCGAGCTGCAGGTCGGGTAGGCGAGAGCGACATCATATATGCAAAGGTATTGTAGACTTCTCACAGAAAAGCTGAGGCAAAGGTAGAGAGATTGAAATACTGTCCCCATGCCGTTTCAGGCTATTTTTCTTTTGGTAATACGGTTTGTATGACAAAGGGTCGCCTTTCGTCAGGGTCACACGTGCTAACCGGGAGAAGCTGAAGGAGCTTAAGAAGAACTTTAACGTACGGAGCTATGATGCGGTTCTAAGCTTTCTCTTGAAGAATCAGGGTCAAGAGTATCCTGAAGCCTCAAGCGAGAACATTATGAACAACAGCATCCCGGTAATATTGACTGGTCTTCCTGGAAGTGGCAAGACAACTTTTCTACGCACCCTTATTCCAAGCCTTGTGGGACCAGTCTTTGTCCTCGACGTCCATGACGAGTATCCCAGTCTAGCCAAGATCAACCTGGGCGAGTTCTTCGCCTTAGACTTTAATGAGGAGAAGCGTAAGCTGCGTCTTGTGCCTTCATCGAACGTCGACGTGAGCAAGAGCGAAGCCGACAGCATCTTCCGTCACCTAATAATGTTCCAGAAGCAGCTGTCCAACTGGGTTATCGTTGTGGAGGAGGGTCATCGCTTCGTAGATTCTCCTTTTCTGAAATCCCTCGTGGCAGAGGCTCGGAAGCATATGCGAAAGATGATAGTGGTCAGCCATCAGGTTGAACGCTACGAAGGCCTAGGCATGGTCTTGAAAATCGTACTTCCTGAGTCGTATTCAAAGATACTATGAGTCTTCAGAAGGCGGTGGCTTGTAGTCGGTCGTATAAAGGGGAAAACCCCGATATGGACGCTCCCAGCGATACCCGCACCTCTTGCATTGAAACATCGGCACCTTCCCGCTGGTCGTGTAAAAATAGCCTGTCACTTGCGCTAAGCCTTCTTCGCACTTCTTGCATTCAAATTCTCCCTTTCCGAGCATCCTTAGAAGCTCTCGCCTCTCCTCTTTGATGGCTATAGGATGACGCTTCAAGAGCTGTTCCGCCTTGGATCCGCTGTTCATCTTTCCGATTGTTCGGACTTTGAGTCCTATTCGTTTGATCAACTTAACGGCATCAGGGATCTCCATGTCCTCTATGTATTCAAGAAGTTCTCGGTACTCAGCCTTACTTAGCGAGAGCCTTACCTTGGCCAAAGGCTGCTTTAGATCCAAGCCTAATGCTCTCCGAACAATCGCATTAAGGCACTGGTTTAGAGACGGGTATTTCTTTGATTCTTGGACTAGAGCCTTGTATAGAAGCTCGTCTTCCGCCTTGAAGCCGAAGACCCGGTCAGGCTCATATTCATCCGCGATTCCTTGTCGGCGCTCCTCGGAACCTGCTAATTGATTGCTAACAGGACGGCTTACTGACGTTAACCGGTCGGTTAACTGGTCGGTTAACCGCTCTTCTGCCCTTTTTTCCATAGAACTATCATATGTGTCTTGCTTTCCTGGCCTGTTTACTCTACCCTTGTTTGTTTCCGTAACCATGTATGTTCCTCAGTAGAAAAATAGCTGCGTATCACATCTGCAAGCCTGTAAACAAGGTGGCCAGTGGATTTCAGGATGTTTTGGTATATAGTCAAATGCTAGACTCGGATAGGATTAATCATTTTTTTGTTGGTGAAGGCGATTTGAGCACTTTAGGCCAAATCAGCAGGTCTGGGCAGTTCATCAGGTATCTCCTTCTATTTGTTTTGGCTATGTTTTTCATGGTCGTTTTCTTCGGCTGGTTTGGGCAGTATTTCATCCCACTGATTCTAGTCGTCCTCTGCTTGGCTTTCATGGCTTCTAGCAGAGTGGGACGAAGGGTATCCGCTATGGAGTTGCTCCTGATCGTTCCCATTTTGTTTATATTCGGAGTCTTCATTCAGCGTTTTTCCATGGTTGCATTGTCGGGTTTAAGCGATTTACTGAACGCTCCGATCAACAACGAAGCTATCGCTTCGTCCGTTCCAAGTCTGAGTTTAATCTTGATCATAGCTCTCATGGCGATCTACTATAAACAGAGGATGACCCGAAGAAGATGATCCAGCCATGGGTTGAAACCTCACGCCAATCAAGAAGACTTTTCTAATGCTTCTCATCTTTTTCCAAAATAGAACGAGATGTTATCAATAGTTTTGGACACATTGACGGTCATCCGGCAACATACAAAGAGCGTCATGCTATTGCTCTAGATTATTCCGAGCTTCTTGTTTGCCCTACTTACATAATTTTTCCACATTTCCTGCAACGGCAGCATAATGCTCGCGCAACCCTCTCGCAACATCCTTGATGATATTGCTTAACTTCGAATCTTCACGAGCTCGTCTAAGACATGACCTATCCTCTTTGTCAAGGTCAAATGGTGGTTTCGCACCACGTTTATGGTCGCGACAAATTCGCTCGTACGTCGCATACATGCAGTTTAACCACTCTTGACCCAGTTCTGCGCTGCTGACTTTGTCTACCTCAATTTCTTCTCGACGTACTGTGTCGCGGAGAGGTTTCACACAAAATAGGTAGAATACGTTCGCAGTGAATTCTAGTGCTTGAGCCCTTTCGAACATGTCGTACACCTCTGGACCTTCTGCCCGAAACTCGTCCGCGTGGTTGCTAAGAACCATCTGCCAGTTCTCTCTTGCTATATTGCTGATGGTGTAAAGCGCCATTATCCCTTTGAATGTAAGACTGTACAGAGGAGTTCGATTGCCCTTGATAATGACCCATCTGTCATGTCCCAGTTTCTTCGTGTAACCTAAGGAGTTGAGATCTTTGAGTCGCCTGTAAATTGTGGACCCACGTCTTTGTTTTTGCGCGCGGGAGATATCCGAAACAGAAGCAACTTTTTCTCGCTCTATGATCTTCGCAGCAAGTTGCCCAGTTGTCATCGCTCCATTCAAAGCAAGAGCCTCAAGTATGTACAAGTTTTCTTTTCGCGCTTTTCCTCGAAGGATCCCGAACCACTTTCCATACGTTTCAAAGATTTGGTTGTCCATGGCGTACCATTCCTATTTTTGCCCAATTTGCATATTATAACGTTTTCAGAATGCGCTTTGTGAACATGCGCGTGTTGCTCTTCAAGACAACATCTTCGCCCGAAAAGGCAAGAGCTTCCAATATGAACACTGTGTTCTTTTTCTCGTTACTTGAAACATTAGCATTGTTCGGTCCACTCTATTGCACAATTGGCCAGGTGTTCTTGGGATAGTATGCAATGAACGTGCCAGAAACGCATAGTATGCAAATACCATCTGCGAAACCTATTTCACGACTGTCTCAAAGTCTTACGCTTGTGTGTCGCATGCAAAAAGCAGAGACCATAACAGTGAGAGTAACTCCAGCTATGAGAAAGTTGCTTGAACAAGCGGTCTTGATGGATACTCATCTGAATGAGTCAGAGTTCGTTCGGGAAGCAATTCGTCAAGCCCTGGAACGTCGAGGGCTTATGATTACGGCAAAAAGAAGGGGTCTTCAAGTTAGTTGATGCCCTCAGAATCTATGGGTCTAGGGCGTGTGGTCGCCCTGAACCCTGAGAACCTATCACGCTTCGCGCTTTCTACTTCCAAAGTAGTGGTTGAACTTTGACAGGCCCTCAGACCAAAAATAGTTCTTCTTGGCTTGAGAACGATCCGCACTTCCTGAAGTGGAAGCGACAGTACGACGCTTACAAGACCAACAGTCAATGTGGGTTGTGTCTTTACTTTCATACTCCAGGATGCGCGTTCTCAGGTCTGTCGGACGTTATAAAGGCGACAGATTGTTCATGCACTTCCTTCTACTCCCTGGCTGAAAGACTAGAGATCCTCTATCGCTCTCGGCGGTCTGCCAAGAAGTTCTTGAAAGAGGTTGAGCAACTTTGAGCGAAGACATAATACAGCTTGGAGATCTTGCCATTCATCCGTGCTTTGACCGAGCCCTAAAGCCAATTCATCCGGCTATAGGCACGATTGATGACACTGCGTACGTGGGAGTCTGGATTCCCTGTCAAGTTGAATCAACGGACAAACGGGGAAGCTTGAAGACAGTTGAGAAAGATCTTCTATTTTTGATCACTGACAAGCGCGAGAAGATTCTTGCTAATGATGATGTTCTCTCAAAGAAAGGTTGGAAGTTGGTCTATAAACCGATTTTCTTTGAAAACCGTTGGTCCCTTGACGACGTGAAGAGATTTTTAACCGAACAAAGCTCTCCAATTGATGCTCTCCAAGTTCTGCAAAGGGTAGTCGACGTTTGGATGACATATTTGGAACTACCCTCACTCCACCATTACTTATACGAAGCCCTATGGGACATCGGAACCTACTTCCATCATCTTTTCAACTGCTACCCTTACGATTACAAAGGTGGACCGAAGAGAACTGGGAAGAGCAAAGCGCTAACGGTCTCCAGCTCTCTAAGCTTCAACGCTGTCTTTTCGAACAACATGTCGGTGAGCAGCATCTATCGTCTTATTCAAAACGCAAGATGTACCTTGCTTATTGACGAAACCGAAAAACTCAGGAACCCGGACAGGGCCCAAGAGTTTCGCTCGATTCTTCTAGCAGGCTATAAGAATGGTGAACGTGTGTACCGTGTGGAGAGAGACTCGAAAGAAAAGCTTGTTCCTGAAGGGTTTGAGGTCTATGCTCCGAAGCGTTTAGCCAATATCGGAGGGCTCGAAGATGTTCTTGAAGACCGTTGTGTGGTGAGTTTTCTTAGACGTAGCATAAACAGGGCCATTGTGGATCGAGAGATCAATACTAGTGATCCATTATGGAGTGAACTTCGAAGTGAACTCTATCGGCTGTACTTGGGCTATTGGCACGAAATTCAAGTATGCTACGATAGGCTTAGTGAACTTAGTGAAGCTAATGAGCTAGTGAACTTTCTGAGAACAACTGTAAAGGACATCAAAGAAGAAGATTTTGAGCATCTAACAGCTCGAGAGCTAGAGCTCTGGAAGCCTCTTCTGGCATTGGCTATGTTCTTTGACTCCAAGGGAGCCTTTCATTCCAGTAAGTTCACTTGCTCACTAAGTTCACTAACTTCATTCGTGATCAAACTCGCTGTAGAGCATGCTAGACAGAAGCAGACTGAGAATATGACTGAGACTGGGGAGCTTATTCTAATTCAAACCCTGTTGAAGGCTGTAGCTGAAGACAATTACTACAAGGTCAAATCTATCAAGGAAGGTATGGCTGCCTCCTTTGACGAGGAGCAGAATTGGCTTACGACAAAATGGATTGGTAACGCTCTTAGAAGACTAGGATTCAAAGAGAAGCGTCGAGTCGGAACTGGTTATGAGTACAAGCTAAACGTTGCTGATGTCAGGGATCTAGCTCAACGTATGCAAATTGACACTATCGCAGTTGAAACAGGGTCTACACTTGCAAGCAATAAGCTGCCTTGCGAGGTCTGCGGTTCTTTCGAGGCCAAGATGCATCTGATACCAGACAAAGGAGTTCATTGGCTTTGCGATCCTTGTTTGGAAACCTATCCAGGGAAAGTTTAGCCATGTCTAAGAAACGCGAGGATCTGCGAGTCTGTCCAAGGTGTATGGTTCTGAACGCGCCAGATAGCTGGCGTTGCTATGGTTGTGGCCAGTTGTTGAAGAACCGAAAGGACCTAGTTGAACTCGCGTCCCAGCTCTACGAATACTTCAATCAAGCTGCTGAAAACTGCGGGGTCTCCGACTGTATCGAAGGATGTTGTCTCCTATGCTCCGACGTTAGAAAATGCATCTTTCACTGCTACCAAGCTGAGAGAAGAATGTGATCGCTATGGCTAAGAGGATTCTTGACAACCATCCTGAAATACGGGACCATATTCTATTGCTTAGCCAGTACGGTCACAGCGCACGTGAAATCGCCGGAATGGTCTCCGCAGTTAAGGGATTTAGGGTGAGCCATGATACCGTCTGGCGTGTTGTCAGAAACAATTCTGACATGGCAAATCAGTTGTCAGATTCCCAGTCTGACAAATCTCCTGGAGGTTGTCCAGAATGTACCGGGCGACTATTCCAGATCGCTGATCCCAGCGACCCTGACAGAATCGTCTGCCAAGTCTGCGGACTAGTTCTTGAGAGGAGAATCCGCTACGTGGTCCCTCGAGAAACTCAAATCGAGAGCTACATGCCGAGCAACAAGCTGAATTTCACTCGACTCGGCCAAGGCAACCCTGAACCACTACTGATTGACGCTATCAATAAAGTGAATCCTCAATTCAAGCGGAGAAACGGTAACTATCGAGACTTCATGTTGAAGCTTTGGGAGCTGAAGGCCCACTTAGGCATTGACAATCGTCTTAAGAAGTTGAAGGACAGAGCCTCGAAACGTCTCGCTGAATTGGGATTCAATAAGAAAAAGCACTTCGTCATATCAGATCAAGTTGGAAGGCTGATCGAAAGCTTCTATGAGCGTCACGTTCGAGCTCTGCCGGGATGCTTCCAAGTCAAAAATTACAGCCTCATCATTGACAGCGCTCTCGCCATCATACTCGAGAGTTATTATCCTGAAAACAAGTGCTCTCCACTTCAAGCAGACTTTCGCATCAAGTTGTTGATGAAGCAATTCCTTCCAAAAAGGGTTGCAGCTTAATGAGTGAGAAGTCCTGCTAACAATCTGAAGGTAGAATAAAATCAGGGTCGGTCAAAACTTCTTGGATATCACGGACCTTGTCAATTCGGTCTTTCGTGCCAATCTCCCTAATCATAACCTCGCAATACATTCTGAGGTGCTTCCCTAAGATTACAAGATCTCTCTCTGACCGTTGAGTTTGAGGATTATTCCATGACTTTGAACGCCCTAGATATTCGACATATAACGTCTGTTCTCGATAGGTTTCCCCCGTATGTCTTATGCCCGTGATGCCGAAAAGTTCCCGGAAAAATTCCTTATCTCTCATCCTTAATAGAAGATCAAGGATATCCGGATCAGATAAGCTCAGAGCATCTGGTCTTCCTGACGCCTGCAAGTGCTCCACAAGGCAATCCCAAGCCGCTTTTTTTCTCCCAATCAAACCAGCTTGTTGCTCTCCAGCCAACTGTCTAGATGCTTCATCAAATTTCTCACGATGGGACCTGAAGAAAGACATAGTAGCCGTACTTTTTCCAGATTTCATCTCGATCTTACCTTGTTTCAAAATCAGAAGACCTTTGCCGAACTCTTCGATGGCTGTTAATATGAAGAATTCGACATGATGCATTAGTATATTCTTCTGTTTAAGTAGGCTCTCAGCGCTAGTTACAAGATCCAAAGCATTTTGAAAGCATCTCTTGCAGCCGTCAGGTAGAATCTCCAAGGACGGAAAGATCAAGCGTTTCGGGTTTTCAAGAAATTCGTCCAGTTTATCAAGCGGCGCATCCGCGAAGTCGAAGAGATGGTCTTGATATTCCACCGCTATCCATAAGGTTATGTCATGATTAGCCTCCCAATACTTTATGAGTTCATGTTTCCGATTGCTAATTTGCTTTCTTGAAATCTGATTTGCGATAGCGTACCCGAGTTTAGGATTGGATGGATCTCTGTCGATATTGACTCGAGGACCTTTCTTGGCTCCTGAAGGAATGCCCCAAGAAATGACGATTTTTTCGAACTCTTGAGCTTTCTCATATAACCCCTTGACCGTAATCTGGAAGTTGCCCACTGAGATTCACTTCATATACAGATATCTGCAAGTTGTCGAAAAATCATTCGATATGCTATAGGAAAGTTGGCGGCATCTCTTTTCATGGTTTGGCTCTGGTATTGATTTCTGAGGTAATTATGGTAACGAGACGCCTTCAATTAGAGGTTACCTCGAATAGCCTAGCTTTCATATTCTCGTTAACATCAGATGATTTGACGGCAATAGGGCTGTTTAGAGCTCATGCCTTACCGGAGAAAATGCCGAGTTCAAGCATTTTCGGTTCAGAGGCAGTTGAGCTCTAATGGCGAAGAAGCCTATGTTTCGGTCTTACGTCTTCTCGTCGCGACGACCGCCACCGTAACCGCGCCGGCAAGGCTGATCAATGCTGGATAGGATGCTAGTACATCGAGCTTATTAGCTGGAACGACGATCTCGCCAATCAGCCTTGTTATCGGTTGCCAGTCTGGCTCCCAAATCTGATGGTTCTTGCCTAACTAATGATGCTCCTCTAATGATAAGTCCGTATAAGAGTCCGCCGATCATCAAAAGCTTGAACTGAAACGCCAGAGGGCTCGAGGGAATGTGGCTAGACAAAGTCTTTTCAAAGTCAGGTGTTTTAACCACTATGAAATTGAAAATCAAATACAGTATGAATAATGTTGCCAGCATATCAACTGTGAAGCTCACAGCTCTTGGATGTGAAGGATATAGTCGTATTAGCAAGTTGGCGAAAACAGATGCGACAACAAAAATCGCAACGTAGGTACCAAGCCAGCTTAATGCAGTCTCGGCTACGCTAACTCCAGATGCCTGTTTAGGAACCAGCGTATTCACCGTAGAAATAAATCCTAACACAAAGACGAAAAGTGCAAGGTAGATCGTTACTCTTACACTCAATTGCCTTCTGCTTTCCAACATTGGCGTTGCACCGAGGATAAAGAACCCTGCAATTAGAGCTGCAATCACGTAGCGAGCGTTCTCCGGCCTTCTACTAAAATCGATGTGAACCCTAATACGAGATCCGGGTTGTGCACCTGTGTCGGTAAAGTTCTTTGGAACGTATTCCCAGATATAATGGCTAGATGATGGGCTCAAAGGGATACTTTCAGGATAGAAGCGGGCTCTCTCGGTGTTGAAAAGAAGTGTAAAATTGAGGTCAAGGTAGTATCTATCAAACGGGTAAGATGAGGCATCGCCAATCAAATGAAAACCTTTTAGATCAGTCTGAAGTGAGTACAAATACTTCCCCGGTGAAAGGGTGATCTCAACGGTCTTCCAGTCCCAGTACTCGTTGTTGACCTGTACTGTTACAGAGGCAGGTTCCTCTCCTAGTAGAGGTCGATAGATATTGAATGTCACTTTTATGTCTGCAGTGAGTTCCCTAGGATCGACGTTTTCAATGCCAAAATATACAATTTCAAAGCTTGATGGAAAAACTATCACTTCGTACCGTCTGGGGTTCTTCTCATCATAACCATTTGTATAGGGCTTTCCTGATCTGTCAACTATTTCAGTATAGTAATAAACCCAAGTTCCGTTAGGTTGTCTGGGAATCTGTGCGGTGAATGAGCCGTTCATATAATCTCCGGCAACAAGCTTCATGGGAGTCGAGTTGTACGGTCTTGACAGATTGGCGGAATAGAACAAGGTAACGCTCTCCGTTCCCGAGTCATAGTCGGTTATGTTAATCATTATCGTCACGTTTTCCCATGGACTAACAGGAAAACGCTTAGGACTGACAATATTAGGTCCATTGACCGTCCGAGTCGTAGCAGATACATCAGGAATAGTGAACATCATGACCATCATCATAAAGAGCAGAACGACAAGAAGCCCGACGACTTGTTTTTGATGTTTCAATAACTCCCCGCACGATGTTACTTGACGTTTTGAGAAATATTAGGAATTCGGTATGACAGCTGATGTATAATAGAATCTGAGTTATGGTCAGCACCTAGTTTCTTTAAATACTGACTGAATCTTTTCAACAAATCATGGGGATGGCTCTGCTATAGGGCTCTCCATGATAGCTAGGCTATTTTAACCCAAGATTCTGGAGAACGCTGACTATTTTTGTTATAGATGAACTATGGCTGAGAGGAAGACTCAAACCATATTGAAGCTAAAGCAGACCCTACCTTACGACATACAGGCGGTCTTAGAATCAATCTTTTTCCGGTCGTATTCGACGAGACCGATGCCTGAGGCTCATAGGTTGAAGCATCTTCGCAAGGAGCGGATAGTCGTGACCTCGGTTGACATGGCCAAGAAGGCGCTGGACCTGATGAACCATGTCCGGCAAAGGCAGATTGAAGGACAGCCTTACCGCGTGAAAGAGTGGAGAGCGTATATCTCGAATAATGGGCTAACCGTGAGCACCTACGAGTCTATCAAGGCGAGGCTTCTCGCGTCTGGCCTGCTGCATCAAGAGAGCGGGATACTGCGTGTCTCAAGCCCAACAGAGTTTGAGTCTATTCTGGCCAAAATGTTGAATGCGGTTCAAGTTTGGAGAGAATACGGAAGGTGACGCATGATGGATGGGAAAGAGGACCCAGTTGAGGAGATCGCCAAGGCCATAGAGTCTTGGATTAGGAAGGTTGAAGAGGTTGAGCGTAGGCTTAGGATTCTTTCAGGCTCTTGATCTTATCTCTTTGGCCACGATCTCCCAGCAAATGTTCATTCCGAAAATTTGAAATCGCTAGACGTGCATAGCAACCTACTGGTATCCTTAAATTCAATGTTTGCGTGTGTTGAGCTCGCTGATTTCTCTGCATACAGGAGCGCCGAGAAGGGGCGCGATGAGAAGAATACCCAACACGAAGGGAGTGGTGAAAATGGAGAAGAAAAATAATGATTCTTCCGATCGTAGAAGGTTCATCCGTAAACTCGCGAAACTCGGCGCGGCAGGCGGAATAGCAGCGCTACTTTTCGGATCCGATAGGATAGCTCCAGTTCAAGCAGCTATTGCTACGCCTATGGTTGTCGACTGGGTCAACACTGGTACCAAAACAACACACCTAAATTCTAGCGTGCGCGGCGTGAGCGGAAAAACTACTTGGGCTTTTGGGGCACTCGCAACCACAGGCAGCGGAGACGTTACAGGCATATATGGTCGATCGGAGTCGACGAACGGAACAGGCGTTTGGGGAATGGCAAACGCAGCCACCGGAAGCACTGTGGGCGTACATGGGGTGTCGGCCTCGACGAGCGGGATAGGCGTTAAGGGATATGTGTCTGCGTCACGTGGACCGACTGTAGGCGTATATGGGCACTCCGAATCGATTCAAGGGATAGGTGCTTACGGGATCGCAACCGGCAAGAGCGGATTGAATAGAGGTGTATGGGGATCATCGGACTCAACGGAGGGTAGGGGTGTTGAGGGGTACGTGAGCGCAACGACCGGAAACACCATAGGTGTTAGAGGAGCGTCAGACTCAACAGGCGGGATCGCTGTTGCTGGGTACGCAAACGCAGCCGCCGGGGTGACTAGAGGAGTTTACGGGCGGTCTGACTCGACCAGTGGCAACGGTGTCGAAGGATTCGCAGGCGCAGCCACTGGAACGAATAGAGGCGTATTTGGGCAGTCGAACTCTTCCGGAGGGAGAGGGGTGGAGGGATACGCAGGCGCGGCAAAGGCCATACCAATTGTTGCTAGAGGCTACTCAGGCCAAACCGCTAACCTTCAGGAGTGGCAGAATAATGCTGGAACTCCCTTGAGCGTCGTCGATAAGGATGGCCGGTTCGGTGTTGGTACTGGTAGCCCAAGCTTCAAGATTCATGTGGTTGGAATCGTCAATCCCACCGCCTTGAGCCTTGATTCTTATGGGAATGCTGAATCAAACATTATGGGGAGGCGAGCTAGAGGCACTGTTGCTTCACCGTCAGCGGCTCAAGCAGACGATGCTCTCCTGATCCTGAATGGGACTGGGTATGGAGCTACTAGATTCAGTTCTTCGTACCGGTCTGCGATAAGATTATGCGCAGCTGAGAACTGGACTGATACAGCCCAAGGAACATATATTCGTTTTGACACAACCCAGAATCGAACCGCAGGGAATAGGGAGACGATGCGTATCAACCATAATGGCTTTGTAGGCATAGGGACAACAGCACCGACTGAGCGGCTACATGTAGTCGGAAAAGTTAGAGCTACCGAAGGCTTCATAACAGGAGACATAGAATTCGCGAACGGCGTCAAGGCTACTGAGGAAGGGGAAGGACTGGCATTCATGAATAATGCTGGAGAGAAGATAGCGGTCCTAGACCGTGAGGGGAACATCCACATCAAAGGCAAGGTCGTCCAGGATCTGTGACCTACCCAAATTTTTTCTTACATGGCCTGCAAATGTTGGGTTTGCTCAGGCTTCCTTCAGGCTCTTGAGGTCTCTGGCTATTCTACGCATCTCCTCTCGAAGCTCAGTCAACGTCCTCGCCTGCCCGGCCAACTCCTCCTCGAGCATGCGCCTTCCTGAATGAGCTAGCGCTAGGTCGACTCTCAGTCTCTCGATCTCAGCCTTGCTGGCTTCCAAGTCTTTCTGCAGGTCCTCAGTCTTCTTCGAGGCGCTGAAATCAGCGGTCATGTATTTCCGGGCGATCTCATCCAAGTCGTGACTGTCAAAGTAGTTTTCACGGGACCCAGGCAGTCTATGGCCCATTAAGGCCTCTTTGGTATCTTCGTCGATATGCGATGCGTTTAAGACCTTGCGGAATGACTTGCGAAGCAAGTGGGTCCAGACCGATCGCGGGTCCACACCTATCCTTTTGGCTGCATACTTGACCAGTTCCAGTACTCGAACCTCGTTCACCCTCTCTTTTTGGGATCGTTTCTGATCCAAAGGTTTGAAGATATAGTCGTCGTCTCGAAGTTCTCCCTCGAGTGACATTCTCAAATCCAAATACTGTTTAATTGCTTGAGCAGCTTCGGCTTGAAGAAATGCATAGTAGTATGGCAAACCGTAGCTGGAGAGCTTCGTGTCTAACGCATTCGTAATCTTCAAGCGTACGGGAAGTTTGGTCTCTGAATAGAGCTGCTCTCGGACCATGCCGACTCGCCAATTTAGAAGGCAGTTGACGCGTACGCCGCTTTGGAAGAGGCAGAGGAGGATCGCTCGATTCCGAATCTTCTTAAGACATTCCTTCTTGATTGCATCAGCCATTCTGTAAACCTGCTCCTTCGAGGGTATAATCTCATAGGCAACCTTCTTCCTCACCTTCCTAATCCGATCGACGCGTTTGAACTTGATCAAGCGATCATGAAACTCAAAGAAGCTCTTGGCAACTGTCTGGATATGCCGAGCAGTAACAATCTTGTCCTGCTCCAAGAGCCTACGTGCTATTCGTATCACAACGTTACGCGCCTCATCGGGTCCAAGCTCAAGCAATCGACCAGGGGAAAGCCCAGACTCACCACAGATCCGAAACAGATACCGCAAATAACCATCCCTGGTCTTCGCGGAACGATAAATTACAATCCACTCCTTAACCAAGGGATCCTCAAGCAAACCATCATAGTACTTGGGACCAGAAACATAGAGACGAGTAGCAGGATCCCTATACCTACCCAAAGCCCACACCTACCAGAAAAATAGTTGCGGAACACGGCCGAGAACAAAGACTAGAATGGACGTTCCTGGCTAGACTACGGGCCCCGTATGATAGTATAATGGCGTAGATTTTAACTTTGGCAGACTGTGCGAGAGCGTAACTGTTGCAATGAGAAATAAGAATAAAGTGTTCAGGTTTTATATTTGATT
>Ga0315312_1001567_pt1 | contig 17464 bp, 24 predicted proteins | sample TDP7_MG_FD_203629 | JGI IMG/M metagenome (GOLD analysis project Ga0315312, IMG submission 203629) | Freshwater sediment microbial communities from Lake Towuti, South Sulawesi, Indonesia - TDP7 | ecosystem: Environmental > Aquatic > Freshwater > Lake > Sediment | place: Indonesia: South Sulawesi... | reverse complement strand
GTGGCAGGAATTTCACATCTTAGAGATAATGGCCCTGGTCTTTCCCTCTTCCTTAACGATTTTAAGCCTACAATCGTGGGTTTCGATCCTTGTAACGTCTCCTTCCCGGCTGGTTAGCACAGCCTTATCAATTTCAGGGAGAGACGACACGGTGACGGTGGTCACCATTGGGCTCTTCCACTTAATCTCGTATTGGCTACCTACCTTCGTGATGGTGGCTCCACCATAAATTTCATAAGACTCCTCAGCCCTTTCCTCCCCCTTCTTCCTTCCCCAGAACTTCACTTTCATCACCCTGAGGTTTTGGAAATGATAGCCTCCCAGAACTTAAGGCTATCGGAGAGAAAAAATGTTTAAACGCTGGAATTCAAGGCTAAAATATCGGGTCCTTTGAGGAACGTAGATAGGGGTTTATATGGGCGTGCTAAGGGTTGTAAAGGTAAAAGGCGGTATGCAGATGAAGGAGAAAATTACAGTAAGGGTATTAGATCCCGCTTTGGAGCCTATTTTCTTAGATTACACCTACCAAGATGTCTTTGATCACTATTTCTTCATCTATGACTGGAGATTCTACAGGGACCCGACGGAGATTTTACTGGCCCTTAAGGGCGAGAGGATAGAGGGGATGACGCAAATCTATAAACGGATAATGATTCAGCTAAAGGGAAGCGTGGAGGCAGTTAAAGCCCTCTGGAGCACCTTAACCTAGAAAAGGCTAATATTCAAGTCCCAAGGGAACACGAACCCCTCATTCTCTCAAAATATAGGCCATCAAGGACAAGGGAGATCATCCTGATGACCTTACGACGGGGAAAAGAAAAACTTTACGTTAAACACGCAATATCAATCCTGATAACTAAGGACGCGGAGGGGATTGCAGATTTATTAAGGCAATCTTTAGAGGATTGGGCAGAAACCACCGCGGATTAGGTGGTTGCCAGCATGGAAAGGGGGGTCCTCTGGCTCGGAATAAGACATAATGGAAAGATTGTTTCGGTTGGAAGCACCCACCTAGTGGATTTTGGAAGCAATATTGGCCGAGTGGCCACCGATAGCGCCAACCGGAGGAAGGGCTATGCCACATCCGTTGTCTCCGCGTTGGTGAAAGAAATTCTGCAAAGATCAGAGTATGCGTTAATTCACGTTTTAAGCGATAATTTGCCGGCCAAACACGTTTACATGAAGGTTGGCTTTAAACCCTACAAGACTTACCTCCTCATGGAAGGAGAAAAGATAACTCCAGCATCCCCATCACAGTTGATGTGACTGGGATAGAAATTTGAACTTATTTGTTGAGAAGATTCTTTCTCAAGCCTTTTCTTCTGATGCCCCTTATCAGGTTTTGATGGAAATCGAGGAACAGCTTGCCCTGGAATTAATTCCCGCCGTAAGGAAAATAAGGAGTTTAAACAAGCGTCAGATACTCTACGTGATGGATGAGCTAGAGAGGAGCATGTCTAGGACAGACAATGAGGTTTTTAAGGGCATACTACGGGTTCTATTGGAAGTTTGCCGAACAGAATTGGATGGAAAGCGATCGCGGCTAAGCCAACTTGCTAACTGATGGCGCTAACAGATAAAGGAATCAGGCACCGGAATGTTTAAATATAACGATGTTATATTTCATCCCTCATCTTACTTGAGATTGTTGAAAACCATAGAATCTCACCGTTACAGTACCTTTCAAAGACCGTCCATGGTCGTCTTTATTTTTCCTTCTGTTCCAACTTGATCTTTTGGATGATGACCTTCCCCTTAACGTGCTTCACAATTCTCTTACCGTACTTTGTCCTTCTTTCCTCTACAACGCGTTCCTTCAATTCCGGTGCACCAGCATACATTCAGTTAGCGCTCACCCATATACTTATCCCCATGTTACCCCATTCATCCCCCTCATATCCTTGCAGTATTACGATTCCTTAAAGATTGCCTGCATTCACGGTAGCTCGTCCGCATTCCCTTAAACCTATTAGGTTAAGAAAATTTAACCGAACCTTATCAAAAGGTTTATTCATAAGTGTGAAGGAAGAATTATAGAACACTGTATAAAATGAAGCCTTAAAGGTTCCATTAAACTCACTCACAAAGTTTGGAGGGAAAAGGACGTAAAGCAGGCCAAGGAAAGAAGTGGACAGTTCGTGGTGCCCGGTGAACGCCTAGGCGTCATCGAAGAGTTTATGCCGGGCCCAGGAACCTACGTGGAGCAGGGGGCGGTGCGTTCCAAGACCGTGGGACGGGCGCTCATGGACATCTTAAACAAAAAGGTTTCAGTTTATCCTCTGGTTCACATGGCGAGCGTCCCAAGAATAGGGAGCATCGTTGTTGGTCAAGTGCTTAATGTACAGAGCAAAAAGGCCACCCTGCGCATTTTTAAAATAGGAAAAACTCTCCTTAACGGCTTTTTCACGGGGATTTTACACGTCTCTGATGTAAGCCCAAGCTACGTTGAAACCATGTTTGACGCATGTAAAGACGGTGACATCCTAAGGGCTGCAGTGGTGAGCACAAAAAACCGAACATACCAACTGTCAACTGCAGACAGGAATTTGGGAGTCGTCTACGCTTTCTGTTCATCGTGTGGCCACACATTAGACTTGAAGGAGCGAAGGATGCAGTGCAGCAACTGTGGAAAAATTGAAAATCGTAAGGTTGCCCTCGACTATGGAAGGGGAACCATGTAGGGGCATGAAAATGAAGGTTAAGATTCTGAAAAGGGAACAGCAAGAACTGAAAATTGAGATTGAGGGGGAAGGCCACAGCTTCTGTAACGCCCTCCAGAAGGTCCTCTTGGAGGACAAAACTGTTGAAATGGCTGGATATGACATACCCCACCCCCTGATTTCAAACCCCATAGTCTACGTTCGTACCAGGGAACAGCGAAAACCTGAAGCCGCCCTAAGGGAAGGCGCGCAGAAACTGCAGCAAAGGAACAACGAGTTTAGGGAAGCCTTCAAGAAGGCGCTGGAAGCATGGCAAAAGGGACAAGGGCAGACCAAATCCTGAAGAAATACGCAAGCCTTCAAGAGATAATGCTCGACAAGGACTTGGCGAAGCTGGGCGACGCCTATGTAAATTTTTTGTATTCCCTAGCCCTTTCCCAAAGATTGGGGAAACCCGTGGGGGCCAAGGTGGACAACCAAACCCTGGCCGGAGCCCTGAAGAACGCGGGTTTAAGGGAAATTCTGCCCAAAAGAACGGATCGCCACACCCAGGGAAACGCGGCGGAGGCCCTAATGGCTTACGCCTGGCTGCGAAAAGTCTCAGACTTTGAAGAAAGCCTAAGGATTCTCCGGGAAGGTGATGACCCCCAGGAAGCCTTCACCAAATTACTACAGGAAATCAGCAGGAAACTCAACCTTATTCAAGACGCAAATAGGCGCGGTTAATCCTTTGGGAAACGTTATAAGCCCTTGTTCTCTAAGTTCTTGTGTTGGGCTCTATGTCTGAAGATGAAGTTGTGAAGTTTCGTCAAGTTAAGCCGGAGATTCGCGTGTTAGGCGTTGATGATGGAGACTTTATTCCCCACACCAAGGGCCTAGTGGACGTGGTAGGCGTCGTTTACCGCGGAGGCTACTGGCTTGACGGGGTCATGCGAACCCAAGTAGAAGTGGACGGGACGGACGCCACGGAAAAGATAGCCGCCATGATAGTCAGCTCACCCCATTATGATCAGCTTAGGGTCGTCGTTTTGGATGGAGTAACCTTCGCCGGCTTCAACGTAATAGACATTAAGGAACTTTTCAAAAGGTTGAAACTGCCCATAATAACGCTCACCAGGGAAAAGCCTAACCTGGAGGAGATAAAAAGGGCCCTTGAAAACTTGCCCCAATTTGAAGAGAGGTGGGAGGCCATGAAGAACGCGGGAAAAACAATCGAAGTATACGTGCGGGAGGGCGAACATCCCGTGTATATGCAAATCGCAGGAATATCAGAAAAGGATGCCGAAAAAATTGTAAAGAATACGTCTACCCGAAGCAACGTGCCCGAGGCACTGCGGGTGGCCCACATCATAGCCTCAGGACTAGCCAAATTCAAGGAAAAGCTCACTAATGACGATTAAGCCTGCCGACAAGGGAAACTTCTTCATTTGACAGTTTTCAGATTGCTGGCAATTCGGTAGGCATCGTAAACAGCCCATATTCTGATGAATAAGGATATCACCATTGAAACGGGGTAGTGGAGGTATAATAGCCATTGTACATTGAGAGTGAGTGAAAACCCTTGTATAATAGAGTAGGATATCGTTATAAGCAAAGAAAACACCAAGATCAGTATTCCCGCCTTATTCTTCTACAGAGGACCTGCCCCAAGCCAGCCTCAAAGAATGAGGCGGCAGTGGCTAAAATTGGATAACTCTTAATTACTTCAGGGATAGAGATACCCGTGGTTTCTTCCATATTTCAGAATCACCACCTGTTGTTAAATGCTAATGGTTACCTACATAGACACACGCCCAGACATATAAGCCTTCAGAACCCTTTTTCATTCGTTATTAACTTGCTAACTTTGTCACCGTGCTCAAAAAGACAGGCAAGCATGATATATAACACATTTTTAAAGAATATGGATCAAGCACATTAATCTTAGATTCATAAAATCTTTCTTTCTCAATGTGGCAGTAAAATTGATTAAAGTTGGACCAACTAATCTTAGGAATAATTGGTAGGAGCCCTTCCACAAGTTCGGATATAATTATCTCAATCTTTAGAGAGCATGGAGTTATCTTCAGCTCCGCAGTTCTCCACCACCTCTTAGATTTTCTAGAACTCGAAGGTCTAGTAGAAGTGAGGAGGATAAGTATGCCAGCGAAGTAGCCTGATCAAGCCCGTCCACGTGATCCACGTTTTCTGTTCATAAAACATAAATAACCCCAACAAAACCCATTTTCAGGGCTGGGTAGGGAGAATCGGACGGGACCCAGTTGTCTTGGTAAATACCCGCCGATCTAAGGAGAAAATTTCCTTCTAACCCTACCCTCCCGGAGCGCAATAATAATTAACAGAGTATGTTTGGATGCTTTAAAAAGGCAATGGAGGCGCGCCATCAAGATTTCAGCAAGCACTCATGGCAGAAAACTAGAAAAATTCAAGATAGTTCTAAAAGAACCTTTCCTTAAGCTTAAAAACAAAAATTAGGGAAACAATTTTTAACAATAGTGTTCTAGGTAACAATAAATTTCCAAATTTGGGTAACAAAAGTACAGAGGGACAAGGTTAGGCCTAGAAAGGTTTAAATGGGACCAGATGAAAGGTAACGCGAACTTGGTGGAATAAAATGGAGTTCTGCCCCAACTGTGGGACCAGGTTAGCTCCAAAGCAAAGAACTGAGGAGGAGAAAACCGTGCTCGTGCTTGCGTGCCCAAAGTGTGGCTATGAGAAGGAGGCAACCCAAGTTGTGGCAGTGCTCCCAAAGGTTGTGGAACACGGCCCCGAGGAGCAGATAGCCGTCATAAGTCGAAAGGAGCAGAAGCTTAGGACCCTACCCACGGTTAGGATGGAGTGCCCCAAGTGTAAAAACACCCTCGCCTACGTTTGGCAGGTGCAGACCCGAGGCATGGACGAATCCTCAACCCAATTCTTCAGATGCACAAAATGCCACTATACCTACAGAGAATACAGCTAAACCCCATATTTTTAGCTTAAAGAAAAATATACCACAAAATTCTTTGGCTTCTAGCAGATTTTACAGGCGATATAAATCTCCTTTATTTTAAGATAGCTTTTTCTTAAAAATTCCCTCTTTTCCCAAAAGTAGCCAAAATTTTGAAAAGGTCAGTTAATCGCTCCATTTGACCTATAGGAAACTTTTATTTAGTCTCAATAATCTGTAGTCTGTCACACACTTTCGCTTCATGCACTAAATCAAAGGCTTAAAGATCCCTTTATTCAGAAAGTCAGTTCTTCGATTTAGCGCGTACCGTATTCATTTGATTGTATCGTGGAGAGAGGTTTTCCTTTAAACTTCTAGAGGACTTCTACGAAGCATCGTTTGCTTCTTGTGAAGACTCTGAACTTCTTTGGGTCTAGTTTCTTCTTTAGTCCAGTTACGGTGTTAGTGATTTTCTTGCCCTTCAGGCTTACCTCGTAGATTCCCTTCTCCTTCTTATCCAGATCGGCTACAACCTTATCATATATTCCTACTCTTGTAGGGGGTAGCTCCTTCCTAGTTATTGGTTTTATCTCATACTCAGACATTTTCTATTCCTCAAGGTGGAAATAGACCTTTATAAATAAAAGCTTTATCCTAAGAAATCTATTCTTCTCTCTAATTCCTCAGGTCTTTGAGCACAAACGGGAGAAGTATCTAAAACATGCTGATAAGTTTGCACCTTGAGTTATGCTTTAGAGAGGAGCATACTTCCTTTTTCTTTCTGTGAACAGGGTTAGTTCCTTGTATCCTACACTTTTTAGTAGGCCGATGGCCTTTTCCAAGTCTTGGCCCACCTCCTTTGGTTGGTGGGCGTCGGAGCCCAGGGTTACAGGTATGCGATTTTCTAGGCATAGTTTTAGGAATTCCCTGTTTGGATAGATTTCCTTAACTGGCTTTCTAAGCCCCGATGTGTTGACCTCTATGCACATTCCCGCGTCTTTGAAGGCTTCCACTGTTTCCCCATAAAGGGGCTGAGGATCATCCTCAGGCTTGTAGCCAAACTTCTTAATTAGATCCGGGTGGGCCATGATGTCGAAGAGACCTGATAGGGCAGCCTCCTGCATCAGGCGGAAATACTCCTCATAAACTTGGCCTATATCTCGCCTCTGGTACTCGCCCACGTAGCGGTTGTCGTCAAAGAACCAATCGCCCATGGAGTGCACCGAGCCTAAGACGTAATCAAAACTGTATCTACGGAGCACAGCCCTAATTTTTTCCACGCTGCTTGGCGAGTAGTCCACCTCCACCCCCAGCTTAATGGGGAGATTTGGGAAAAGCCGCTGGAGCGCCTTCACCCCTTGAACGTACCGCGGCAACTGATCCAGACTCATGGAGTACTCCCGCCGGTCCACGTGCAGGATAACATGATCCGAGAACCCCATCTCCTCTAGTCCCCGCTGCAGGGCCGTCTCCATGTATTCCTTTGGCTCACCCACCGCGTGACCACACAGGGGAGTATGCACATGGTAGTCCATTAACATAAGCAGAAGCTAAGAATCCTAGATTTTAAAGAATTCCCCCGCCCTTCCTCCATAAGATAAGGCAACTTTTCAAGAACCGCGTTATTTAACTGAAGTTTTCTGAAGGATTAGGGCTAGGACTATTAGGACCGCTCCTATGAGGGATACCAGAGTAGCGGGACCCGTAAAACTGGCAGAAGGCGGCAACCACGAAGAGGATCTTCGCCTTACTTTTTATCAGGCTTTCCCCTCCCTTTAATGTCGGTTTGCTGTAGTGACTGCAGAGGTCTGCACCACATCTGCACCGGGTGCAAGCTCAATTCGACAAATTGAATGCGTCCATTTTTAAAATCACCGCCATGGAAGAGAAAAAGAGAAAAACTTAAATGCAGAAGGCGTAGGAAGTGCGCATGCGTTGAGAAGGTGAAGAAATGAAAGAACTTAAAAAGATTTTTCTTTTTTGTCCATCCTCTAGCAAGCGAATATCAAGCGAAGTATCTTTCCCCACCATTGTATGAAAAGTGGAAACAACTCATCGTGGAGGAGGGACGGGATGATGAAAAAGGGATTTGCATTCTCTCTACAGGCAAGAAGGACGACCCTAGGACGAAAGAATTTGAAAACTTTGCTCTTAAGCACTTTGGGGCTCGGGTGTTATTATCGATCCCCACTATAAAGATCCTGAGACTATGGTTCTACTGGCTCAGGACTTAGAACAGACCTTTAGGAATAGTGGCTGTTACGAGCAGTGGATACCTTATGAGTTATGGAGCTCTATGAACGCAAGGTTTTGGGCGGAAGGCTTTAAAAAAGGTTAGCAAATCAGGGTTACTCTTTTGACCCCACTACCGTTGAGTTTGAATCCTGCGGTGAGGCATGGGACGGATGTCTAGCAAAATACATCATTTATGGGTCGATACCTTGGACTTTCCAAACCCATTGAACGAATCGTTGAGTTGTGCCCTCTCCCAGATTTTCTGAGGGAAGCAACCTTTGTCGAGTACTTGGCAATGGGCCATCATGTGAGACTTTTTCTTTTTATGGGAAAATCCGATCGCCCAGTCGCTCAATTCTTTGACGGAATGCGGGGGGTTTGGGAGAAAACCCACATTGTCACTATCACCATCAATCCCAAAAAGGTAGGCATTATTACGACCTCATCAAATTTCTATCTCAAAGTAAGAAGTGCGACCAAAATTCTTGAAAACAAAGTCATTGTTGATGTAGGGGATGGGTGCAATCCGGCAATAACATCACTTATTGGGAACAATATAAGTTTTGACGAGTTCAAAGCAGCACTCACCGCAGGAAAAGTTACAGATAGAGAGGAGCCCTTACCGGTCGCCCCTGTGCTTGGTACTATATTTCCAAAATATCTATGGAATTGTTCACATAATAAAAGTATTAGCGCGCGTTACGCAATAATCGAATAGTTCGACAAATTGGCGTTCGAGAAACGGAATCCATCTGAGCGAGGGACTTAATTCCGAAGTGAGATAGAGGCGAAAAATGGTTATTTCGAGAGTGGTAGTGCATACTTACATTAAGTTTTCTTTCTTGTAACCTGCACCAGAAGAACGCCGATGAAGACCATGCCCATGGCCATGAGTTTCATAAGCGTAAGTTCTTCACCGAGAAAGGCCCAGGCGAGGATTGCTATTTGGATCAGCATGGTGTTTTGTAAAATGGAGAGCTTGAAGGCTTCCACCCTCTCTAAAGCGTGATTCCAGAGCAGGAAGGCTAAAGCCGTGTTAACTAGGCTCAACCATAAGGTAATAATCCACCCATAAGCCGTCATCGTAGGAGGTTGTTCAACCAACGTGGCCGCGACTAGGAGAAGGATGGCGCCAAAAGTCATGGGAAACAGGGTTAAGCTGAAGGGTTTAAGCCCGTCTTTCGTCATAACCTGACGGCTCCCCACCATATAAACAGCCCAGCCTAACCCTGAGAGCAGCGTTATCAATATGCCCGAAAGTTCAACGCCTGAGATGGATAAGGAAAAGAAAAAGTAGGCGCCGAGTAGAGCCAGCGCCATGCCCATCAATTGAAGAAGCGTTGGAGACTCTCGTAGGAATATTAGGCCTAAAAGTAAAACTAAGACTGGGGTAAAGTTAAGGAGAAAGGTCACGGCCACCGCGGGCAAGTAGAAGAGCCCCACATACTGCAAGCCCTGGGCTACAAAATAGCCTGCCGCACCCAAAAGAAGAAGTTTCGGCATCTGCCTCTTCCCCACGGCGAATTTTCCAGAAGCCCCTGACAAGGAGAAGGCGAAAAGAACCGCGGAGGCTATCACGTAGCGGTAGGCGGCGAAGGTTAGTGGAGGCATGTCCCTTAACCCGATTTTGATTAAAACATAGGAGGTCGACCACAGGAAGGTCACCAGTAGTCCCTCCAACAAAGCCCTCAGATAGCCTCGATCCTCAAAGCCCTTCGCCATCCTTTCCCGCTCTCCCGCCGCTACTTTATAATATATGCACCCTTTTGGTAGCGATATGCCTTTTAGTGGACATGTTCGATATTAAATATCCAGCTGGTGAGTTGAATGTTTGAGGTAAGGTTCAGTGTTTGTCCTGAGGACTGTTGGGTGTGCAACGTTTCTGAAAGGTTCCCAGAAGTTGCCATAGAAGTATTGTCCTTTAATGGGCACATTGGATTGGCCAAATGGACTTGTCAAGATGAAACAGAGCTAGCTGACGCCTTCACCTTTGCTAAATCCCAAAAGCATGTTTCTAGTCTGAAAAACCTTCACTTGGGCGAAAAATCCTTGGTGACGAAGGCCGTTTGCAGATGCCCCTTAGAGAGCAGAGTGCACAAGCTTCTCCCAAACTTCGGCTACTTTTACCTCTTTCCTAGGCCTATCTGGTTCCTAAACGGCTTGAAGCACTACAGGATTCTTGTTCCAACCCACGGAAGTTTTCCACGGTTTGTCAAAGAGATGGAGGAAAGATTTGGGAAAATAAAATTGGAATATAAGTCTCCTGTCTTTAACATTGAAGAAATTTATGCTACACCTGCGGAAAGGATTTTATCAAAGCTTTCGCCGAGGCAAACGGAAGCCCTGAAGAGAGCCTACTTCAATCAGTATTATACCTATCCGCGAAATTGCACCTTAGAAAGCTTGGCCCACAGTATGGCGATAGGAAAATCAACCTTACAATCCCATCTCAGAAAAGCTGAAAACAAAATAATTCATGCGATAATGGACTCAGACAGAAATAATAGTATGTAAGAGAGAATCTTCATTTGCAGTGTTGGAAAGGTTCCCTTAATAGATCACTCCTTTATGAGAACTGTTTCTTCTAGTCCCCTAAAATCTTCGTCGCCCGTGATGATGATTCCTTTGGTAACTCTTGCTGTGCAAAGAATTATGGAGTCTGCGAGCCCCCAGCCTCTCCTTTTCTTTTTCATTTCTAGATCAATTTCGCCCGCCTTGGCCGCAATTTCGAAATCTAAGTCAACTATTTGAGTGGTTGCCCTTATGAACTCTAGGCGCTTCAGTCTCCCCTCTCGAGTTTCATTTCCTAGCCCAATCTCCCTCAGCAGCTTTCTGCTAATCTCTGAAACAACTATTGTTGGGGTTGCAGACCCTTCACTTTCTATATATCCTTTGGCAACCTCTCCAGATTTGGAGGCTCTAAAATACTCTATCCAAGCGTAGGCGTCAATAACGTACCTATAGCTCATGAAACTCGGCCTCATCCTCACGCGAGAAGGGTTTCAGTCGCGGATTGGATCCAAACATGGAACTTGGAATCCCTTTTCTCTCGGAAATTAGTGTCTTTATAACCTCGTCATGGCTCCGCGCCTGCATCTCTCCCTTCAGCTTATTAAGCATCTGGAGGGTCTTTTCGGATACCTGTACCGTTGTTGGCAATGGCTATCACCATTTATATATAATTATAGTTATAGAATATAAATTTTCCGCGTGTCCCTCCTCCCGCCTCCTCCACTCTTCTCAGAATGAGACATTTACTCTTCATTAACCCTTCACAATGGCGAAGGAGTTTAACGTCAATTTATTTAAATATAGTGCTTATTATATACTGATAAGCGTTGGATGGAGGTTTGGTGGTTGTTTAGGTTTAGGGTGGCGGATGCTAAGCTTTTGAGGGACATGATCACTGCGATTTCGACCTTGGTGGATGAGGCTACCTTCGACACGACTCCTGAAGGCATTGCCCTTCGGGCCATGGATCCCTCTAGGGTTGCCATGGTGGACTTCAAGTGGCCAAAGACGGCTTTTGATGAGTACCTTTGCAGTGAGCCTATGAAGATTTGTATGAACATTAGTGAGCTGTTAAAGTTGCTCAGGCGGGCGGGGCGGGGCGAATCGGTGGAACTCGCCTTGGATGAGAAGACGGCGCGGTTGAACATGACCATTAGGGGAAACTATACGCGCACCTTTAACATGCCCACCCTGGAGGCCATTGAGGAGGAGCTTCCACCCCTCAGGGTTAATTTCAACGTGAAGGCGGAGGTCACCACGGAGGGTTTGCGCCAAGCCCTAGAGGACGCTTCCCTGGTGAGCGATTATGTGCGAATTGAGGCAGACGAGGAAAAGATAATGATGAACGCCAAGGGGGACCTCATGGGAGCCTCCATCGAGCTGAAGAAGGGAGGCGCGGCCCTCCTGGGTTTGGAGGTGAAGGAACCATCCAAGTCCACCTTCGGCCTAAGTTATCTCTCTGAAATAGTTAAGGCCGCCTCCGCCACCTCCGAAATCGTAACCGTGGAGTTTGCCACAAACCTGCCCATCAGACTTGACTTTAAACAGCAGCAGGAAGGAAAACTAGTTTACCATCTGGCTCCCCGCATAGAAGTTGAATAATTAAGACTCTGACATCCCCAGCAATTTTTTAATTTAAAGGCAGAGCCCACTTTCGAATTAGGTCGCTTACTATTGGATTTGGTGCAAAAACGACACTTTTCCCAAGGTTTTCCTTTGATACTAATTCCTTATCAACTAAGAGATTTAACAACGCACTTTCGGTAGCGCGCTGTCGACCTGACACCTTTGATATTTCTGTAGCTGTTGCTTTTCCCTCCTCTACAAGAATCCTTAAAGTTCTAAGTTCATTGGATGAAAGCTTCAAGATCTTATTACGCAATGTCATTTGAATGTCTTTACTGATTTCTTTTTGCTCTATAAATCTGTAGAGATCGCCAAAGATCTTTAAGGGTTTTTTAGGTAAAGTTTTTCTACCAATCTCAAAGTACCCAAAATAGTCGTCGCAAATTTCAGTGACCTTCTCCTTATCTTCTGGTTCCGAGAAGATGAAAAGTTTCCATTGTTCCATGCTCTTTTCTCCATACCATCCTTTAAGTATTGGTGATTCACTCAAAGATCTTTTATCGGCATTGATCCTTACGTCGAGTGGAGTTGTAGGAACAGATTTTATGGGTATGAAATCCAAGTAAACTGGGCATTGAGTTCGCTGACTTATTTCAGTTTCAATTTCGCTCTTCTTGTCCTTCATATTGTTTATATGTTCAGCAATCAAAATATCTTTCAGTGAAAAGGCTTCTATAGAATATGCCAATTTGAAGAAGTCTCTGTTTTTTAGCCTTTTAATAAATTGGTAATTACTTCTATCTTCAATTTTTTCCAGTGTTTGAAGAAATTCGAAATCGTCGAGAACCATGAGTTCTTTGAGGAAATTTTCTAGTGACTCACGTCTTTTATTTAAGGCTATTTCAAAGGCTTTCTTCACTAGACAGACTGATGATCTTGCCATCTTGTGGTCATAGACGTTATATTTCATTCTGAATAACGAGTGAAAAATGCTATCTGCTAATGGAATGGCCTCCTTTTTTAAGACTAATTCATTTCCCTCTAATTGAAATTCGTGAAGTATTCGGAAATCAACTAGACCATAGGTAACTCCACACATATATGAATCGCGATGCAGATAATCTATTTTATCGGCTCCAAGTTCAGAGGCAATAATTTGGTTTAAAAAGTAGTAATCATAAGTTGGATTCTGAGCTTCCATAATGCTTAGGATGATTTCTGGATCCAACTTCTCTTTCACTGATCGATTTACCCGTTCACAAATTCTTCTAACTGCCTCTTGCTTTAATTCCCATTCTAATCTTCTAAAGATCTCGCCCTCACGAGATTCTCTAAATACAAGGTAGAAAGGTGGTTCAGCAATATCATCTAGTAACGCCGCAATTTTTAAATATCGCATTTCGTCTTGGGTGATTTCTCTTTTTATATTTTTTGCAATTTCACTTGCTAAATGTAGAACTCCCAAAGAATGAGCGAAGCGAGTATGGGTTGCACCAGGAAATACATAGTGTACCATGGGTAACTGATAGAGTCGTCGTAGTCGTTGAAATTCAGGAGTATCAATAATTCTAGCTTCGGTCTCGGTAAGAAAGATGTCGCCATAGACGGCATCGCGAATCTCTGGCATCCAGATCATCACCTGTTATTTTTATCTACAATAAACTATAAAAACTTTGCCCTCCTATAGTAGAAATAATCTACAACAATTTGCATAAGCTTTAAATATATGTTTAGCAAATCTACATAATATGCGGGATCGCAGAATCTCTGAAGGAAGAATAAAATTTGGGATTGACTGCACTAGGCTGGCAGTTCACTTTCTCTCTGAGGAAATCAGCGTAACACCCACCCTGCTTGTAAAGCTTCTCCCTAAAATCTCGCATCACCTTCCCGGATTCTTTCCATTCATCTCAGGCATTCACTTTTACGGTGAGAGTTCGTTGGATTCAGAATCCCTATATAAAAGAGCTCTTGCCAATAAAACCCTTGAGATCATACCTTGTTCAAGACCAAAAAACTGGTGGCAGCCATTGACGAAAACTCCTATAAAGCAAGAAGTCATTTCGAACATCAATCATAGCGAGATGGATCGGATCGCAAGGGATATAGGCGTTTCCTTAGATCGATTTGAGAAAACGCTGAAGTTTCTTATAAGACAGTACACTGGTAACCCGGCAAAAATAGAAAGGGCAACCACTAAAGAAATCATAGACAAGCTATTTTCTCCTGTTCAATATCTCTATTATTCTGATCGTTGGGAACAGAGAGAGAAGAAGTATCAAGTGAGCGAGTGGAAACCGATTAAGATTGGCCCGATCCCGGTCTACCTACCCTCTCTTGTGAGAGAGCTTCCCAGTAAACTTGCAACAATCGCATCAGAATATTCTATTGTTCTTTCAAATAAGGAACAGGAAAATAGTGGAGTTCACTTCCGAGTGAACGCAATAAAGTCATCCAAAGAGAATCTAACTGGAACAAGGTGCATACTGTGTGGTTATTTTTTGGCTGATCCCAAAAAAGTGAATGGAGAAACCCAACTATTAAAAGCCGTCTTTTATGATTCGGTTCTCTATCCAACGAAAAAACATACGATAGTAGTCTACATTGATACAAGCGATAGCGCAACTTTCAATGTTCCTATTACCCAACTCAAGAATTACGAGCTGTACGTATTGGGTATTATTTGTGGTCATCATGTAAAGGCTTCAGCAATCATCCAAGTTAGGCAATGGCCAGATGAATTCAATATCCAAACTTGGCTAGCTTAAGGATCCAGTATCAACTAAAAACGGCTTCTTCCATATCCATAGCACAAACAAACATATAAGTGGGTTCAGAAACTTATTCTGGATGGATGTCTCATGCTTAAAGCTAGCGATCCGCCCAAATTTACATAAAGGCAACCATAAAGCGGAATTAAAATGGTTATAGGATCACGAAGGATGGGATTACAGGAGTTATCTGTCCTTTCTCAGGGTGGAAAAAGAATAGATATCCTAGTAATTAGTCCAGAGACCCTAGACGATGACACGGGTTTAATGTTGGTCCTCCACGGCTGGGGGAATAATCGTTATCAGTATCGGGATATGATGGAAGACTTTTCCAGGCGGTATAACGTGGTGTGCATCTCCCCCGAATTTAGGGACTCGGGCTTCGACGCCTCCCCAACCGGCACTGGCGTAAAACAGCCCTACGATTTCAGCCACCTTCAGGTCGTAGATGCCCTCTCCAGCCTTCAGGCAATGAGATTAAGGAATCAAAAACTCAATGATAAGCGGACCTTCATATGGGGAGGAAGCCAAGGCGGCCACACTGCCGTGCTTGCCACGGAGTTCGCACCCCACACCTTCGCCCTAACTATCGACGCCTGTGGCATAGCCTATCCCACCCCTGAATTCTGGGAAAGGGCGGGCTGGCACGGAGAGAGGGCCGAATTTGAGATACGGGACACGAGGCGATTTGTGGATAAGGTTCAGAACAAGGTGATTCTCTTCCACGGAATTAAGGACGAGGTGGTGAACGTTCAGGAAAGCTACGATTTGGAAAAGGCCCTAAGAAACACGGGTAAGGAGGTTGAAGCCCACTACTATCCCAATGGCGACCACTTCCTAAGGCCAGACAGCTCGAGGATGGAAGCCACAATTGAACATGCCTCAGGGGACCTTTTAACCCGCCGCATAGAGAGTGAGAACGACTTCTCTCGCGGCGACCAAACCCTGATGCTGTGCACGGGCCGTAAATACGTTATAGATTTTAGTGGCGAACTCCTCAGATTAACGGAGGAGAAGGAATAGGCGTGCTCGCAGAAAGTGACTTGGCCAAATATCCCTTCACCGCGGAGGCGGCCGATTACATTCGGGCCTTGGGTTTAAAAATAGAAGATTTGGAGAGCCCCGACTTTAGGTCTGTGGTGGACAGGGCTGAGGGTCGGGTGGAGGAGGCCATCCTCTACGCCCTAGTGGATGCGCAGCCGCGGCATGAAATTGAAATCCCATCCTTTCCCATTGCAGTTATGATGGTGGCCGCGACGGGGGATGCCCGCCTTAAGCGGAGATACGCCCTAGCCGAGGCCAAGAGGGCCTACAATTTCATCCGGGAGGAAGACGAAGCGAAGATCATGGACATAGCCAGCAACTTTCATTGGCGACTTAAAAGGCTGGAAGGCGCGGGCCCCCACCATTTCTCCCTATTTTTCACAGATTTTTTAAAGAATGCCACAATTTTTCATGAGAAGGAATGGAAGCTGGTTAATCGTTTTGTCTCCGGGGGCGAAGTCTACTTAGCGAAGCATGACGTGGCCCGCCTCCTGCAGGAGGAGGTGCAGAGGCACATTGAGAAGAGGCTCGATCTGGAGGTGGGCTCCCTCCCAGAAAACATCTCAGTTCGCGTGGAAAGGTTAAAACAATTATTTTTTGAAAGGCGAGGCAGGGCCCGCTTTGAGGAAGCTCCCAAGGGTGTAGTGATGGCCGCCTTTCCCCCCTGCATCCGGGCCCTTTATGAAGCCGTGGCCTCTGGTCGCCGCGTCTCCCACCTTGGCCGCTTCGCCCTAACATCCTTCCTCCTTAACATTGGGATGTCGGTGGATGAGATAGTTGACCTCTTCCGCGCATCCTCTGACTTTAATGAAAGAATTGCCCGTTATCAGGTGGAACATATCGCAGGCAGAAAGGGCTCCAGAACCAGGTATATCCCCCCAAGATGTAACACCCTACGAACCCACGGCGTCTGCCCCGCCATGGAGGAAACCTGCAGGCAGGTGCGCCACCCCCTAGCCTACTACCGAAGAAGGCTTAGGGCCATGAGGAAAGCGGTTCCGGCGGAAGAAAGTGAAAAGGAGACAGGGAAGGAGAGTTAACCTCTCGGGCCGTCTCCCATTACCTAGAGTTGAATTTGCACTGCAACTTTCAGGTACCCCTATCCTCAGTTTTCTTAAAGCCATCCATACAATTTAGCCCAAACCTTTATAGAGGCGCCATAATGCTTACGCACACATACGTAGAGCCACCTTAGGAAACTGCTTGAAGAATAATCCGTTTCCCATTAACAAACGATCAAGTTTCACTTTTTGGGTTAAATATCTTTTATGGAAATATGCTTAACAAATAACTCTCAAACTCACGCTGGAAATCTCAGAGCTTTAGAGCTGTCGACTTCGAATTCTTCTCGACTTCCTCCGCTGTAACCTCGCGTCCCAGCTTGTCGGAGAGATAAATCCCCTCGCTGATCAGCATGGTCTGCAGGGCGATCTGGTCCGTCGGAATCAACGGCACGCGCCCCTGCAACGCGGCTATCCAATGATGTTGCGGCGAATCATATGCGTCCTCGTTTTCCCTCAGCTGGTGCCAGCGCCAGTCCGCACCGCCGATGTCGAAGGCCGCATCCATGTCCATATCGCCGATCGACGTGTGAAAGCTGAAGGGGTTGAGCCGGATGCCGCCCTTGGAACCCGCGATATAGCTGCCTTCAAACGGATTTAGGTGAATCGCCCAGGACTCAATGATGTCAAGAGTTAGCCCGTCCGCAAACCGTACAAACCCCAGTCCGAGTTCTTCCACATTATAGC
>Ga0315312_1001566_pt1 | contig 17470 bp, 18 predicted proteins | sample TDP7_MG_FD_203629 | JGI IMG/M metagenome (GOLD analysis project Ga0315312, IMG submission 203629) | Freshwater sediment microbial communities from Lake Towuti, South Sulawesi, Indonesia - TDP7 | ecosystem: Environmental > Aquatic > Freshwater > Lake > Sediment | place: Indonesia: South Sulawesi... | reverse complement strand
GCTCAGTTTGAAACGATGCTAAGGCGGCTAGAAAAAATAAGCTCTGACATGACCCCTAATGTGGTGCCAAATGGCTACGTTACCCTTACCTCAGGAGAAGCCCCCGAATATAATGAAACTCTCAGCCGTGGCAGGACCTTGGTTGATAAGCATTTTGGGAGAAAACAGGGGTTTAGTAAACCGCTTCAAAGGCCTTCGCTTCGCAAAGTGGAAGTTAAGGTCCTTAAATTAATGGCTGAGGGGAGCCCGTTGAAGAAATAGCCCTAAGGCTTAACATGGACCCCCTTAGACGTGAAGGAAACCATAGCGGACCTAACCCAGAAGGGGGACTTATACCCCAAAAGCCTTCGTGAATAGAACAAAATGGCGGCCCCATCCGCAACTTTGGTCAAAACATTACGTTACTTCATCTTTTCCCTATCGTGTTTTGTGGATTCTAGCAGCGAAAATGAGGCTTACGAAACAAAAGTTATGCCTTAGATAAATTTAAGTAGAGCCATGTTTCCATTATGAAAATTGGCACTTTGATCCCGTGTAGCCCTGGTAGTATAGTCCGGTCTAGTATAGGCGGCTGTCGCCCGCCCGACCCGGGTTCAAATCCCGGCCAGGGCGCCATTAAAACTTATCTATTTATAATGTGTCATTGTGTTATTTTTGTGTTGGTGCGTCTAAGTGTTGGATGAGACGAGGCTTTTGCTCACGCTTCAAAGATACTACCTGGGAGGCCTCAGCCTTGAAAAAGTAGCTCGCGATGCCGGGATCACACTACAGGAGCTTATCGACTATGTTCGTGACAAGGACTTGCGTGTAATCCTTACGGATCGAGACCGCGTAGAAGGTTTGAAGAAGGTCAGCTACCTCATGGAGCAGCGTGGAATGAAAAGCGCCCTGAAGATTGCACATGAAGCTTATCAGAAAGCTAGGATTCGAGAATCTCCGTAATACGTTCCGTTCTATAACCGACATCCCAAACTTTTCTCGCTGCATTCTTAACAAGCTCGTATTCTGGAGCTTCGCGACCAAGCTTGTCATGCAAGTTTAAGAACAACTTCTGGATCAATGATAAGCTTAATGCCTTGTGAATATCCGTTGCCCTTCTAAATTCTCTTAAGCTCTACAAAGCCCCCCTTCTTACAAATTTTTCAAACAGTGTTCCAGAAAAGGGAACGAGTAGTAAAATTTAATCTGCGTGCCACGCGAATTTGGCTTCACAGGCTTCTGTAAAGGGTTAGGCTTAACACCCCGTTCTGATACTTGAAATCCGTGACTTGGGGAATCACCCTCGAAGGGAGTTCGATTAGCCTAAAGTATCTTATGTCTCCCCGTTCGGCAGAAATCACCACCGTCCATTCTGAAACCTTAACCTGTATGTCTCCTTCCTCCACTCCGGGCAGTTCAGCAAGAACCCTCACCCTAACCTCGTCCATCGTAACGTCCACGAAGGGCGTTCTGACCCCAGGGCCCACAATCAGGGGCCTAAACGGCTTCCTCTCCCTAACCTCTGCCCTGATCCTTGGTTTCACCCCAAAAGCCCTTATGGTAACCAACCCTGCAATGAAGCCCCCTATGTGGGCCCAGAAGGCCACGCCTGAAGGCAGCCCCGTCAAGGAGAACATCCCCATCAGCAGCTGATAGAGGAACCATAATCCTAGGTAATAGTAGGCGGGGATGCTCACAATGGATATGAAGAGGTAGAAAACGATGGTCCTTATTCGGGCGTTGGGGTAAAGGACGAGGTAGGCCCCTAGGATGGCCGAGATGGCTCCTGAAGCCCCCACCGAGGGAATGTCGAGACCCACAATGCCATAGGAGGGCAGGGTGGCCAAAACGGAGGCCATGTGGGCAAAGCTGGCCACTAGTCCACCTAGCAGGTAGAAGGCCAGGTATTTTATGTGGCCGAAGGCGTCCTCTATGTTGTCCCCAAACACCCAAAGGTAGAGCATATTACCCAAAAGGTGCATGGGGTCGGCGTGCATGAACATGCTGGTGAAGAGGGTCCACAGCCTCTCTCCACGGAGAATATCGCTGGGAACCGCGCCGAAAACTTCTATTCCCCATTCCAACGCCTGAAAACCCTGCACAAAAAAGAGGAAGAACACGATTATGTTGATCAGTAGAAGCCCCCAGTTCACGTAGGGCCTGATCACGGGCCTATTCTCATCGTGGATGGGGAGCAAGACGCCCGCCTCCCAGAGCCTATAACGAATCCGTCAACCTTAATATACATTCCGTCCCCTTCTTAAGAGTGAAAACCAGCCAAGGCGCCATTAATTCCAACCGCCTCGTAAGTAACTAAAACCGCGCAAACTGTTGGATATTGAGCTTAGCCTATGTGAGAATTCCTTTAACAGTTGTCAGAGTTCCTTTAGCAAATATTTGATCATGGATTCGAAGATGAGGTTTCCGTCGCCGTGTTTCCTCATCCTTGACTTGTGGGTCCAGTTTGGGAGTTGCCACCCGTAATAGGCCCTTTCTGGGTGGGGCATGAGGCCGAAGACGTTTCCCTCTGGGTTGCATATGCCGGCTATGTCGTGGAGGGCTCCGTTGGGGTTTGTTGGATACCTGCCCTCAGCGTAGCGGCCCCCTTCGTCGCAGTATCTGAAAACAAGCTGATCCCCATCGTACAGTCTCTTTAGGTAGTCACCTTCCTTTTCCCTCGGAAAGGTGAACCTTCCTTCGGCGTGGGCCACGGGCATGAAAATCCTCTTCCCTTTAGGAATGTTTTTTGTGAAGACGCAGTTGCCTGAGCTCTCGTGTTTTAGGTAAACCCATCGGCACTCGTACTTCATGGAAGTGTTTGGAGCCAGGGCCGCCATGGGATATTCGCTTACCCCTTCGAAACCTGGGAGGAGGCCGCCTTCCACCAGGACCTGGAATCCGTTGCATATGCCTAAAACGGGTTTTCCCTCTTCCACAAACCTTTTTAGATCGTGACCAAGTTTGGCGATGACCCCCTTGCCCCAGATGGCTCCTGCCCTGACGTAGTCTCCGTAGGAGAAGCCGCCTGGGAAGACGAGGGCGTCATACTCCAAGAGTTTTCTGTCCCTAACTATTTTGTTTGTGTGAACTATGTGGGCCCTTACGCCTAGGTCTTGGAAGGCCCTCTGGGTCTCCGCGTCGCAGTTGGTTCCGCCAACCCTCAGTATGCAGACCTTAATGTCTTCCCTTTCCATTTTTAGCCCCCAAGGGTGCTCTTCCAGGCTTTTCTCAGCTCAGCTAAGCTGACGTCAACGGTCAGATTGCCCTTTAACCCATAAACGAGGAGACGGTTTCCACCCTTCACCCTGCCAACTAGGTCGTGGGGAACACCCTTAATTAATGCTTCAAAGGGGTCTTTAAGTCTTTGAGGCACCTCCACCAAAAATCTGCTGTTGGACTCGGAGAACAGAAGATGATCGTCCCTTTGTATGCCTAATCTTGGAACCCTTTCCAGGCATAATTCTGTTCCGTGGCCACCAGTAAAGGCCATCTCAGCCGCGGCAACCCCCAACCCTCCTTCGGAAAGGTCATGACAGGCTTTAATGTAGCCCGCGTCCACGGCGGTGGTTACAGCCTCCATTATTCTCTTTGCTTTGGGTCTTACCTGCGGAACGCTTTTTCCAATGAAGTCCCTCAACTTGTAATATTCTGAGCCCCCCAACTCGGGGTAGGTTTCTCCAAGGAGGTAAAGGGGGTTTCCAGGCTCCTTCACGTCTACCGAAACGATTTTCCTCACGTCGGGAATTATTCCCAGCGCGGTTATTAGGAGGGTTGGCGTGACGGGGCCCAAGGGCGATTCGTTATACAGGCTGTCCTTCCCAGACACGAAGGGGGTTCCAAAAATCTTCGCAAAGTCATAACAGGCTTGGACAGCCCTGAGAAGCCCACCCATTCTGTCAGGCTTTTCAGGGTTGCCCCAAGTGAAGTTGTCCAACAGGGCTATTCGCCTGCCCCCCACGGAAACGTTGTTCCTAATGGCCTCGTCTATGCTAGAGGCAGCCATCCAGTAGGGGTCTATCTTTCCATAGTTGGGGTTCATCCCGCTGGATATGGCGACGCCCCTCCAAGAGTCCGATAGGGGCTTTATAACCGCCGCGTCGTTTGGTCCGCTATGTTTTCCCTGCAAAGGCTTCAGAACGGTGTTTCCCTGAACCTCGTGGTCATAGCTCCTTACCACCGACTCCTTGCTGGCAATGTTGGGCGCAGACAACAATTTTAGAAGCCAGTCGGTTAAGTCCTCAGGCTCAGGAAGATCAGGCTCGGGAAAAACGGGTTCTATCCATTCTGCCACCCTTTCGGCCCTCGGAGGATGGAAAAGAAAGTGTAAGTCCAACTCAGCGACCCCGTATCCTTCGTAATAAATCCTGAGCGTGCCATCGTCGGTGAATCTCCCAATGGGGGTTGCCTCCACATTTTCATTCCCAAAAACTTCCAAAACCTTTTCAATATTTTTCTCGAGGACGGATAGGAGCATCCTTTCCTGGGACTCGGAGATCCAGATTTCCCAAGGGATCATGCCCGCGTATTTTAGGGGAACCTTCTCCAAGTTCACGTGAATCCCGCAGCCAGATCGGTGGGCCATTTCTCCCGCGGCGCAGGATAGGCCTCCGCCGCCCAGGTCCGTTATGCCTGAGCAGAGCCCTTGATCCCTCGCCTCCAGAATGGCGCGCTTGAGCTTCTCCTCCTCTATGGGGTTGGCGATCTGAACCGCGGGCCTTGAAACCACCTCAGACCTTTCCGTCAGCTCCGCCGAGGCGAAGGTAACCCCGTGAATTCCGTCCCTGCCCGTTCTTCCACCCACTAGGACAGCCGCGTCCCCTGCCTTGGTGTTTCTCACAAACCCCTTTATGGGGAGAATTCCAACGCATCCGCAGTAGACGACCACATTGCCCACGTAGCTCTCGTCGAAGTATAGGGCTCCGTTAACCGTGGGGATGCCCATGTTATTCCCATAGCAGCCTATGCCCGCCACCACCCCCTTGAAAAGGTATTTGGGGTGCTTTGTTCCCGGAGGAAGCCTCCCATGGTCATAATCTAGGGGACCGAAACAGAGAACATCGGTGCACGCGATGGGTTTGGCCCAAACGCCCAGTATGTCTCGGATGACCCCTCCTGTGCCTGTGGCGGCGCCACCGAAGGGCTCCACAGCCGAGGGATGATTATGGGTTTCCACCTTAACGGCGATGGCATAGTCCCGTTCAAAGTCCACTATGCCCGCGTTGTCCCTAAAAACGTCGAGGCACCAAGATGGATTCAGCTCCTCTGTAGCCTTAGCAATGTAGCTCCTTAACAGGTTTCTCGTCACCAGGGAGCCGTTGGGGTCCACGATGTCGCCCTTAAAAGTCTTGTGATAGCAGTGTTCGGACCAGGTCTGCCCCAAGGTTTGGAGCTCCACATCCGTGGGATTCCTCCCCCTCTTGGAAAAATACCTTTGGATAGCCTTCATCTCGTCTAGGCTTAGGGCTAGTCCCAACTCATCGCTGATTTGAATCAACTGGGCATCCTTTGCGTCAACTAGGTTTACTCCAAAAAGCTCAAAGGGGAGCTCCCTTTTAACGTAGAGGGTCATTCCATTTTCTCCACTTGAACCCTATAATCGTCCTTCACGGGGTTGGCGAGCAAACGCCTGCACATCTCATCCACCTTTCCACGGGCCTCCTCCATGGAGTTTGCCTCCAGGTGAATGTAATAGACCTTTCCTGTGCTGACTTCACTGACCTTATAACCCAGGTCCCGCAGGGAGGCCGCGGAGGTCTCCCCCTCAGGGTCAGAAAGCCCCGGTTTAAGACTTATCTTCACACTGGCCCTATACTTCATCCAAACCACTCCTATAGGCTAGTCATAGCGAAATTTTCCAAAGGGGCTATGGATGATTAACCTATTCCCGGCCCTACTCCTTTCGCACCTTCCGATAACTTGAGCCGCCAAACCATAGCTCTCCGAAATGCTCAAAATGTCCTCTGCCACCTGGGGGTCCACGATGACCTCCATGCCGATCCCCATATTGCCGCCCTGATACATGGCCCTCCACTCCTCCCCTGATTCCCTCTGGATCAAATGGAAAATGGGATCCGGATTTGGAAGGCTATCTTTAACATAGTGGACGTTTCTGCCCAACTTTAGGCATTTGGTTTGACCCCCACCCGTGTTATGGATAAGCCCCTTCACTTGGGGACGAAACTTCTCCAAGATCTTCAAGATCACGGGTGTAAAAAATCTGGTGGGCGAAAGGATGGCTTCTCCCACGGTCATCCCCAGCTCGTCGCTGAAGTCGTCAAACCTGAACCTTCCGTAATATCCTTTTCCACCCGGATCTTGAATTTCCGGATACTTGGTCTCATAGTCTTTTTTCATTAGGCAGTGCCTGGCCAGGGTTATGAAGTTGCACATTATTCCGCTGTTCTCCTCCCGCTCATACCTTGTTTTTCCGCCACTCCTCAGCCCAACTATGGCATCGCCCTCCCCTATTTCCTGCCCGGTTATTACCTCATCTTTCCTCGCCTTGGCGTGGATCGTTCCAGAAATGTCCAGAGTCCTCAACTGATCGGGAAGGTCCGCCGTTTCTCCCCCCGCAAAACGAACCCTTATCCCAAACTTTTCCAAAACCTCGAAGCACCCTTTAAAACCCATTTGAAGAAACCTTAAGACCTCCTGCTTTGGAAGCTTCAAGGGATTAATGGCTACATAATCTACAAAAAATGGGCTCTTTAAGGCTCCAACACAGGCTACGTCGTCAAGGTTCATGGCAATGGTGTCTTGGGCCAATCCCTTAAACCAACTTAAGTCTCCCGTTTCCCTCCAGTGGAGGTAACTCTGGACCGGCTTACTCCCGGCACTATCGGTGTGCAAGCACTCCACGTACTCAGGGAATTGGGGGTCCTGGGATAGGACGGAGAAGGCTTCAGGATACAGATTATCCATTAGGGGCTGAAAGGCTTCTATGCCCCTCTTTTTTACGTCGACCCCAACCTGGGCGTACTTAGACATGGTTAGGCCTTCATCTCTTCCCTGGTTTTGAAGTGCGGTTTATACTTTAGGCAGCTGTAGTCGCCCCTTGTGCAGGCTAGGCATAGCTCTTCCTTGGGTAGGCCGATTCCCCTACTTAGTCCTTCTACATCATTGTAGCCCAGGAAGTTGACCCCTATCTCCTTCCCGACCTTCTCGTTGATCTCCTCCAGGCTTTGGGTGGCTTTGCAAACCCTGTAGGCTAGGAGCTCCTCCTGGGTTGGGAAGTCGATTCCCATGTAACAAGGATACAGGATAGGAGGAAAGTCTATGAGGAGGGATACCGTTTTCGCGCTTTTCATTTTATCCCTAACCAGGATTTTAGAGCTGGTTCCCCGCACAATGCTGTCATCAATTAGGATAACCCTCTTTCCGGCTATGGCATCCCTGACGGGATTTATGTTAAGGACCACCTCCTCCCTCTTCTCAGGCTCTATAAAACTCCTCAGGCTCCCCTTCCGCCGATATCTGTCCTTCATTAGGCCCTCTTCAAAGGGGATTCCGGAAGCCTCAGAGTAGCCCAGGGCGGAGGGCCTAGCCGAATCCGGAACGGGAATGACCACATCCCCGTCAATGGGATACTTGCGAGCCAATTCCCTCCCGATCCTTTTTCTAGCATAGTAAACGTTTACGCCTTCAATAACGGAGCTGGGGTGGGCAAAGTAGGTGTACTCGAAGGGGCAGTGGGCGTGCCTCTCTCTTCTAGAGAATTGACAGGTCTCTAGGCCGTTTTTTCCAATCTTTACCATCTCCCCTGGTTGTATGTCTTTGATCAGTTCCGCCCGGAGGCAGTCAAGGGCACAACTCTCAGACGCGATAACGTAGGAACTGGTATCCTTCTGCCATCCCAAGCAGAGGGGCCTGAACCCACAATCATCCCTAGCCCCTATCAAATCTCCCTCTGGTGTTAAGATGACGAGGGAGAAGGAGCCGTTCAATTCGCCGTTTAGGCGCTCGAAGGCTCCAAACCAGCCTTTCCCCCTGTTCAGGAGTTGATGAAGCCCCAAACCCATGAGTTCCGTGTCCGTCATAGGCCTCGATGGAGAGAGGCCCTCTTCCTTAAGGTACGCCATTAAGGGGTCTCTGTCAAGCGTTCCGTTGTGGGCTATGAAAAATCTGTCAGAGAGTCCTATTTCAAGGGGGTGGGCATTTTCCAGGGTTGATCGGGCCGTTGTTGAATACCGCACGTGGCCTATCCCGACGCTTCCCGTCAACCCACCGATTTCCCTGTACGTTTCCTCATAATCCTGAGAGACTAAACCCATCCTTTTGTAGGGTCGATGATCTGGGACGGCTACCCCCCAGGACTCCTGCCCCCTGTGTTGTAGGGCCTCTAACCCATTGAGGAGCATAGAAGAGACGCTGCGGCCCTCCAAGGAGTAAACCCCCACCACACCACAGTGCTCCCTCAAGCCCCCTTCACCGCATTACTATAAAAAAGTATACGCGGATAAAAAGATTTTTTACAAGAAAATGTTTAACCCGTTCAAAGCAAATCTGCTTCCCTCGCCTTAAATCGCCCACAAATCTGCCCTTTTCAACCTTTCTTCCCAGAGCGTAATGAGCTTCTTCGTCTTTTCAGCCGCGATCCCGACGTACTTGGACGGGTCAGAAAGGACTTCTCTCTGTGCCGAAGTGAATTTTTTCAGGTACGGCTGGAGACTTTCATCGGTTAGGGCCAATTCTTTTAGGGATTTTCCTGTTCGGTAGGATTCCATGGCCAACCCCCGGACATATTCGTGGGCGTCGTGATGGCCGTAGAAGGCTAATAGGTTGTAGAGGGGCTCGGCTATGATCTTGTCCTTATTCAGCTCAAAGTTTCTCCGCATGTTTTCCCTGTCCACTTCTAGCCTCTTGGACACGCGGAGCATCCTCCGTACGGAGGAGTCAAAGGCCACCAGGAGTTCCGGCGTGTACCTCTGGGAGCAGGAGTTGGTCAGGTCCCTCTGGTGCTCCGAAACCTGGTCCAAGTACATGGTAACCATGTGGGGCAGGAACTTCTTCCACATGCTCTCCACGTTTTCAAAGTTTTCAGGGTTCCTCTTCTGGGGCATGGTGGACGAGCCCACCTGCTCCTCCTCGAAGGGTTCCCCAACCTCACCAATCTCCGACCTTTGAAGGTTCCTCATGTCCCTGGCGAAGTTGGCCAAAACCCCAAAACTGGAGACTATGGAGTGAGTAAAGTCGGTTAGGGGTTCAGGAGGGACGATTTGGGTTGAAATCTCCGCGGGCTTCAGGCCCAGTTCCTTTAACAGTTCCCTTTCAAAGCCCTCCGGGTCGTCAAAGAACAGGGAAGAGGCGTTGTAGGCTCCCACGGCTCCAGAGAATTTCCCCACAAGGTTGGCTGAAGCCTCCTTCACCTTCAGGATTCTGTTCCCCCACCGATTCACATATTGGGCAAAGGCGAAGCCGAAGGTGATGGGCTCCGCGTGTTGACCGTGGGTCCTCCCAATCTGAAGAGTATCCTTCTCCCGTCTCGCCAAGTCTATCCAAGTTTTCTCCAGGGCCGCCATGTCGGGCAGAATCACCTTTTCCGCGGCTTCTCGGTACATGAGCGCCTTGGCCGTGTCTACTATATCATAGGAGGTGGCGGTGACATGGACCCAGCGTTTTGCTTCGTCACTCACTTTTTTCCTTATCACGTTCACGAGGGCCCTAACATCATGTTTAATTCGGCCTTCTTCCTCGTAAACCTCCTTGGCGGTCACCCCAGAGGCGGCTTGAACAATTTCGTCGGCGATTTTTGAGGAAAAAAGGCCGCGGTTTGCCAAGGCTTTTGCGAGGGCTCCTTCCACGCGGGCCTTATACTTAACGTAAGCCTCTTCGGATAGGTAGGGCTCTAGGGCTCTAACGGAGTACCTGTAATCGGTTGGAGAAAAGAGGTTGAAGGTGGACAGCTCCTCAGTCATACATATGCCCTCAAGATAAAACTAGGGCCATCCTTAAATAAACATTTATGATCGGAGTTTAAGGGCCTTTTAGTAAAAAGCTTCAGGCATGTGGCCTTGACGGCAGTTTTGTTACTCAAATATATTAATTTAACTTGTTTTTTAAGTTTTTGTTAAAGGAGCCCTATTCAAAAGGATTTATGTCACCCTCCATAAGTTAGTCATCGCTGTTACATTAAATATGATAATGTCGGTCTCTAAGTCGTATTATCTAATAGAAAACCCCTTTGCCAGTTCCGCAATAAACCTAGTTTTTAATTCTCGTTCTTGGCTACGCATGTTTCCTTGAGGCCGTAGCCTAAATAGCAGGTGATGAATTGGAACAGGGTCCGGTACCAACATGCCAGAATGGAGGCAGCGCGCACTCCACTTATATTTTACACCCTAGGGCTTGACTTAGATATGCTGACCTTGTTTATAGAGCCCGGAACAGATTTATTCATTACTTTATATTATGAAGAATTTTTAAAATGCTTAGGATAACCTTTTTATATATTTACGTTATCTTTATTATGGTGGTCGCGATGCATCAGGAAAAATTACTTGTTCGCTTGAGCGGGGCAACGGCAGACACCCTGAACGAGCTGATTAGGCGGGGTTATTTCTCAACTAAATCTGAAGCCATCAGGGCTGGGATTCTAAGGCTGGGAGAGGAGTTCGGACTCTTTAAACCAGCCTCTGCCTATTGGAGGGAGTTAAGTTCCGAGATTAAACGAACAGGCAGGCGCATGACCCATCAGGAGATCGTGGAGGCCATCGAAAGGCTTGAGCAGGAGACCCCCTAGGGCATACCTTGATTCCATGGTCTTCATATTTGGAATATTGGAGGAGTGCAACTCCAGGTTAATCCTCTTCCTAGCGCAGTTGGGAGAATTTGAAGCCGTCACATCACAACTCGTCTTAGAAGAAGTGGAGAGGTTCTTCAAGGAAAACTTCAGTAGAGAAGCCGGATTCTTAGCCAGAAAATTTGTGGAAACCATCTCAACCCGGATAGTCACGAGGGAAGAGGTCCAAAGTGAAGTGAAAGTATACAGGCAAAGGATTAGGGATAAGGACCTTGAAAATCTGGCAACCGTTAAGCATGAGGGCTTAGAGTACCTAGTCGCGTATGACAACGATTACATAAACTCAAAAATTGAAGAGTATATAACGCCAAAAAGGTTTGTCCAATTATTCGGCCTTAAACCCCACGACATCGAATACTAAAATGAAATATATTTCAAAGCACCTTTGGAACTTCCGACAGAATCCAAGCCTATGTCCATGTAGAGGTTAGTTCAGCCTTTTTATAGTAGGAATAGATTTAAGTATTACTATAAAAAGTACTACTTAGGACTGATGTACCATGAGCATGGTAAAGGTTACACGGAAGGGACAGATCACCATTCCGCAAGAGTTGAGGACAAAAATCGGGATTGAAGAAGGAGACTTCGTCCAGGTGACGGAGGAGGGGGGAGTTATCTCGGTTAAGCTTTTGCCTCCACCAACCCCCGGAGAGGTGGTCGGACAGGAGGAGTACCAGAAGATGCTGGGGGAGCTGGAGGAAACGAGGCGGCGGTGGCGTTGACATCCGTCGCCGATACACGATTCCTTTTGGCCTTCAAGTTCCCGCCCAGCGAGAGGGTTAAGGACAAAGTGTCTGCGCTTCTCGTCCAGGAGCTCAGGAGGGGGCTCCTAATACCGTCCATAGTTGTAACCGAGTACATCAAGATCGCCGCAGGGAGGGTTGGTCTGGCGGCCTCCCTGGCGCACATAAGCGAACTCGAAGCCCGCGGCGCCAGAATCGTAGAAATAGATAGGAAAATCGCGGTGAAGGCAGGGGAACTCTCCCTAAAACAAGCAGACATCCCCATAGCGGACACGCTGATAGCCTCAACAGCCATCACCCACGGTGCAAAACAGGTTTTAACCGACGACCCCCACTTCCAAGAGTTGGGGCTGAAAATAAAATGGATCAAAGAGACCTAAGACGATAAGGTTAGTCCTTTATCACTTCTGCTTGTCTCATATCTTGCTTCGGGGCCTCCGCAGCCTTACCTTAAAAATATAGGGCGATGGTCTCCTTTCAAACTCTCCCATTTAAATCCTTCCGTTTTCTCTCATTTTAGAAAGTTTTATAATCAGTGGCGGAATCATTCCAGATGGCGTTCCAAATGGTTGCATGGTACTCACCCTCAAATTTGCCTTCGTCGGACGCCTTTCTTTCGCCTCTGTCGACCCAGCTCATACAAAGGCTGCTTCTTGTCGGTTGGGATGTGGAGAAAACCGTATTCTTAACGATACCTTTTGTGGCTACCAGTTCTGTGAACTCTGGTGTTGCTCGAGATTACAGTCGAAGGGTTTACTATAGGACTTTAGTCGTAACTGAAGGTGTTATTGAAGCGCTATCCGATGCAGAACTTAAGATCATCGCGGATCATGAAAAGTACGAAATGAGATATATTGAGGATCAGATAAGGAGTGGCCTGTACAGAGGCGTAGTTAAAGTTGCTGAAGAGGAAGTGAGACACGAACCCCTCATTCGTATGCTCTACGAAAAGTATGGAGAAGAATCTGTAAAGGGAGCGCTAAGCCGACCATTTGAGATTGAAAGTATCAGATCTATTACACATATTCCAAGACTTGTACTTTCGTTCTGGCTCCCAGTCCATGTGATGAGAAACCATAAGCGATACAGCACTTACGCAATTGAAATGCCCTCAGCTATGCTACAGAAGGATCAGATTGACCTACTCGTTAAACAGTGGGCACTTGCCTTAGACTGTTATCGAGATTGGAATGCTCCAATGAAGGAATTTCTGGAGTTAGTGAATTCCTTACCGTCTCAGACATAGATGGATTTTCTGAAGTGGTGCTTAGATAACTGTTGGTCTCAAAAACTAAGCTTTTCAAAGATGTGTAGTGTCGGAACCCCGCCGGGATTTCTGTGCTGAGTTACTTATTTTTACTCTTGTTTAACTTTCCATACTGTTAAGGCAAAGAGTGTTGGTTAAATCATTGCTCTTTATATCGTCTAAGACAGTTTGACATGTTATACCGTGCATACATTTTCGAGTTCTCTGCTGAGAACCTCGTTTTCTTACCGAAGAAACCGTCAAAGAACGAATCTAAAATGTGTTGAGCGTACGCAGCCGTCTTCACTCCATGCTGATCAGATTCGTGATAAGCCCATTCCATGAGACCACTAATTACTTCAAGGCACACGAAAGCGATGTCCTCTAATGAGACCGACTTCGTATCAGGTAATGCCTCTACCAATTCAAAGTAACAACGAATATAAGGATCACTGGGACTTCTAGCGCCCAATTTCCGTAAGATAAGGTCCTTGTTCTTTCTATGCCACTTGAAGATTCGTGCATAATATTGGTTCATGGTTAGACCCTTAGGAACCTTTTCTAGGTCACCTTTTATTAAACCCACGAGTTTACACCTCCTTAGAGTACTAGCAGATTTTAGGACTTAAATAGGTTTTGTAGCTCGATATGTGGGGATACATAATACCATCTGAGGAATATTTCATGGCAAAGCGTAAGGATGGTGTTGTGGGAAGGGAATTTGAATCCATGTATTTACGAACCCTTTTCGTTTGAGATTTCATTTTTTCTAACCACGATTTTCACTATATATTTAATATTTTACCCTTGTATCTCTCCCTTCTTAACTCAGTGGTTGGGTTGGCATCTTTTAGGCTTAAACCCTCGCCCTAAGTATTACGGTCACTAACACCGTTTACGATCTTCTGCCACCCTTTCTCATCTTTGGAGTCGTCAAACAGATTCAAAATCTCCTTTTTACTAAATTCTTCAGCATGAGCGCTAGAAACATCCTTAGCCTTTTTTCTTACTATACCTATTACCCTCCCACCTCTTTTCCATCCCCATGCCAATTCTGGGCTATCTGAAGAATACTTTCTGAATTCTTCTTCATCTAAAACATAGAATTCGGTCTTTCCATTCCTGATACCTACTAACACCATGAAGTCAAAGCTTATCTTAAGCTTAGGCTCAACTTGGGCATTGTCACGTTTTTCGTCAACACGAACATCTGACCATAGAAAACCATCCTCCACTCCATACTTCTTCTCATCGCCATAGAACTTCGTCTTGACTAGAATTTTCTTCCCCGCCACGATGATATCATATCGACTTCGACCCCCTTTATACTCAATTTTTTTAGGGTCTATTTCCTTCAGGGAGTGTAGTTTAGACAAAGTTAGTAACTCTCCTACCAGCCCCTTCATTCCTGCGGGAATACCCTTTCTTACTTCAGGATGTTTCTGCAGGGTGTCGATTGTCTTAAGCACAAGGTCCGCTAAATTCTGATAATTGTCCTTTCCCAATTTTTATCCTTTCCTCATTTGATGTTAAAATACGATAACTTTCCTTTCTGTGTATTTATTCGATGCATACTTTATTACGGTCTTGCACGGAAATGTTTAGGTGACGATTTCTTTGAGTAGGTGTTTTTTGTGGGCTCTTTGGATTTCTAGGGCTATGCGGTCGCCCATGCTCATGGGCTTCTGGTATTTGGCGTTGGCGTATTGGGAGCCTATGCCCATGTGGACGTTGGTTCCACCCCCGTGCCTCAGGGCCACGTCCTGCGTAACGGGGATGTGCATGTAGGGCTCCTCTCCAGCGGGCACGTCGTATAGGCCGTAGTCCACGGCGGTTTTTGGTTCTACGCCTCCCGTGAAGTCGATTTTTGTCTTGGGCTTCAGTTCATACTTGGAGGTTTTGTCCCACGTGATGAGGGTCTGGAGGCACCAGGCGCCTACGATCCCAGGCGGCTCATGCTTCCTCGTGGCCAGGAGGAAGGCGTCGGCGTATCTGTGCACGTCCTTTAGGAGGGATTCCCTGAGGCTCATGGCCAGGTGGGCGGTGACCTCGAAGGATGGGACCCGCCTAAGCTTTTCCTGGACGTCGATGGGGAGCCTCTTTACGCCGTCTAGGATGGTTTCCCTCCGCTCGTCAATGGACAAAAACTGATTAGCTAGGCAGGCTCGGGCGTTCTCCAGGCTTACCCTGTAAAGTTTTGCGTACCATTCGTCCGCGTCTCCCCACTCTTCCGCGGCGTCTAGGGCCGAGAAGAAGAAGTTGAAGTTGGCGTGGGGCCCCAAAACAATTTGTTCAACCCTAGCCCACTCCAGAGATTCCTGGTCGAGGTTTCCTGCTTCCACCTCGCGCTCCACCTTCTCCTCCAGGTCCCTAGAGTCGGCCGCGAAGATGAACTCCCTCTCAAGGGTGCGGTGGGCGTGCTCAGCCTTCAACAGAATGGGCTCGTCAATGGGCTCCTTAAACCTTATGCCCTGCTTAGTAACCTCAAACCTGTAGGATTTTGGGTAGGGTATCCCCGCCTCCTCGGCGAACCAGTAGTAGTCCCTTTCTATGGCTCCCCGATTCTCGATTTTTAGCAGTTTTCTGGAACCCACAATGGGGACAGCAAATTCTTTCTCTATAGTGCTGCAGTAGGAGTCTCCGCCCACGTAAACGGCGAAGGCCCTGTTGGGAATCTGCACGCACTCTTTATCCACCAGGTCGTCCACGTACTTGACGATGTCCGAGTACTTGTCCAGGATTAGGATGGCACTCCTCCACGCCCCTTCCTTCTTTATGTCAGCGGGGTCGTTAACCACAATTAGGTCCCTCTTAACCAGATTGGGCAGGTCTTCCACGGCTTCGCCGGGCTTCCCCACCATGGGATTCTGGAGGTAAATCCTGGCGCGCTGGGGCGTCACGTAAACTATGCTCCTTAAACCGTAGTTTCTTTGGCCCTGCCAAGCGTCTAGGGCGGAGTGAGAACCCAGGTTAAGGCCGATGGGCTCCCTGTAGGATTGGGCTACCTCCTGCATTTCCCCACGTTCTATAGCCATGACCCTTCACCGCGTTAATTTAAAAAATGTTGTCTAATAAAAGGATTTTTTACAAGAAAAGCTAAATTAGGTTCATCTCGGCTAACAGTTGGTCGACGGTTTTCAGGTTGAAATCCTCTATTTTGGCTTTGCCCATTAAGACCTCGTAGGCGCCCACGCACCTTTTGGAGATTTCTTCCACAACTGGGGGCGGTAGGGTTGGGGGCTTGCCCTCGCCTGTGAAGCCCACCCTTCGGAGGTATTCCCTTAAGAACTCCTTATCCAGGGCGTGGCCCTCCTGCTGCTCCCCAACTCGGTAATACTTCTCAGCCCAGAACCTGGCCGAATCGTGGGTTGGGGGCTCATCTATCTGTATGAGGTCACCCTTGCGCCTTCCGTATTCCAGTTTAAAGTCGGGGATGATGATGCCCCTGGAGGCCGCCTCCCTCTTGTAAAATTTGAAGAGTTTGAAGGTGGCTTCCTCCAGCGCCCTCCACTCTTCCGCGGTAACCATTTTCTCCCCCATGGCTTGGTCCTTGGTTATCTCTAGGTCGTGCCCGCTTTCCGCTTTGGTGGTGGGTGTTAAGACCGTTTCAGGCAGTTCTTCAGCCAGTTGTAAGCCGTTGGGCAACCTTACGCCGCTTAGGGTTCTTCTTCCTTCCTGATAGGCCCTCCAGGCTGAACCGTAGAGGTGGCCCCTGGCCACCCACTCCACGTCGATGCGCTCAGCCTTCAACACCTTCATGGTTCGGTTGTCCACGCGCTCAACAAAGTGATTAGGAAAGAGGTCCCTCGTCCTCTCAAACCAGTGAACCGAAAGATCGTTCAGGGCCTCCCCTTTGCGGGGAATGCCGTTGGGCATAACCATGTCAAAGGCGGAAATCCTATCCGTGGAGACGATCAACAGCACGTCGCTCAAGTCATATAAGTCCCTAACCTTCCCACGTTTAAACAATGGAAGTGACAGGCGGGTTTCCATGAGGATTTCACGGCCCATTCTTAGACACCAAACAGGTCTAATCTGAAGTTTTCTTCCCCTTAAGTTCTCTGTCGGCCTTTAAAACCGCCTCTTCCCTCTCCTGTTTGCGTGGGGTAATCCTTTCGTATAGGGATGGATTCGCTAAGGCAAGGATTTTTACGGCCGCCAAAGCCGCGTTTTCAGGCTTGAGAACTAAGAAAACGGCGACCCCCTCAGGCGTCATGGCGGAAGAGAAAGCTTTAGGCCAACCGTACTTTTCAGCGTCTGGAGGGCAGGCAATGACGGGATATTTGGTGAAACCAGCCACGAGGCCAGAGAGGGCATCGGACAACCCAGCAACCGTAATGTACACAAGGTTATCCCCGGAGCCTTCGTACTCCTTAAGAATTTTTAGCAAATGTTCAGGCGTCCTATGGGCGGAGGCCACGTTACATTCATAATCAACGGCATAATCCTCGAGCACGCGACCTATGGAGGAGGCGAAGGCTAAATCGCTTTTAGAACCCATTATTATGACGACTTTCTGCGGAGGCATAAGGATATATTCCTATACTTTTTATTTATACCTATACTCTCATTTACTTTTTCTGAAGGGTTTTGAGGCCCCCTGGAGGGAGGGGGGTATTGGAAAAAAGCGTTATCAAAAATTTCACGCAGAGGGTCTATGGTCTCAAGTTTTATAAGAGTCTCATAAGCTACAAGGGCAGGAAG
>Ga0315312_1001565_pt1 | contig 17479 bp, 29 predicted proteins | sample TDP7_MG_FD_203629 | JGI IMG/M metagenome (GOLD analysis project Ga0315312, IMG submission 203629) | Freshwater sediment microbial communities from Lake Towuti, South Sulawesi, Indonesia - TDP7 | ecosystem: Environmental > Aquatic > Freshwater > Lake > Sediment | place: Indonesia: South Sulawesi... | reverse complement strand
TTATCTTGCTGCTTGCAACGACTCTTCTCAAAAAAATTCACCGTCCCATTCTGAGAAGTCACAGAAATATCAACAATCTTATAAGGACTGCCACTGTACATAGGATATATAGGAATTATAGGATGGAAAAACATGGGGGAAAACTCGAGCGAAGAGCCAACATACATAGCAGATCCTAAATACCTCGAAGACTGTACTTACATAGTCATTGTGGAAATGTTGGAACGGCTTCCACATCTGAAGCCACGGATCAGGAAGTATTTGGAAACTTTTCCTTAGTACAATTAAGAAAAAATCAGTTAATGTGTTATCTCCTGAGGAACAATAACCATCTATATGATCTCCCAGACATTATGGGCATAGAATTTGATTCGACCAAGCCTCTCCAAGTTTTTTATCCATTTTTTAATTGTCCGAGGATCGGAGCCACGCTCATGAGTGATAACCCATATTAAGTCATTCATATGACACTGGTTGAAAAGACCTCTATCATCTCTGAGACGACGCATAATTCTCTCGCATGCCATTTGAACTCGTGGGATCCCAGGGTTTATGCGTGTATTTGTGTGTGCAGCCAACCCCTGTTCGTTAAGCCAGTGGTTTAATGCTTCATGAACTTCTGGTCCTAAAGCACCATGTAATTTTCCATATTTCCCCATTACATAGTCTTTAAACCTATTTATGAGGGTCTCATCGATTCTAACTGTGAAGGGTTTCCTTGGCACTTAGACACCACTTTTGCATGAATTGTGTGAATGATTACAAAAATGTATAAATGATTACATTTCGTGTATAATAATATAATATAACAACACAAGAAATGTATACATTACTTGGAAGAGCCTTAAAATAAGTCGCTTTCACTCAAAAAACTCTCCCATTACCTGAAGTTTCTTATTTCTGCACACACACAAATGCACAAATTTGTAGATCAATTTGCCCTCTCCAGCCCTTCTCTAAGCCTCCTAACCAGAGCATCAATTTCGATTTGATGCCCAGGACATTGCTTCAAATGCCAAACACCGTCCTCCTCGTATTCTTTGCAGCCACAAGGGTGAAGAAATTCTCTTTGTCCTTCTGGAATATGAGGCGGTCTGGAATACTTCCACTTCTCAATTTTAACAGACATCTATTCTCCTCTTTATCATAATTTCAGAGCTTCGAGAAGTCGATATCCTCGATCAGCTCGTTAATTATTAAGCTCCCTTCTTTAAAAAATTTGTGATAGTGTTGTGATTATAAATTGATCCGAGGCCTGAGAGCTGATCGAGATTTTTCAAGCCTCGGAGAAGTGCGGCTCCTAGCGAAACAGCAGGCTCACTTCCATTAAAAATACTATATAACTAATATTAAGTTTTTCTGCTATTCCATATGTAGGAAGACTTTGTTGTTTTCTGTCGTTCATCTTGTTCTTTCTCCAATAGAGATTACATACCGGCATTTCCTGCAAACAGCGTAGTATCGGTTGACAGGGTATCCAACGTCGGTTACTGCTTCGTACAAATCGAACCCTTCGTCGTAAAAGCAGCTTGGACATCTAATTTTAACACTACCTATGGGAACTTCACTCATCTTTTCCTCAACTCACCCTTTTGGGGGCCAAAAAGACATAAAGTTCATGCCAGACTTTTTATGTCTTCCTCCAACGCGCATCTTCTTTCAGCCTTCTTCGCTGGATAGTTGATCCTGATCTCGATGAGGTGTGGACACGCTTCCCTGCCCTGGATGTAGGAATTCCTGCGCAGTACCATACTGGGACGTCTTTCCCCTCTTTTGGGCAGTAAACGGTTAATTCTTCTTCACTCATCTATCCTCACCTTACCTCTCCTTACTCGACCTCGATGCGGGGAGCCAGATAATATACGAGTTTCCCATCGTGTCTCTGTTTGAAGTCAAGCCTGACGGGCATACCCGTTGATAACTCAAGCGTGACGAGATCTGACGTCGGAGCCGCTGCCTTGACGATGTCCGAGAGGTAGTCCAAGCTGTAAATTGTTTTGGAAGATTCTTTCACCTCCGCTTCCAATAGGATGTCGCCTTTTTTCAGTTCTATATCGACACCCCTCAGTTCTCCCTTCGTGTTCATGAGTAGCCCATCATCACGGGCTTCTATCTGGACGTGATCGCTAACGAGAGCAACATCCTCGAGCATCCGGCAGAGATCCTCTGTTTTGAGGGTGAGCTTCGCGTTGAACGAGATCTTGGGAGTGGGCAGTTCATCCTCCTCAGCAAAACCTAAGGTGGGCATGTCGAAGGTGCGTGCATAGCCCCCTCGGATGAGTATCTTGAGTCGAGCGGTCTCCTCGTCGAGGACGAGTTCAACGGGTTCTTCTCTTTCCGCTCTCTTGAGCAACTTTAACAGGTCGTTTATGTCTAAGCGAACCTTCAGGTTCTCGCTGGAAGCGTACTCTTCAAAGACGGTTTTCCGCATCTCAAAGTCCACCATGGCGACGCGTGAGGGATCCATGGCTCGAATTCTGATCCCCTCAGCGCCCATGTTGAACGTGGGGTCATCGATGATCGTTGAGATGGCGGTGAAGGCATCCTTCAGAACCTTTACATCTGAAACCCACAAACCAAACAAAGTTTAGATCTTACTCCTTTTCAACGTTGACCTTGAGTTTTGATGGCAGTTTATACCTTGTAGGTCTAGTCTTAGCGATCCTGATCAGGTGTCCCTGCTTCACAAGGTTGCCCAGATTTGGCGCTAGGGTCGAGTGTCCGACGTTCCAACCATGCTCCTTCATAGCTTCCGAGAGATCCTTCTCACTCCATCCCTCGCGGCTCAAATCGTTGATGGCGATGTAGAGGATCTTCCCCAGGACCGTGCTCGTGCTCATGGACACGGCTTCCTCTCTGTGGCTGATGTTAACGGTCGTTTCAACATGCACTAAATCGATATCCTTTTGTGCTCCCGCCGGGATTTGAAACCGGGATCCTGGGAAAATATTCACTAAGATCTCTCTCAATTCATTGAATAATTTGAGATCTCCTTCGGCTTTCTCTAAACGCCTCGTTAAATCCTTGGTTTTCTCCTCGTAGGTATCCATCATTTCTTTTGATTTATCGAAGAGAGCCTTCTCCTTCAGCAACTTCTCGTTCTCATTTTTTAGATCTGCAACGTTGTTGGTCAACTTAGTTGTTTCACTTTTAAGGTTGTTAAACTGCTTCTCGAGCTCCTCATATCTTTGTCTCCACACTTCATCCACCTCCTCACGTGACCTTAAATCATCAAGCATCTTCTTCACATGATCAGGGGGAAGTTTCCCTATTGCTACTTGGCGACCTATCTCCTCTGGGATCTCCGCCGGTAAAACGTAAACAAGCCTCACCTGGTCTCCACAAGCAGCGTAGAAATGTCCAAGATTAAGCCGCCTTATCTCTAGGGTCGTAGGCTTCTTGCTCTTGGGCAGGGGAATCGCCTCGAGAGTGCGTTCAACCTCGTGCTCCTCCCTCTGCCGGCCTAGAATCCAGTTATCCACCTGCCTTAATGGCGCTTTATCTGTCCCAGCTATATCTTGTGAATCGACCCAAAGATAGTTCCCTATGGCAGCCCCTTCACGGATAAACCGTTCAAAGAAGATTTTAACAGGCGTATTTTGTCCTTGTGGCAAAAACTTCCAAGCTTCGGGAACAACCACAACAATGTTCCGCTCCTTCTCAAGAATATGCTCCATAACACTGCGTATGATCAGCGCTTGAACCTCTGGGCGGTGATAGACCACCTCTAGATCCATGACGTTGACGCCTGAACCTATCTCTATCTTGTCGGTTGTCGGCAGCCTCTCTATCTCAGGGAGGACCAGTTCTAAGTATGCCTGAAGGTTCGTGAACACCGATCTATCCAAGGCTCTAAGTTTCTTGCTCTCTAAGAAATCAACTACTCGGTTGTAGACTTCCCTTAAAGTTCTAGTGCCCCTGCAGGCCCTAATTACCCAGCTCCTCTCAAACTTAACCTTCTCTCGTAAAGTAGCCTCAATCAGGGATGAAACATATCTCCAATCCGACCTTTCCTTAAAGTATAGAGGTAAGGTTCTACCTGCCGTTTCAAAACCGGTTTCACCCCTCTTGGTCTTGAATACGACGGCCCTCAAACCGCTGCGGTGGATCAAAGCCTCTATGGTCGTTGTCTTCCCTGATAACTGAGTCATCCCGGTAATTACTAGGTGATGAAGGGGTATGTGAACGGGTTCTCCAGACGGAACCTCGAAGCCCAGAAGGATTCTCTCACTCGTTTTTCGCAACCTCCGCCAGGACCTCGCAGACTTCGGCTAGGCCGTATGCTATGGCGCCGTCAAGTTTAGCCTTGAAAATCTCTTCTCTAGCAATGATCTTACCTAACTTTCTGAACGTTTTTGCTTGGCGTAGAAAGGCTTCAACATGTTTCTCACTCATCATCCGCCCACTCCAAAATCATAAAGTCTAGCCTCAGCCTCTCTGACCTCTCTCTCTGGCAGATCTTTGAGGTCCTCTACCTTGTGGTATATTACTTTTGAGCAGTCATGGTTCCATTCCACAGCGAATTTAGGTTTTCTCTTCTCTTCTATGCAACGGTCACACAGGATGGCCGTCGCTCTCTTCATCCTACCTTTCTCGGGATCCACACGCCAAACTAGGATGTTCCCCCAGCAGGGGTAGTCCCAAGTAGCTAACTTGTCTAGGCAAACCCCGTTGATGTACTTGCTGGATTTCAGGGATCCACCGCAGGCACAACAATTAACGTTATCGCGAATCTTATCTTCGTTGGAACCATTCTCTTTACTCATCCTTCTTAGTCTCCTTTTCTATACGAATTTTGATGCTGATCTCATCACCAGGTTTTAGTCTGTAGAGATTCATTAAGCCGTGATGAATTCTTATTGCATAATCCTTCCGAATCCTCGCACAGATCCAGTTGGTTTCCGAATCCTCTTTCGGATCATCCTCAATAGCTTTAACCGTCGATACGTACCTTCCAAGCGACGCTGACACTTCCACCTTTACGCCGAGGGCCTCCATGTCGCGTTTGAACTCAGCGAGTCGCTGATTATAGATCGCTAGGACCTGAAGGATATCCGTGCTTTGATCGGTCAAGCCTCAGCCTCCTCTCCTAAGGGATCCGTCCACCATCCTTATCAGCCTCCCCAAGATCTCGAGGAATTCCTCCCCCTTCATTGTGAGGTAGAACATTCGGTTGTGCTCCCCTATGAGGCCCTGATCCTTTAACACGTTGATGTACCGGCGAAATGAGTTTGAATCCATTCTCGCCCCACGCCTCAGTTGCATGGCCCTCGCACGCTGATATCCCTTCACAGTCGTCAGCATATCGTAGAGAACCAAATCCCGTGGCCTATGCTGCCATAGTGGGCATATTTTTGGTTTATTCTTCTCGGTTAGAGTTACATCATAGTCTTTTCCGTTAGGCATTCTTACTGTCATTTACTCAACTCTCCAGCGTCACGGATGAAGCTAGGATCCTCCTCACCGTCACAGCTTCTCTCTCTCTTGCGTAAACCTATCCAGTATAGGCTCCAACCGATGAACCATATGAAAAGGATCGCTGGAAGGTGTAGTAGCAATAAGATCTTCTTTTTCACACTCTCCACTCTATCCTTACACCTCCGCTATCGATCGTGAACCTTGCGACCTCGAAGTGCCTCGGGAGATCCCTAGCCTTGAAGACTAGAAGCCTGAACTCGCTCTTCTGAGCGTCTCGGACAAGTGGCTCACTCCTGAGGATCAGCTTTGGCACGAATGAGATCTTTCCTCCAAAGGGTGCTAGAGGCTCTTCCTCAGAGAGCTTCTTGGAGACCCTTGTGAACTCGCTTACGCACTGGTTTGTGACGATTGATAGGCCGTTTCCATCCCTCGCGAACCTAACCGTGTCGGCCATTATTGGCGCCATCTTCTGTATGGCTGCGAGCTTCTTTTCCAAGGTCCACCGTGCATAGGCGTTGAGTACGGGGAGACCCACGGAATCGATTATTAAAAGATCATACTCATCCTTCTCCTTCTTCGCCTTTTCAACCCTCTTCACAAGCCCCTCCAAGTCGTCGCCTAGGCACTCATAATTTTGCAACTCTTTGATGTGGCTTTCTGAGAGGCTTCCCTCGGTGTCTATGTACAGTACCTTCTTCCCTAAGATCTGGGCCTCTGTCGCTACGGCGTGGACGAACCTGGATTTGCCCGTCCCATAGTCTCCGTAGATCTGGACGGTGTGGTGACCTACTAACTCGAGGAACTTGTCGTATGCGGTCACATAGATTCCTTCCTTCGGCTGAACGGCAGGCTTTGCCAGGGCGACCTCTTCCGCTATGTCACGATCCACCATCCATTTTCCGAGGCCCTCCTCAACCTCGTACTCCTTTCCCTGTTCGTATCCCTGGCCGCGAATGTTGACCATCTTTTTAACCCTGACCTTCACTTCACTTCAACCCCTTCACTGCGCAGCAGGGATATGCTTAAATTTCGGTGTTCATCAATCAAAAGCTGGATGGCGTTTCTTATCGCTTCAGCCCGGTGAGGGAAGTAGTGTTCTTTCACCAGCCTGTCTAAAGCCTCAAGAAGCCCCTCCGGAATATTTACTGTTATCTGCCTCACCCCTCACCCTCTAAGGAGCTTTGAAGCTTCAACGCAAGTAGCAACTTCTCTCTACTTGCCGGCTCGCGAGCAGCCCTCAATATATCGGCTGAAATTTCCAAGCAGTCCCTGCAGGCAGTTATCCCTCCCCTCAAATGGATCAGGATCTCAGATTCACCGCAGATGGGGCATGTGCCCCTCGCCTTTTGCAGAATGAGGACTTTAATCCGCCCATTCAATTCACGTCTCTCTCTGAATTCGTTGCGGAGATCTTCTTCGATCTCCCCAATCAGCTTCAACTTAGCGTCATCCAGTCGGCTGAGCAACGACATCACTCCCCGTTTTGAGCTCGAGGCCCTGCTCCTCTGAGTATTTCCTCAAAAACTCCTTCACAGCCTCCGTAACGGCGTCCGATTTGCTCCTGAATAGTTGTGTGCCGAACTCATCCCTAGCATTCTTTATTAGATCTTCGAGTGGAGGGATTAGCTCGGTAGCGATCCTTACAGTTGTCCACTTACCCACAACTTTATGTGACAACTCTATCACATCATTAATACAAGTACACCTCAAGTCATATTTAAGATTTGTGAAAATGATGTAACATTAGTGAATATAGATTAGACTTTTTAGAATATAGACTTTTTAGTGACAACACTGACACAAAATTTATAAGTTAGTATCGTAAATAAAGGTTAGAAGTGCTATTAGAATCTTGGAGAATGATTTAATGACCGAGAAGAAGTATCCCGAGGAAAAACCTTCTAAACACTCCACTGTGAGAATTCCTAAGGCGATGGCGGATGCTGTTGATGAGTTCATCCAAACTGAATTAGCTAAAAGTATGGGGTTTACTTACAAGATAGATGTGATTACGGCCGCCACTAGGGAGTTGCTAGAGAAGTACGGTTTCTATAAGTTGCCTTCACCGAATCCCGTTTCGCCACCCGTTGACCCTCAAGAAAAAGAGAAAGCGCCCTCGAAATGAACTCGTCGACGCTCTTAAAGCCCAACTCCGGTCTATCCTCGATAAATTTCTTGACATCCTTCTTCAAGCTTTCCTGGATATCTATCTCAATAGTCTTCTTCTGTTCATTAAAAATTCTTCTCTCACCTCTCTTTCCTAAGCTCAATCATACTTCTCTGAACCAATGGCTTATCCTCCAGATATAGGGGGCATTTAGACCAGTATTCTTTGTGGGAACATCTGAATTTTTCAACAGAACTATACATTTTATGGGTTTGATATTCTTCGCATGTTTTAATTTTAGGACACAGCATCATCCTACCCCTACTCTAATGGTAACACCCCAATCACATCACTAATACATTCCTATCCATAGGATTTTAAAAGGCTTGTTAAGTGAAAGCATATATTCGGAAAACGAATTTGGAAAACGAATATCCATAAAAAAGAGGGTTAAAAAGAAGAAAAGTAAGTATCTAAAAATACAAAAAGGTGCCTTCAGGGCTTTCTCCGTCTGCTCTGAGCCCGCTCGTAGGCTTCCTTCAGTTGCTTATAAAGTTCCGCACGTTCATTTTCTGGAAGGTTTAAGAAATCCCTTACGCCGAGGTTCAGGCCGATCTTATTCAACCGTCTCTCCATCCCCTCAATCTTCCTTAAGAGGGCTACGTTCTCTTCTCTCAGTTTAGCTATCGTCTCAGCGTCGGCCTCCGGCTTGTACAACCTGAGGCTCTTGTATCCCTCTGCGTAGAGTTTCCTATGGTACTCTGGATCACTGCTGACATAATGGGTCGCTGTGCTTGTATGGCCCATCCAGAACTCCTTGTAAGCCTCTTCAACAACCATGAACTTCCTGAAGGCCTTCCTGAGACAGTAGAGGCGGAGATCCTTCGGCTTTCCCTGCGTGCCTTCCGGCTCGGCTAGGCCCAGCTTCAAGACGATCCTGTTGAAGGCTTGAGAGACCGCGCTTGGTCCCATTTTACCGCCTTTAGGCTTCTCCCTCACGAAGAGGTAATCTTCATCTTTTAAAGGCAACCTAGTAGTTAGATAACGTTTCAAGGCTTCGAAGCCGTCCTCCCCTATGAAGGTCCACCGCTTACTGACCCTGCACTTGAGGATGTCCGGTGTGAGGTCTATCTTCATGGGGATTTTATGGCCTAGAAACTCTTCTCTTATGTGCTTAAACCTGAAGTGGACAAGGGTATCTGGCCTCGTACCAGATTCATAGAGCATAAGGTCTATGGCTCGGTTCCTGACGCTTGAATGATCTAGGATCCTCCTGATCTCTTCCTTCTCTATGTCTCGGTTGTGATACGTCACATATGCATGTTTGAGGCGTAAAGGCTTAACCGGAATATCGAAAGCGTGTAGATAGCTAATCACGACGGATATCTCACAGTTTACTGTTAGAGGGGTGTAACAGCCCTTGAGATATGCAAAGTAGTCCTTCAAGACATCCTTAAGCTCGTCCAGGAACCTCTCCGTGGCGGCCAGGCTCTCATACTTTGCACTTCTCCACCTCGAGGGGATCTCCCTAGCCTCTAAACCGTAATTCTCCCGAATCCAAACCTCGAAGCGACCTATGGTCGAGAGGTACTTCCCATAAGTAACCTCGCTCTCGCACGCTTGGTTGAGCCACAGCTCATATGGATTCTTCATCTCAGCGTCCTCAACCACGAAGTTGGGACTTCCCCTATATAAATGTTGACTATATAGTCAAAGTTATATAAAAGGCTGAGGATATCGTCAAGATTTTCTTTCTGCGTGAAGTGTGATCTTATTTGAGTTGAATAAACCTTATCCTTTCTCTATGAAGAGGCGGCCGTCCTCAGTTATGAACACGACGAGATCTCCCTCCTTGAATTTAAATTGGGCACGCACCTTACGTGGCACTGTAACTTGAAAGTTTCTCGTGATTGTGGAGCTTCCTAAGACCTTCTTATCGCTCATCTCATAACCCTCTCTAACTGATACAACTGTACCTTTTTTAAGTATATCCAGTAAAAATAGTAAATAACTTAAGCGTAGGAAACGGTTTTAAAATCTTGATTTGCGGAGAGAAAGACTTATATCCTAGTAATATTACTATTAAAATTGGTTAACAGAAAGAGGAAAGGGGAGAAATATCTGTGAAACATTTAAAACTATTGGCGATAGTCTCAATCATCGCAGTTGTCTCATCTGTCTTAGCATTATCGTTCCTAGGTAAACCAAGGGAAATCGTTGCAGGTCACCTAGACGTGAAAGGGATGGTTGTTTATGCCATCGGAGAAAGCACGCCCACCTTTGAGAAATTCACAGAGGCTTTAGAGATCAAAGGCGCCAAAGTTAACTATTTAGAGCTTCCTCCCAACGCCACGGATCTCTCAGAGGAGATGTTCGTCTTATTTGACGGCGGTTGGATTGAAGAGAGGGTGAAGGATCCGAACCTCCATGCCTTCCTCAGAAACGCTGCTTCGAGACGCGTTAAGTTGGTAGCGGTTGGAGGAAACACATCGAAGTTCTTCGAGGCTCTGTATGAGGCTGGCGTCATCGACCTTGCGACTGAGTGTGACCCTGAGTGTAAGTGTGGGTGTGACTTTGAGTGTGGTTGCGACGAGATAATCATAAACCCCGCATACATGAATCCGCCGTTAGTCGGCTATAGAATGAAAGAAGTGGAAGGACCTTACGGTCCATATCTCGGCGAATCGCTGCTATTCAGCAACACCAACAACGTAGATGTTTTGATCGAAGCCCTTTCGGAGTGGGGAGCGTGAAACTATGAAACGAGAATCGTTAATAACTCTCGCTTCAACCATCGCGGTTACTGTGATGCTGTTAACATTATTGCAGCCGGTGATGGCGGCTAGGAATCCAACACCAATGTCACCTAGCCCATGGAAAAAATGGGTAAAGGACTATCAATGGACGCCGCTACTTGACGAATCTCCTTATGGAAGATTTAACGTAATAGTCTCCATCTACAAGATAAAAGAGGACGGCGTATCAGAGTGGGACTGGTATTTCTACGAGTTAAAACTACAATCGGTTCCTGGAAATGTGGCTTACGGCTTCCCATATTGGCGTACCAATGAATTCTGGGCTTGGCATAAAGTGGATTTCCAAAGGAAGTGCATATCAACCCCAGTCGGTACTTTCTGTTGGGATAACAGCTGGCTAGTGGATTATGGGCCCACAACAACGTCCGGCCAGACCTCGGTAACCTATACACTGTCATGCTCTGCTGGTCCCTCAGGACCAGGTGCGGGTTTCAGTATGGGTTATACCTACAGCATACCGGATGTTACTGTAATAGACATCAGCGACTACAGTGAAAATAGAGCTGAGTGGATACATGATATATACTACTGGTCGAACGCAGCGCTATACACATACCAAGCAAAGCCAGGTTTCGTGGTTAAGACCCTACAGGATGAATGGTCTAAGGTGAAGGGACGATACAGCATAAAATTCTCTCTATACGTAAGCTACGGGGTTTATCTAGACCATACCCTAGGGCCTACTGCAGAACTAAACTTGAATGCCCGAGAGATCGGAGACTAAACTATCTAAACCCCTCTTTTTTTATATTTTTCGTAGATTTCCTTTTTCTTGCCAATTTTTTCTACGATTAACCTTATAAACTTCTTTCTACTATATTTTTGTGAAAAGGTTGTGATAAGGAAGAATATGCCATGGAGGCCGACATAAACCTGATTCTCGAGTTAATCATCGTCCTGCTGGGTTTGATAGCGGCCGTACTGGGAAAAAAGTGGCACTCAGCAATAAAACTCACAGAGAAGATCCCCCTGATAGGAAAGGTCTTCGAAGAGGGAGCGGACGTATTCAAAAAACTGGGAGAGATCGAAGACTTCAGCAAACTCAAAAAGGATGATCTGATGGATCTACTGAGGGAGGCTCAGGAGTTTGTAGCCGCATTAAAGAAGGCGTACGAGGAACCCGTAGCGTACGAGGAACCCGTAGTGGACAGTGAGCCACATGGAGAAAGATGACGTTGAAGAGGAAGATAATCCACTGGCCAGCAGGATTGAGCGATTAGAGAACTGCATGTTTGGAGAGAGGGGAATACTTAGCCGTCTTTCCGTGGTAGAAACCGATATGAAATGGGTCAAGAAGACGCTTACTAAGATAGATAGAAGATCCTGGTATGTTCTGGGAAGCGTTGTAGCTCTCGGAGTGATCGCCATCCTCATAGCCCTATTCGGATAGTAAAAATACTTTATATGTGACTTGTATGTTACTTATCAACCGGAGGGAAAAAAGATAAAGGAAATAAACCCAATAGAAGGAGCAATGAAAACATTAAAGGCTATAAAGGACACAGCTCTCTATGGAAAACGAGAACGAGGTAAAGTCTTCAAGACAAAGGAAAACGGCTGGATTGTCGATACATGCATCGCATTTGACACTAAGACTTGGGAGACAGGGATATTTCCACCACCTAAAGAAACGAGTAAATGTGTCATAGTGGAGCAATATCATAACGAGGAAGAAGCAGAGAAGGGACATGAGAGATGGGTCAACTTTATGAGGGAAAATCCTCATAGAGAACTCAAAGATATCAATGTTTGGGACTTTAAATCCCTTTTTTTGGATTGGGTATAAAACAATGCAAGTGAAAAAGCAGACATTTCTTACCCGAGAAGATTAAAGGAAAACTCAAAGTCGCTTAACTGTCTCTTTCTTTACGCTTTCCTTAATTAAATTCCATCATGAATAAGTATACAGTATCAACCGGTGAGAGATATATAAGCGTGGTCAATATAATTTTATGGTTGGAATAACCATAATATTTAAATTCTCTTCAAACAAAGAATAAGTGGGTGGAAGTGGAGAGTAGGTAAAAAACGGCGGGGTGGTTCTGTCTCGCCTCGTTAGGTTTACCTCCCCGGCAAGAGTTCCGTTTTCGCTCAGCCGGCCACCCAAACCAAGGATGTGACTTTATGAAGAAGCAGGTGAACGTGAGCATTCCAGGATGGTTGTACGAGAGGATCCGCGATTACTTCCACGCGAATAAAGAAGAGCTGGAGCGTTGGGGCGTAAAGTCTGTGAACGGCCTCATAGGCACTTGGTTGCACCATAGTATAGATGCCGTCACAGGACGTTACAGGGAAGTGAGGGAAGCTGTAACGGATCTCGAGAAACCACCTTAGGAAATCTTTTCCGTTAATGGAAGTTAATAGCTACTTCTTCAGTTCAGGGCTACCCGTCTTCTTCATCTTCTCCCTAATCTTCCTCTTGATCAGTACTACGAGGGGCGTGAAAGCTAAGATTATTAGTACGGGGCAGGCTATTATGCAGCCGTACCATAGATCCCTCGCAAACCACCATGGAACCTGAATGCCGAAGGGCAAACTGAACTTTTCAAACTCCCAGGCTTTCTGGTTCCACATGACTTCGACCTGCCACAACCCTATGAACATGAAAGCACCTGCGAGAAAAGCGAGGAACGATTTAATCGCCCAACGGGCATGTTTCTTCAATTCGCCCATCACCGTCATGTTATACATATATGCATAACATAAATTTAGATCTCTATCTTTCTCTCTTTCAGGAACTCTATGGCTTCCTGTGTCCAGTCGTATATGTAGGTCCAGAAGTCTCTACCACTCATCAAGAAGAGGGATAAGACAAGTTTCCTAATTAGTCTCTCGGCTTCCGGATCCTTGCCATACTCCGCCAAGATCATTACTCGATTCAATATCTTTTCAAAGCCGGTCTTCTCCGCCTCGATCAGCTCTGGAAACTTGATCTGTCCGTTGGGGTTTGAACTCTTCCACAAAGACCGCAAGGACTTGAACTTCACGGCCTGACGTATCTCCTCAAGTGCCTTCCTCTCTCCTTCCTCTCTCCCCAACCTCTCATATATACGCCTCAGCTCCTCCCTCATACGTTCAAGACTCATCTTCCAACTCCTCCTAAAACGGATAACTAGCACGCTGCTCACTACCCCAAGCACCATGAGCAGGCTCAGGACTAATATACTTAGCAACAATAACCAAATCCCTATAACCATCGCCAGTCTGCGTAGAAGGGCTACCAAACAATATTCCTGTATCAGCAACAGCAATTGATCTCATGTTTAGATTAGCATACTGTGAGCCGTCAATTGTAATCGTAAACTTCTTAGTCTGAAAGTTAGTTAGCATCTCCATCTTATACCAAGTGTCAAACACGCAATTATGAATATCATGCCACGCAGTATCATAGTAAGCCCACTTCTGATTAGTAGGGCGATAAGCGAAAAATACCATATAATCTAATATTGCATCACCCCAATTAGGACATAACCAGAACCCATCAACCCCACTCTTTTGCCTAGCATAAGACATAATGCGGTAATCATCATTTGGAAACCCATACTTACTAATGGAAACTGCCTGAACACCTGTATCATGCAGATTGACAGAATAACTGCCCTCAGGCGGAGCAGGAGAAGTAACCCTATCAACACTACCGCCAGTCTCATCAATAGTCCATTGAGCCAAGTCTGCATCACTCTCAAAATCAGAAGCAAACATAAAAGTATTCTTCAAATTGCTCACTGTTGTCCTGCTCAGATCACCATAATAAACATAGATAGTTCTGTTAGCATTACCTAGATCATCCTTCACTTGAACCCAAAAAAGAGCATAGTCGCCATCAACCTTCTCCTCAACCCAATAATCAAGCTCGCTAAGATCAGAACCTGCAAACCTAACATCACCAAAATCGCTGCGACACTTACCGTTAAGGTAAACATCTTCCCCGCTATCAACACCGCTACCATAATGCACCTTAACCTTAATCTGATAATCAGTTAGACGGTTAGCAACAGTCTTAACAACACGGTTATCGCCTGCTGGCTGACTAGGATAATTATAGTTCCTCTCAGCCCAATACCAAACATCATCATCATTAGGATCAATGCAGAACCCCTGAGTGCACCAAACAGTAGGCCGAGCAACCCGCCTTCTAGTTGCGAATGCTGAGCCAGTCCACTTATAACAGTCGCAATAAGGCTGACCTGCCCCTTCATGTATATTAGCGTAGAAGTAATCACCTATCCATGCACAACCCTGATAACCCGCGCCAACAGGCGGATGATAAGGCAGATCATAAGTAGCTATAAGATTCCAGCTAGCATCATACTTATCCACATAATAATAGTCGCCATAGATCACCCAAAAATAACCATCATGGTAAGCACAGCCCTCACCCCATTGAGCCCTAACAGAGTGAACACCGCCACTAACAGGAGTTAAATCATCTGCATTATACTCAACAATCCAGCCCTTCTTAGGAGTAACATCATAATTATTAGCCCCAATATACAATATGCCATCTTTATAGTGAACATGATTTAACTGCGTCTTATCAGTAGGATCATCACCAGAGCAATCCCGACTATCCTGCAAAACCCAAGAAGTATTCCACTTCCTTATCGTGCTCGCCCTTATAGTGTAGAAGTATGTGCCATCAAACGCTACTCCCTGATGAGCCTCAACAGCAGAATCAGTCCTCCATGTGAAAGTATGCGAAGTAACCTGCACATTAGCCCCAGAAGCTTCAACCACATGGCTCTTACGATAAAAAGGCGGAACAGATGCCCTGCTTGCCCTGCGAGAAGTTAGAATAGCACGAAGAATACTCAAAGCCTCATCAGCTCATCTTATACCTAATCAAATAAATGCCACTATACAGGTATTGAGTGTCCTTAGCTAACGAACCCTGCACCTTAGCCCTAAACTCATAAGTGCCAGCACCATCAAACAACCCTGTAGCTTCACAGATGCAAACAAGACTATCCCTAGCACCATCAGCATCAGTAAGGCTTATAACATCATCCTCAGTCCAAGCAACCGTCCAACTTCCCCCAGCCTTCCTTGCTTCAATCTGAACATCAATCCTCTGAACACCGCCAGGAGCCTCTAAAGCCATCACATCCATAACAATCAAAACAACCTCTCTGCTAACCTTAGCCCCACTAGGAATATCAACTAAAGTAACCTCAGAAGTGGTCATAGTGTGCTCATTAACATCATTCCAATGCTGAGGCGTCTGATTAGGAATAGCATACGACTGCTCAAAATCAACAAGAGTAAGCGGAGGAGTAGCCAGCGAAGTAAGCACTCTAGTTGTGTAAGCCCAAATATCCGCAATCGAAACGGGAGGAGGGGTGTAACCTGGCATAACTATTCCTCACGCCACCAATACCATATGTAGGCGGTTCCCGCTCCAGCCCCTTTCACATGGAGGTCGTCGAACTCTTGGTCCCACTTGTCGTTCACCGCCGCCGTCTTTACGTCCCCCTCGAATCCCTCCCTCACGATCTGGTACTCGAAGCCCCCGCCTATGCCCTCTACCCAGAATCCCAAGGCTTTGGCCGGCTTTATCTTTCCCTCACTCCTCAGACTCTTATAGGTCATGGTTGATGTGTCCCACTCAATCTTCTCAACCCTGTTCGGTAGCTGTAAGATACGCTTCGCTAGTTCCCTCGCAAGCTCGATAATGCTTTCAGGTTTAAGCGCTACCTCGGTTACGCCAAGAGGCACTATCCTCTCAACCTCTGGTGGAATAGGCGGAGCTGGGACTGGAGCAACCCTTTCAGACATTAGCTTTAATAGCTTTACCTGTTCCTTCTCAACTTCAAGCAACTGCACGAGCAACTCGTCGATCCTAGTGAGAACATCCCCAAGTCGCTGAAGAGGGATCCCCATCACCCAACCTCCTGAAACAATCCTTATGAGTTATCTTATGCAACAAGACCACGGAAATTTCTAAGCTATCTCGGTATCCCAGTAGATCAAAGTCGCTTCGGGAGCCCCTGCATTCGCTATAGCGGAAATGTTGGTTCCGCCCTCAAGGACAACTATGGCGTTTTCAATATCGTAGCCTTCCGGCGGCAAAGGCACAACACCCGCAGGGGGAATCGGAACGTTATCGAAGATCATTTCATACGTGTCGTTTTCCTTCACCTTTTCGATCTCAACGGTCCTTGATGCTGTGCCATCCCCGAAGAGTATTATCGCGACTATATTCCTCATCACCCTCTCAGGAACATCGGAGGTAAAGAAGTTGGCTCTGCTGGTGCCTATGGTCAAATGGGCGTAACTCAGCCTCTCCATAATCTGTTCTCTTGTTATCGTCTTAGTACCCTCCTATGGCCTCGTCAAGGCTCATGGGCTTCACACCCCAGTCTTTTTGTAGATCGTCGCCCATCTCTTGGGGCAGATCCCCGAAGCCCACCGTCAGGAAGGCGGCTGGAACCTCCCTCAAGGCTATTCTTCGGATCAGTGTTCCCTCCCTCTCCTTCGTGAACATATGTGCCCAGTACAGGGCGAAGTACACGTTCATCACGGGTTGATGAGCCCGGACAGCGTCCTTGTTATAGTATTCAGCCCCCAAGTGGATGCCGGGAATTATCACGATCTCCACGTGATCCGTGGGCTCATCGTATGGGCTGTTGAAACTGTTCACGTAGCCGAGATCATCTCCGTCACTAGGCTTTATCGAGTCTACACTCGGGAATTTTCCCGGTATATCTTTGCCCTCTGGGTATCTCAGGTACATGTTGATGTACTGGGGTTTGATGCCTATGGCGCCGTGGAAGAACCAAGGATAACCGCTGTTTGTGTTCTTGTCGAGGTAGAGAATGTCGTTTTTCGTGTTCCTGCGGTCCAGAAACCTGAGTTCCGCTTGGCTGCTGCTGGCTCCAATATCTATGTCAGTCCCGGCCGTGTTGATTAGGCGGTGGGGCTTGTATTGGCAGATCCTACGATTAACGGTACGTCCAAAAACAAACCCCTCTCGAAATTGCAACGCGAAGAGGTAGTTCTTATCTAAAATCTTCTCTTTGATAGGTTTAACACCCAAGTTCGAATCGCCTCTTTTTATTGAGACGAATTACGAAAGAAAGAATTTAAACCTGATTGGGAATTATATTAACATTAACAATCACAACGTTATCACAAATTT
>Ga0315312_1001564_pt1 | contig 17481 bp, 15 predicted proteins | sample TDP7_MG_FD_203629 | JGI IMG/M metagenome (GOLD analysis project Ga0315312, IMG submission 203629) | Freshwater sediment microbial communities from Lake Towuti, South Sulawesi, Indonesia - TDP7 | ecosystem: Environmental > Aquatic > Freshwater > Lake > Sediment | place: Indonesia: South Sulawesi... | reverse complement strand
TTGCATTGGCACTAGGCCAAGCTCTGAGTAAAGCTCTAGCTGGGAAGAAAGGCATCAGGAGATTCGGCTCAGCATATGTTCCAATGGAGGATTCTCTGGCCAGGGCAGTCGTTGATCTGGGCGGAAGACCCTCTGTCAATCTTCAGCTAGGGTTCGCTTCAAAGGAGATAGAAGATCTAACAACAGAAGACATTGAACATTTCTTCCGTTCCTTGGCGATGGCGTGTAAACTGGATCTACACATAGCCGTTCTTTATGGAGAAAACGACCACCACAAGGCGGAGGCAGCGACAAAGGCGCTTGGACTTGCATTGAGAGAAGCTGTTGCCTACGAGTCTCGAACGCTCGCCGAAATTCCCAGTACGAAAGGAGCACTGTGAACAGTGCCAACTGTTTCCATAGTGGACTACGGAGTAGGAAACCTCAGAAGCGTCAAGAAAGCCCTCGAGAGGGCTGGCGCTAAAACTGTAATCACCTCTGATCAAAAAGATCTGAAGAGATCCAACGCGATCATTCTCCCAGGGGTTGGAGCTTTCAGAGAGGCGATGAAGAATTTACTGCCGATGGCAGAATTGCTGAAGCAGCTCGCCAAAGATGGTGCGCCGACTTTAGGGATTTGCCTCGGTCTCCAGCTGCTTTTCACTAGGAGTCTTGAGGGCGGCAAAACGAGGGGTTTAGACTTGATCGAAGGAGATGTAGTTAGTCTTCCGGATACTGTAAAGCTGCCGCATATCGGCTGGAATAGCGTGAAGATCACTCGAGAGTGTTCCATTCTCAAAGGCGTTCCAAATCTTTCCTACGTCTACTTCGTTCACAGCTATGTCCCCTGCCCAGTAAGCCGCAAAGATGACGTCGCTTATACGAGATATGGCGTAGAGTTTCCTTCTGTAGTCGCTAAAGCAAATATCTTCGGAACTCAGTTTCACCCTGAAAAAAGTAGCAAAGTCGGATTGACGATTCTAGAGAATTTCGTATCGATATCGAAGAGGTAGCAGAGTTGCTCGTTATCCCAGCTGTTGACGTGATGCAAGGAAAGTGCGTTCGACTTCGGCAGGGAAGCCCATCCCAATGTAAGATCTACTGTGAAGATCCGGTTCAAATCGTGAAGAGGTTCTCAGATGACGGAGCTGGACTCATCCACCTCGTAGACCTCGATGCAGCTCTAGGGGTAGGGCAGAACCGCGAGGTTATTCGAAGATGCATCGAACCTGGAATCGCAAAGATACAGGTCGCCGGAGGGATTCGGGACATGGAAAAGGCTGAATCGATCTTGAAGCAAGGCGCATACCGAGTAGTGTTAGGAACAATTGTTGCCAGACATCCAGAGCTCGTCAGCGATATTGCCAAGACATACGGTGCGGATAGAGTCGCAGTCGCGGTTGACGCAAAAGGAAGAATGGTGAGTATTGAGGGGTGGAAGCAGCAAATTGATGTCGACTACTTACAATTCGCCAAGTCCATTGAGTCGACTGGCGCAGGTGTACTGATCTTTACACAGATCGATGTGGATGGAACACTGGAAGGTTGCAGAGTTGCAGAGGTCTCGAAGCTTTTGGAAACGGTCAGGATCCCCGTTATAGCTTCGGGCGGCGTTGGTGAACTGTCTGATTTGGTTGCTCTCTCTAAACTCCGGGTCTCCGGCGCCATCGTCGGAACCGCCCTCTATGAAAGAAGATTCACATTGAAAGATGCTATGCGAGCTGTTGGATATGCTGACTAAAAGGATAATCCCTTGTCTTGACGTTAAAGACGGTGAAGTCGTCAAGGGTGTCCACTTCAGAAACCTGAGAGTCGAAGGGGATCCAGCCAAACTTGCTGCGATCTACGAAGAGCAGAATGCGGATGAGATAGTGTTTCTTGATGTAACTGCTTCTTATGAAAAGAGAGGCGCCCTTCTGGATGTCGTACGCGAAACTGCAGATACGGTCTTTATCCCCTTCACAGTTGGGGGAGGCATCAGAAATCTGAAAGACATCAGAAATGTGCTTAACGCGGGCGCTGACAAGATCTCGATCAATACCGCCGCGGTCATGAAGCCCGAATTGATAAAGGAGGCTTCTCGAACGTTTGGCAGACAATGCATTGTGGTTGCGATCGATGCAAAAAGAACTTACGCTCGAAAGCCTCTTCAGTCGAGGGCCCTCGTAGAGAATCCTGGCGGCAACTTGTGGTGGGAAGTATACGTCGAAGGAGGGAGAATTAGAACTGGCATAGACGCCCTCGCATGGGCGAGAAAAGTCGACGCGCTTGGCGCTGGCGAGATTCTTCTAACTAGCATGGATTGTGACGGTACGCAGTCTGGATACGACATAACGCTTACCCGAACGGTCGCTGAGACGACGAATATACCGATAATCGCTAGCGGTGGGGCTGGCTCTCCAGAGCATATAATGAAGGTTCTGACCAAAGGGCGAGCTGATGCCGCGCTCGCAGCATCTATCTTTCACAGGTCCCAGTACTCTATCAGTGGAGTGAAAAAGTTCCTTCGCGAAAGAGGAATTTGCGTTCGTCTTTAATCGTTGACATGGTGAGTGCGGTGCTACAGTTGAATAAGGCTGAGATGGAGCGGTTCGTTAGGCAAGTAGACTTTAGAAAAACGAACGGTCTCGTCCCGGTAGTCCTTCAAGACGCTTCAACGGACCAAGTGTTGATGCAAGCGTTCATGGACAGGAAGGCGTTACGATTGACATTGAGCACTGGAAAGATGCACTTCTGGAGTCGAACGAGAAGGAAGATCTGGCTCAAAGGGAGTGAGTCGGGGCATCTCTCCTTCATGCAAAATGCCATTCTAGACTGCGACTCAGACGCGATCCTCTTCAAGGTCCAGCAGATCGGCGCATGCTGCCATACTGGAAAAGACACCTGCTTCTACAAGCCCGTAAGACCTAAGGAGGAGCAACGGGCAGACAGCAGAGTGCTGGAGAGAGTTTTTGAGGTCATAATGGAACGAATCAGGAATACGAAAAGAGAATCATACGTATCAAGGCTCTCCAGAGAAGGGGACGACGCTGTTCTGCAAAAGATCGGTGAGGAAGCCTGCGAATTGGTAATTTCTACTAAGAATGGAAGAGAGCGAGAGATTATCGCTGAAGCGACAGACCTCATCTTTCATCTCTTGATTCTCTTGGCATCAAAGGGTGTCCAACTAAAGGAGATATTTGAAGAATTGAACTCACGTCATAAATCAAAGACATCGTCTAGATAGGTGTGTAACACAAAAGAAGGTGAAGTTTGACTCTTTCAATACGAGTTCGGCAGGTGAACCATTCATACAAGGATTTTATAGCCGATTATGCACAAACTTACGGCCATCGGAAAAGTCATAATACTTACTTTCTTCTTTTTCATCGCCGAAAAGGCTCTTGTAAACGCAGCATCTAGTTTGCTCTTTCAAACTTAGTTTTCCAAGGATGTTCTGACGAAATTAATCGTCCAGTTTTGCAATTGAGACGGGCTATTCAAAGCGATGCTGGCAAAGGCTTATATGATTAAAGGTTCAGGGCATGATTGAACAAGAGATATAGAACTAGAATTGAAGGGGTGTGCGCTACATGAAGGAACTAAGAATTACAAGTTCCGCATTTCAGAATAACGCTGTTATCCCCGCGAAGTATACATGCGATGGGGATGACGTGAATCCGCCTTTGAACATTGAGGGTATACCGAGAGAGGCGAAAAGTCTCGTCCTCATAGTTGATGACCCAGACGCTCCGATGGGGACATGGGTTCATTGGGTTGTCTGGAACATTACTCCAATAGAGAGAATAGAGGAAAACAGTGTTCCCGGAGTTGAAGGACTGAACGATTTTAGGAAACATTCATACGGGGGACCTTGCCCACCTTCAGGTACACACAGATATTTCTTCAAGATCTATGCTCTAGACGCGAAACTGGATCTTATCACAAATTCTAGAAAGGAGGATGTAGAAAGAGCGATGGAAGACCATATACTGGCGAAGGGAGAAATCGTAGGGCTATACCGTAGAAGAGGGCACGAAAGCAGATTCTGATAACATCGATATACTGTTCGTTCCAATCGGAGGATATTCACCAATACTGATAGGTGAGATCAGAGTTCTAGAATCAGCGCAGAATAAGTTCGCCGACCCCGATACAGAGACCAATCAGTACAAGCCCCACTAGCACTAATGTAAAACCGATCCTAGTGTTTCTCCTTCGACTTTCTTCCTCTTGCATGTCTTCTAGTTCTCGGCTTAGAGCGGGTTTTCCCGTGGTGAATTTGAGTAGGCTGAGTTTTGGGAGTCCGGCAGCGAGAAGCCCGCCTATACTCAGTAGGGCTGCTCCTTCTAGAAATAAGGCGTCGACTAGTTTCCGAAGGTTGAAGGATGAGATGAAGAATGTCATCAGTACAACTGCAACTGTTATGAGACCTAACATTCTCGAACTTGGGCCGATCTTGCGCATAACCAATCCTTCTATCAGCGGAAAAAGAAGATTCCAATGGCGATCGAAATTGCAATTATAACGAAGAAGAGAAGGATAAAGGGAAGCAAAGTAGTTTGAAGCGCTGCAATCGTTATCGCAACGTAGTCTTTCCAATCAAGTCTCGGTTGTTCCTTTTTCCTTTCCCCTTTTCCTGTTTGTTCTTTCTCAGTCACTACATGCACCTTTGCTTAATCAGGCTGGTGTGGCTATGCTATCCGAATGATCGTTACTTTACCAAGTGGCATGCGACGTAGTGGTCCTTTCTGACCTCGATTAGTTGGGGCTCTTCTTCTTTGCACACGGTTATCATCTTAGGGCATCTCGGGTGGAATCTGCAGCCTGAAGGAGGATTGACAGGACTGGGCACATCTCCACCTAAAACGATTCGTTCCCTACTGATCTCCGGGTCCGGAATCGGAATCGCTGCGAACAGGGCTTGCGTGTATGGATGTAGTTGACTTCGGAAGAGTTCTGCTTTCGAAGCTATCTCAACGATCTTTCCCAAGTACATAACAGCTATTCTTTCGCTCATGTGTTTGATTACACTGAGGTTATGAGAGATGAAGAGATAGGTCAGACCTAGCCTCCTTTGGAGATCTTGCAACATATTCAGCGTTTGAGCTTGAACCGAGACATCCAGCGATGACGTGGGCTCATCCAAGGCTATGAACTCAGGGTTCAGTGATAATGCTCTAGCAACACCTATCCTCTGCCGCTGTCCTCCACTAAACTCGTGAGGAAATCTATTCATGTGGTCCTCCGTGAGACCTACCATAAGCAGAAGCTCTAGAACTCTCCGGCGAAGTTCCAGCCCCCTAGCGATGCCGTTCACGAGCATAGGTTCACCTACTATATCTTTAATGGTCATTCTTGGGTTCAATGATGCATAAGGGTCTTGAAACACTATCTGCATCTTCGGCCTTAACTTAGCCATCTGTCTATCATCGATCTTTGTTATTTCCAAGCCTTCAAAGAGGATTTCACCGGCTGTAGGCTCTATCAGCCTTAGGATGCATCGGCCGACAGTTGTCTTCCCGCACCCAGATTCCCCAACAAGCCCCATAGTTTCCCCTTTCCCAATCTTGAAGGAGACCCCGTCGACAGCGTACACGTAGCCCACTGTTCTGCCGAGGACGCCACCGCGAATAGGAAAGTATTTCTTTAAGTCGCTGACTTCCAAGAGTGTCTCTGTAGCTGACATCGTCTCCAGTCCTCAATTGCCTCCTTGGCCATAAAGATAACACGCTACGAAATGTCCTTCTTCAGGTTCGAACATCGGTGGCCTTTCCCTCTTGCAGATCTCCATGACATATGGGCATCGCGGGTGAAAACGACATCCTGGTGGCGGGTAGATCAGGTTTGGAACCGTGCCGGGTATTATTTCGAGTCTTTCCATTTCTTTATGAAGCTTGGGAATCGATCTGAGCAGACCTTGCGTATATGGGTGAAGAGGTTTTCTGAACAGGCCCTTTGTGCCAGCGTTCTCGACGACAACTCCCGCGTACATTACTCCAACTCTGTCACACATCTCAGCGACTATTCCAAGATCATGCGTTATGATAAGTATCGATGCTCCGATCTCTTTCTTCAATTCGTTCAGCAACTGGAGGATTTGAGCTTGAATAGTCACGTCCAAGGCCGTTGTCGCTTCATCTGCGATAAGTAGGCTTGGTCCACAAGAAAGCGCCATAGCGATCATAGCTCTCTGTCGCATTCCACCGCTCAGCTCGTGAGGGTACTGTTTGACAACTCTCTCTGGATACGGCATCCTCACAAGCTTCAGGATTTCAATGGTCTTCTTGAGAGCTGCCTTCTTCACATCCCCCTTCGAAGGCTTCGGAGGATCTTTCATCTTCTTCTCCAGTTCTTCAATCTTCGACTTGAAGTCTCGAGCTGCTCCGGAGGTAGACTCCACTTTCTCGAGTTTCCTTTGCAACTCTTCAATCTTCATCGCTAGAACTTCTTTTCTAAGATCTTGGTGAAGTAGGATGACTTCTGAGATCTGGTCTCCAATCGTTAAGACTGGGTTTATGTAGGTCATAGGATCTTGAAATACCATCGATATCTTGGCGCCGCGAATCTTCCTCATCTCCTCCTCACTCTTCTTCAAGAGGTCTTCACCCTCAAGGAGGATTTGGCCGCCGACTATCCTGCCTGGCGGATTAGGCACTAACTGCATTATGGAGAGCGCGGTGACGGATTTGCCGCAACCAGTTTCGCCAACAAGTCCGAAAGTTTCCCCTCTATATATTTCGAGATTAACATCGTCAAGCGCCTTGACAACGCCAGCATAGGTATAAAAATAAGTTCTTAAAGATCGAATGCTCAGCAGCAGTTCAGGCACTAAACCACACCCTATCTTCTAAGTCTAGGATCCAGAACATCTCTTAGTCCATCTCCAACCAGGTTTAGCGAAAGCGATGAAAGAAGTATAGCCAGTCCGGGGAAGGTTGCCATCCAAGGGCTTTCGAAGAGGTAGTTTCGCCCGTCAGCTATCATTAGGCCCCACTCGGCGACTCCTGCGCCAGCTCCAAACCCGATAAAGCTCAATCCGGCGGCGGTAAGTATGACGCCACCTAGGTCCAAAGTTGCGTTAACAAGAAGTGGATAGATTGAGTTAGGTAGAACATGACGGAATATGATGCGCGTTGGACTGGCGCCTGCGGCGCGTGCTGCCTCTACATATAGCTTTTCGCGTTCAGATAGAACTTGCCCTCTGATCAGCCTAGCGTATGCCGGCCACCAGACCGCTATCAACGCGATAGTTAGGTTGTACAAGTTGCGTCCCAACGCAGCTGCTATCGCCATTGCGAGGATTAATGCTGGAAACGCGAGGAAAACATCTGTTACCCTCATCAGCATCTCATCAATCTTTCCGCCCTTGAAACCTGAGATCGCCCCAATCGTAGAACCTATGGCAGCCGCTGACAGGACCACGACCAGCGCGATCGCCAGGTCTATCCTCGTCCCCCAAATAACACGACTGAAGACATCTCCTCCACTGATGTCAGTGCCGAACAGATGCTTCCAGCTGGGTGGCTGTCGAGGCTCAGTCCATAGGCGGTCCTCCGGTCCGTACGGTGCGATCCAAGGGGCGAAGATAGCTAGCAGAATGAATGATGCCAAGAGGGTGAAGCCGACTATGACCAATGGGCTCTGTCTCAGCAAATAGATCGTAAACCTCAGCTCTCTTAGTTGAGGTTCCCATCTTTGTAGCCAACCTTGGCTCTTCATATCTTTCCCACCTACTCGAGCCTTATCCGAGGATCAAGCGCAGCGTAGATCAAGTCGACTATCAAGTTCGCCAGAACGTAGATGGCTGCAATAAGTTGCGTGAACCCAAGAATACCACCTGCGTCTGCTCTCAATATTGCTGAGGTCGACCATCTTCCCACTCCGGGCCATGAGAATACACTCTCCGTTAAAACAGCGCCTGCAAGCAATCCTCCAAACGCTAGGCCGGTTACTGTTACCGTCGGGATCATCGCGTTCTTTAGCGCATGGCGGTATATCACAGCTCTCTCACGCAGCCCTTTCGATCTTGCGAGTGTTATGTAGTCTTGTCTAAGAACCTCGAGCATGCTCGACCGCATCATTCGGGCGATCAATGCTAGTGTAATGTAGGATAGCGCGAATGAGGGCATGATTATATGTAGGAGTGTGTCGAAGAAGATCGGCCAGTTTCCGGTGAGCAAGCTGTCCAGAATATAGAGACCGGTAATTTGCTTAAGGGGGTATTGGCCTAGTAGCAAGCTGTCAACACGTCCCTGTAGTGGCAGATGCGGCCATTCCATGATCTTGAAGCGATAGTAGAATATGTACTGCATAAGGAGAGCAAGCCAGAACACAGGCATTGAAACACCTGTTAACGCAAAGATTCTAGCCGCGTGATCAACTGTCTTGTCCCTCCTCACAGCTGAAACTATTCCAATGGGTATTCCCAATGCGACGCTCATCGCTATGGCAAAGATCGTCAGCTCAAAAGTTGCTGGGAAGTACGACTTGATAGATTCTATGACAGGCCGATTGCCATCCGACCTTGAGACTCCCCAGTCACCATGGAGCAGATCACTCATATAATACCAGTATTGAACATACAAGGGCTCATCGAGGTGATGAGCCTTCACAATCTTCTGAATCTGAGTCTCCGTCAACTTCTCGCTTGTCACGTAGACAGCTACTGGGTCGCCGACCATGTGCGAGAGAGCGAACGTAATCATGGTTACACCTAGCAGCACAGGGATTAGTAGCAGTAGTCTCCTAGCGATGTAGTCTCTCGTCTTCAATTGCGGATACCGCTTTGAAGATTTGAAATGTTAGATAGATTATTTAAGCCTAGAGATGCGTATCGCATGCTCTTTGAAAAAAAGAAAGGGAAATGGAGAGACTATTCTGTCGATCTTGCCTTTCGAATCCCGAAGATGCTAATGGCTGGCAGCGCAAAAGGCATGAAATCCATGGGAAAATGTTTAGCCACAGACGTTGTTGTTTTCCACGTAAGGTTCATTTGCATTCCGGCTACATCGAGGCTCGGGTTCGCTGACACAACAATTCCAGGCTTTGTATTAACTATCTTGTGCTCTGTCATCCACGCATCCTTGTCCACAAAATCAAACGCGTTCGTTGCCGGAAGATTTATCGAGTCCACATCCCCTGCCATGATAGCCAGTTGTCTTGGACCGTATTCATCGATCTCTTGAAATATTACTTTCTCAAATTTCGGCGCAGTTCCCCAGTAATTCTCGTTCCTTTGGAGAACTATCCTTTGCTTTGGTGTCCACTCAACCAGTTTGAAAGGCCCTGAACCCGCCTCGGTCCCATGTTTTGTCATCCACTCATTATGAAATCCTGGTTTGTCCACTTCATTGGCATTCACTACGGATGGATTCACGATGCTGCAGCAAGTGAAGGCTAGAACAGGCAGTAGTGCTGAGTACGGGTGATCCAATGTTAGCTGCACTGTGTGGCTGTCGATTACTTTGGCACCTCCTGCCGCGAGGTACTTGTCAACTTCTGTCTGGTTTGTAACCTGCCAAGTGTTAGCTGACATATATTCGGGCCCACCTTTTATGATGGATGAGAACATCCATGCGGGTCCGTCGGGGTCATTGATTAGAACCAAGCGGTCGAGTGAGAATTTGACTGCTTCCGCCGTTATAGGAGACCCATCGTTGAACGTTGCTTTCTCATTCAAATGAAATGTATAGACCAGACCGTCCGAGGATGAATCCCAGCTCTTCGCGAGTTGTGGGACGATGTTCAAAGTGTCTTTGTCATAGTAGACGAGACGTTCCGTTGTAAGTTCAAGTATGCCTCCGCCAAAAGTTTCATAGTCAACCGCTGGGTCCATGTAGTCTACATCTCCAAACGTCGCATGTATGAATGTGTCAGGATTAGGCGCACTCGGATCTTTGTACATCCCGAACGCAGCAGGTGTGGTCGGCCATTCTGCATACATTGGATTGAAGTACCAGTCCTTGACCCAGTCCTTGTGACATTCGATGGTCATTGGCTCCGCAGTCCAGATATATGGGGCGTCCGCGACGATCTGCCTTTCTATAGCCTTATACAATTCCACACGCTTCGCAGGATCCGTTTCGACGGCTGCATCCTCGATCCACTTGTTTACTGTATCATTGTTATATCCAATCCTTATGGCATATGTTCCATACTCTCCGTGGCAGAACGGGATCGCATAGTCGTCGGGATCTGCATAGTCAGGCGCCCATCCGACGAAGAATATGGGCAACTCTTTCGCCCTCATCTTTGCCAGGAATGTTGGCCAGTCGAGCTCCTGCACCGTTACCGAGATGCCCACGCCGAGTTTCTCAATCCCATCCTTCAGCAGCAAGCATCCCTGTTTACGCATCTCGTTCCCTGCGTTATAGTATACGGTAAGCTGAAAACCGTCAACGTATGCTCCGGCCTCCTTCGCCCTAAGAAAGTACTGCTTCGCCAATTCTGCGTCGTAGCTAAACTGGAAGATGTCCGTGTATGCCAAGAGCGGCTGGGGAATCGGCCCTCTTCCCTGAATGGCGAAACCGTTATACACCTTGTCAACAAAGGTCTTGTAGTCGAATGCATACTGCATACCATAGCGGAAGTCTTTGTTTGCAAAAGGCTGAGAAGTAACAATTGTCGGGGTCGAGTAGTAGTAACCTGTGGCTGCGAGTATAACTACGATTACCAAGATAATAGCTGCAATTATCTTCGTTCTAGGACCTTTAGGTTTCTCTGTCAAGTTTTTCAACTCTCCTTAAATTGTCATTTTCCGTATATCTTCTTGATGACGAACATATAAGGGTAATTCCGAGTAGCATTCCAAGAAGGAACTTAATGTGAACGAGATGAACGAAGTTGCAAGCATCCGGAATAACCGTTGCGATCCACAGAAGTTTAATTCCTCTATCATGCTGACTTGGAAAACCGAATGGCAAACCCGTCTCATGGTCTACGTCTTGGTGGGAACAAGCTTGGTTGACGTAGCTTTTACTTTTTTGCTTATAAGTCGATTAGGCGTCTTGGGCGAGGTAAATTTGGTGATAAGGCGACTGTTCGAACTAAATATGGCGCCACTCTGGGCCTGCATCGCGATCCCACTGTCGTTCGTCTGCGGCGCAGTTTTGGGCTCAGGCTGCATTCTTCTAACAAGCAGAGCGAGAAAGGTATCCGCTATCCTATTCTCAACTGCGATCGCGGTAAGAATGGCGATGAACTTCTATGAGGCAATTCTCTACTATGGCCTTGAGCAGCTCGATATTCTCCTATTGCCTATAAGCCTCATCGCATTCGTTCTAACATGGAATATACTTAGCAGAACAAAAAGCTATCAAGATGCAGGCCCCTTGCAGATATTCACAACAAAGTCTTCAGGCCACCGAAGAAGAAGATTGACCGCCGCAATACTGGTGGCAGCTCTCGTTCTTGTCCCGTTAGCAACACTTACTTTCCTTCAAATTCTCATGAACATTTCAGGTGTTGAGAATCTGCCAAGGTGGCTTCGCTCGTTGGGAGTTGTTACTGAGCTGCAAGGAAAACTATTCTTGGTCGGGCTCATCGCGATAGTCGTAATGATTCTAGGCATGGTATACGCCGTGACTACCCTCTTCGAAATTCTTGGTCAAAGAGAGAAACAGATAGGACCGCAAGCAAACATCTATTCTGAGTATATGCTTGGGAATTGTGACTGCGATTCAGGGCCGACTATTTCTCGCAAGTTTCATCCTCACAATAGTTATACTCATAGTTTGGTTCTACGCTTTCTCATCTATCTTCGAGATTTTGGCTGAAACAAAGTGAAAAAAGCAGTCAATGGTACCGTAGCTGTCCATGCTCGAACATGTTTAAGCTAAAAATTCTTAAATAAAAACTGGAGAGAAACAATCCTATAATAATCGGAAATATTAAAGGCGAAAGATTTGAGGAAGCTGCTGATAAGTCTCCTTATTGCCTTAAGCGTTTTGATGATACTAGAGCCTGCTGCTGCGCGTGGAGCTGAAGTAATCGAATGGAACGGACCACGCGTCGACTCACTACTTATGAAAATTTACGGGGATCCAATTGCGGAGGGTCTAGCTCTCGCAGCGAATGAGATAGATATAATGGACGTTCCACTGATGCCGGAGCAAGTGAAAGAATTCAAAGAAGACCCCGACATCGTTCTGAAAAATTATGAAGAACTGGGAATGGCAGAGCTGGATTTCAACAATCAGATGTGGCCGACGAGCGATGTGAGCTTTAGACAAGCGGTAGCTCACTTGATCGATAAGAATTGGATAGAGACGGATGTTCTCAAGGGATTCGGAATATCGATCGACAACCCGGTTCCGAGCGTACTCGGAGATTGGAGTAATCCAAACATCAAGAAGTATCCCTACGATTCGGATGCTGCTGCAGCCCTTTTGGATGCGGCAGGATTCGCTTTAGGACCTGATGGTCGGAGAATAGATCCAAAAACGGGAAAGACGCTTGAGCCGGTGGTCTTCTACATAAGAGCTGACGACCCCCAAAGGACAGCCATAGGCGAACGGATCAGAAAGGAGATGGAAGGGATCGGTATTCCTGTAGATGCGAGAGTTGCTGAGAGAGCAGTGTGCAGTGAGGCTGTTCTCAAGAAGTATGAGTATAATATGTATACCGGTGGAGTTGGGATCACAAGTGACCCGTACTATCTTTTCTGGTTCTACTTTTCAGGGATGGATATCTATCCAGAACCCTACGGCTACAATTACGCAAGAATTCACAACGATGAACTTGACAAAGCTACCCTGAAAATTCGTACGGGCTCAACCCTCGATGAAGTACGGGCTGCTGTATTCAAAGCTCAGGAAATCATAGCTGAAAACGCTCATGTTATTCCTCTTTACCAGCGTATAGGGGTGAAAGCCTACAGGAAGGGCTGGGAAGGCGTGGTCAACGGTGCAGGTGAAGGGATCAACACATGGATAACATTTCTGAACGCTCATCGCGAAGAACGTAAGTATGGCGGGCAAATCAGATATGGGCTATCTTCTGATATCGAGAACTTAAATGTGCTTACAACCGAGTGGCAATCTGACTTTGAAGTTCTCTACCGGATCTACGACTCCTTGCTCGTCAGAAACCCGGTGAACCTAGCTGAAGACATCCCATGGCTCGCCACTTCATGGACACTCGATCCTTGGACAACGCCAACCAATGTTACTGGCTTGAAGATAACGTTCAATCTTGTTGATAACGCAACTTGGCATGACGGGGTAAAATTCACTTCAGCCGACGTTAAGTTCTGCATCGAATACTATCAGCAAGGCGGAAGATGGGCCGGGTATGTCTCTAATGTCGAGAAGGTTGATGTGCCGAACAGCACCGTCACAATCGCCTACCTCAATACAACTAGCTATTTCGCGCTGCATTGGCTTGGCTACATGCCTATAATTCCAAGGCATATCTGGGAGAAGGTCGCGCCAGCTGATTGGAAGACATATGATCCGCTTCGAGAAGGAACTCTAATAGGAACAGGGCCTTTCAAAATTTTCGATTGGAAGGCAGGAGAATACGTTCTTCTCGAAGCAAACTCAGAATACTTCAGGCGCTCACCGGGCAAGACATTGACCATTAAAGAAGCCTCGCTTCCGACACTGACAGCAGGAGAAGCGCAGGAGATCAGTGTAAAGATTACTGATTATACTGAAGCCCCAGTTACAGCAGGAACGGTAACAGCAAGCATAGTGGACGCTGAAGGTAGGCAGGTCGCTGAGATCGGTCTGAGTCACAAGAGTGAGGGGGTATACAGCGCAAGTTTGGCCATTGAGAAACCTGGAGAATATGTTGTCAAGATCAGCGCATCATATACGAGTGCTGCCGGAACCTTCACAGCCCTGAAGGAATTTCCTCTAACAGTCAAGGAGGCTTTCCCAGCGACGCTGAGGATACTCGCGATCGTCGCTCTCATTATTGTGATTGTTCTGGTTTCGTACCTCCTAATACGGAGGCGTCGCTCGAAGAAAGTTTCAACATAGATTTTCAATTCGTCCGTCGTCGTAATTCTAAATAGTCCCCGTAGTATTTTAGATATTCAATCCTCTTTCAGGGAAAACAAATGACCCTCCAAGCATTCGTTCTACGAAGAGTAGCGAATATGCTGTTGCTTCTCTTCTTCGTTATGACTCTGAACTTCTTAATCTTCATGGCTGCGCCTGGAGATCCTATGACGGTCATAGTCGGATCTAGACTTCTGACAGTTCAGCAGAGAGAGGATCTCATAGAACTCTACGGGCTCCGGGAACCAATCTGGTCGAAGTACATCAAGTACTTGCGGAACATGTTGACTTGGCAATTCGGGTATTCATACTATTCGCTTAGGCCTGTATCTGCGGAGATCATGGAGAGGCTTCCGAATACAATCTTGCTAATGGGAGTATCTCTATTGGCATCCATGGCAGTTGGAATTGTACTAGGCGTGTATGCTGCGGCCAAGAGAGGAAAGCTTTTCGATGTTGCAGCCATCACGGGATCACTCGTCACTTATGCGCTACCGACCTTCTGGATGGGGCTGGTTTTCCTCTTCTTCTTCGGATATCAGTTAGGATTGTTTCCTCTCGCTGGAACGATGAGCAGGCCTCCTCCTCCTGAGCCACTATCAAGGATCGGGGATCTACTCTGGCACCTCTTTCTTCCTGCTTTGACTCTATTTCTCTACAGCTACGGAGGTTGGGCTCTTCTGACAAGAAGCACTATGCTGGAGGTTCTTTCAGAGGAATACATCTGGTCCGCACGAGCAAAAGGAGTTAGTGAGAGAACAATACTCTTCAAGCATGCGCTTAGAAATGCTTTACTCCCACTCGTAACGAACGCCGCGGTCTCATTCGGTTTTCTAGTTTCCGGCGCAATATTGACAGAGCAAGTCTTCTCGTGGCACGGTATCGGCTCCTACACCTGGAATGCTATACAGTACAATGATTATCCCGTTCTACAAGCGGTCTTCTACATCACCGCGATCAGTGTCATTCTTGCGAACTTCGCCGCAGACATCGTCTATGGCTTGGTGGACCCGAGGGTAAAGTACTAGAGAAATGTGAGAAATAGCTATGCCCACCGAGAATATGAATCCAATTCTTCAGCGAGTAGATGAGTTCTGGCAAGCATTCGAGAGAAGCCGAAAAGGAACAGTGGGGCTTCTTATCCTGCTTCTATTTGCTGGGATCTCGATAGTTGCGCCCGCCATCTCGCCTTACGATCCAACTGAATCAACTTATCTAGCAGGAACGAAAGCTAGGCCATTTTGGGCAAGATCTCTCCCGGGAAATGAGAGGTTGAGCGAAAACGTGATGCCGATCGCCGACCCCGGATTTTCTACTGGTAAAGGCTCGCTCAATAGCTGGCAAATAGAAACCGCACCAAAGCTTCGGGCGACTGTGGTTCACTATTACAGTGACGATGGACATGAGAGAGGAAGCGGTCGTGGCTGCATGGTTGTTACACTACCTATTGAAGAGGTAAGAAGTGAACAGGTGAAAGTCACAATCGCCACGAGATTTACATATCCTTTTGAGGGTCCTCCAGACAGGTTCATAGTAAGCTTAGCCGCGCGGGTCAAGAACGTAGGGTCGGCGCCAGTCAAGATCGCATGCTTCATCGCGAATGTTTCTGGTTACACATACATGCTTTGGGAAAGAAGTATTACAAGAGATGAGGGATGGTTTGTCCCTGAATACCCGATCGACTCATATTCGAGTCGGCTACGAACAACCATGTTCAAGAACGTCTTGGCCGACCCAGCCAGTATAATATTCTCGAGAGAAGGCGAATATACGTACGGCTTGGAAGTTAGCTTTTCAAATTTGACGTGTAAGCCAGATCTTCTCCCCAACGTCTATCTGGACGATATAGATTTGAGATTGTTAGGAACCGCTTTCGGATGGCTTGGAACAGATCAGTGGGGTAGAGACGTTTTCACTCAGATTCTTTATGGAGCGAGGGTCTCCCTCATCGTCGGTCTACTATCCGCCTTTATATCAGTGCTTGTTGGGCTGGCTGTCGGATTGTTCAGCGGCTATCTCGGAGGGTTCGTCGACGAGTCTTTAATGAGGTTCGCGGAGATGCTGCTCGTCCTCCCACAGATCTCCCTGCTTCTAGTGCTCACCGCAATGCTGGGAAGATCCAGCTTGAACATCATATTGATGATAGGTCTTCTGGGTTGGATGAGTTTCAGCCGCGTGATTCGATCTCAGGTCCTAAGCTTGAAGGAGAGGCCTTTCATAGAGGCAGCTCGAGCAGCGGGTTGCGGAACTCTAAGGATTCTTTTCAGACATATAATGCCTAATTTGATGTCGCTTGCGTATGTCGCTTTAGCGTTGGCTGTTCCCGCTGCGATACTTGCAGAGGCTGGTCTCAGTTGGCTCGGTCTGGGAGATCCGTCAGCAGCATCTTGGGGAAGAATTCTCCATGACGCGACTAGATACGGGGCTGTTAAAGAATGGTGGTGGGTGATCCCGCCAGGCCTATGTATCGCTTTACTATCTCTATCCTTCATCATGATCGGCTACGCGGTCGACGAAATCTTCAATCCTAAACTCAGAAAGAGCTAAGTGATTACAATCACTCTATTCTAGAGTGGTTCCAAAAGCCGAAAGCCTTCCTACCAGAATCTCCTTCTGAGGGCGGTCTTCTCACCCTCAATAATTAACTCGAAGAGTCTGTCAGAGACCTTTTTCTCACGCCTGAGAATGACATGAGCGTCTTCGACTGTAAGCCGTCTCCCTGAAAGAACGTAAGCAGCTATTTTACCGTACTTCTCCACTAGTCTAGCGGTCTCCCCAGCCATTTCCAACAGATTTCTTTCCTTTGCTGAAAGAGCTCTTCCTTTCTTAGCGATAATCTTAGACAATTCTTCCTCCGACTCGTTGAGTACAGCCACAGCTTTGGAGCCGCATTTGGGGCAAGCGAACTTGTCGGGTAGGTCCTTCACCCTAATCATCTCCACGAACTCTCGGCAGGGGATGCACAAGAAGGTCTTGACCTCGTTCAAGATTCTAACTCTAGTAGATTCCAGAAGGATACGCTTCATCTTCTCGGGCGGAATCAAGTCCGTCTTTCGGCTGATCCTCTCGATGCCTATCCTTGCGATTGGAGTTGCTTCGCGTTTAGTCTTTAGGACAGCGATCCTGGTAGACCCGTCTCGAATTTCTTCAAGGATCTTGATTGTATTCAGAACATCCAAGTCTTTCTCAAGGGTCTCCTTCAATGCTTCATCCAGTATGACTGTTCCTTCGAAGCTCTTCATCAGTTGACGTAGGTTCACGTTGCTGAAGTCGACCCATCTAGATATGGCTCCAAACCTTCTCGCGACATGGACCATCCTTCGCTTGAAAAGCCCTGTCTTCATAGAGGCCTTCCCAATCATTTCACGTACATCCATCCTTGGAAGTCTAGCAAGAAGGTTTGCGATTGTCTGGCTATCTGCAGCGCCCATCGTTTGAATCACAATCCTGTAGGGGTCTTGTTGAATTCCAACAGTGTAGCCAGTTTCTTCTGAGAGGACATGCCCCAGCAGTCTAG
>Ga0315312_1001563_pt1 | contig 17485 bp, 15 predicted proteins | sample TDP7_MG_FD_203629 | JGI IMG/M metagenome (GOLD analysis project Ga0315312, IMG submission 203629) | Freshwater sediment microbial communities from Lake Towuti, South Sulawesi, Indonesia - TDP7 | ecosystem: Environmental > Aquatic > Freshwater > Lake > Sediment | place: Indonesia: South Sulawesi... | reverse complement strand
CTTCTGCGGGTTTGGTGGCTGTCGATTTCAAGGCAGGGCTTGCACTATTGCCATTTTTGCCGATGAGTCCGGGTGACTTCAAGCTGATAGCAAAAGGCGTTATGCGTGGCTCTCTGGTACAGTTTGACCGCGGCAGCATCGAGAAACTCGTGGCCTTTGTGCAGGAGCATAGTGATGAGTTTGCGGATATGAGCAATATGCTGGACGAGTTAAAAATGGCTGAGCAGGTGTACCGCAACTCGCTTCCTGATATTACGCACAATCATATTTGTCTGTTGTATAGTCGGCAGCTTTGGTCAACAATATTTGATAGCGCGATAACTGGCTGGAAGGTGCGAAATTTTATTGATGAACAACACGAGCAAAAACTGCGAAGCAGCAGGATGAAAACCATAATTTTTTTCATGATGGGACCGATACCGCTGCTTGGCAAATTTTCACTCAAGATTTGGGGTCGGCCTGATTGGCGCAAGCATTATTTGGGGCTGATTACGAGCTGGGGATATTTGCAGCGGGCAGTGCGAGCAAGGATTGCCGAGAAAGCCATTGTGTGGCACAGAGCGGGACGAGTTGACGGCAAGCGAGCGCTTAAGATAGCAGATGAAATTTGGAGGTTCTTCTGCCATTTGCCGCTATCAGTACTGCCTGCCGGAATGCACAGGTTCTTGACCGACAAAAAGTTCAGGAAAGAAAAACTTATATATATGTTTGTTCGGCCAATTCGGCTATATTTTAACGCAGAGCTGCGGCAGCAGTGGCTCCGTGAGATGATGACCGAGGGACAGAAAAAAAATATGCTTAGCGATGAAGATGCTAAAGTTATCCTTTCACAGATTAACGAGCCGTTCATACAGAAGTATCTAATAAGTCTTGTTGTGCACCTTTGCACTTTGCCAGCATCGGAGATTACCTGGGTAATCTGCTCTTTTATTTACTGGCTTACACATCGAGGGCAGCCGCATACATTTGCGGTTGTCGCAGGAATTGTCGCTGCTTTCCAGGTGGTGCCGATTTCGCCGGGGTCGCTGATTCGGGGATTTTATGTTTTATATTTGATAATGCGCGAGCGGAATTTCAAAGATTATAGCATCGCTCTTTTTTTAGGGTTTTTCAAGGGTGTAGGTTATTTAGCCTTTCCAATTCAGATGGCGTATCGTTATCCTGCGTTAGCAAGATTTATGGCAAGTCACTGGGCAACTGAAGTGGTACATATCATTCCGGTGTTCGGCGAAAGCGGTGCGCTCTTGGAGCACTGGGCGTTTCGCTTGTTCTACAACTGGCCCTTGACGATACGGCGTGGGATGCGCAAACGTGCTGAGATTCGCTCGTCAATGAAGCCGCGATATTGGCACGTGGGTTTGTGCGCTGTTGTGGCAGCAGGAATATTTGGGCTTGCGGATTTTGCTTACCGAAGTTATATTGGACAGTTGCCCGCTTTGTTGGATATTTGGTGGCTTATAGTGGCGGTGCCGCTGGTTTGTGGTGCGGCGGTGACCTTAGGCTGCGCTGGAGCAATGTTAGGCAAACGTATCGTTGCTGCGGCTATTTGTGGCGCTTTGGTGGGCGTTCTTTATACAGCAGTTTCGGCGATGCTTGGCCATAGTAGCGAAAATGGGGCCGATAATATTATGGCAATTTGCCTGTGGAGAGTATTTATCTTCACTATTTTATCAACTATTGGAGCAGTAATTACAGAACTGAAGTTGCCCGACCCGGATATGAAATGAAAACCCCGCAGCTCTGTCTGGTAACTGGAAACTGGTAAATGGTAATTACCAATTACCAAAAACTAAGTGCTGGGGGTTATTTCTCTGGCTCAAAAACTGGAGATTTTTGGCGTTTATTTTTATATTCTGACCCGGTTTGTGTTGATTTATCCGGCCAGATAAGTTTGAATTTATGCGACAATCGTTAGAAAGCAAAGTGGTTCGGAGTAAATCATCTTGATAGTGACCTTGATATAAGAAAAGGGAGTGAGAAGATGGGAACGGAATTCATATCCTTGACACTCATCAAAATGATAGATTATAGACATCTCAGGAAACTACTGGCAAAAAAATTTGATGATTATATCTATAAGAGTATGGTCACTGAAGACTCACAGGATCTAAAAGAAGTGGCGATAAAAAGATATGAGTTTCTCTCGGCCATGCTTTGGTGCGTGATGAGAAACATCGATAGAGGATACGTCTCACGCGAAATCATAAAAAAAATCGTTGATGTATTTGTTCAAAATAACCTGGTCCGCGAGGACCAAAATTACTGTCAGGCAATCGAAAAATTCAAAGCAAAATATGGTGAATATCCACCCACCTTCATCGTTATCTCTCCTACCCAGCTGTGCAATCTAAATTGCATCGGCTGTTACGCTAATTCGACAGCAAGAACCGCAGCTACAATACCCTACTCATACATGGATAGAGTAGTTAGCGAGGTCCACGACTCTTGGGGTGTCAGGTTCATAACTATCAGCGGCGGTGAACCTTTTATGTATAGAAGCCAAGACAAGACCCTGCTGGATATCTATAAAAAATACAACGATATGTTATTCCTCATATATACCAACGGCACGCTTATCAACGAGCAAGTCGCTGGCGAACTTGCAGAAGCGGCAAATGCAACTCCAGCTATTTCAATTGAGGGCTTTGAGAAAGAAACTGACCAGCGAAGGGGTCCGGGGACATTTAACAAGATTCTCGCTGCCTTAGAACAGCTAAGACAGGTTGGTGTGCCTTTCGGCATCTCCGTGACAGCAACAAGCAGAAATGTAGACGTATTGCTAACAGATGAATTCTACGATTTTTATTTTGAAAAGCTCGGGGCCAGCTACATGTGGCAATTCCAACTTATGCCCATCGGAAGGGGCAAAGATGAGATGGATTTAATGGTTAGCCCCCAGCAGAGACTAAAGTTATATAGAAAATGGGAAAAACTGCTCAGTGAAAAGAAGTATTGTTTGGCTGACTTCTGGAACAGCGGCGTACTCGCCAGAGGTTGCATCGCCTACGGCAGAAGCGGCGGATATGCCTACGTGGATTGGCATGGTAATGTAACGCCCTGTGTGTTCATTCCATACTATGTCGATAATATCTACGACCTATACAAAAATGGAAAAACATTAACAGATGCACTGTTTTCTGATTTTATGAAAAATGGCCGAAAATGGCAGAGAGAATATGGTCTTGATAACTGCAAAAAACCAGAGAACTGGTTAATGCCTTGCTCGATAAGGGACCATTACGAAATCTTCAGAAATTCGGTTTTGCCGAAAGACGTAAAACCTGAAGATGAAAAAGCTAAGGAGGCATTGGAGTCGCTTGAATATCTTGAGGTGATGAAAAACTATGACCAAGAGCTAAAAAGCTTAACTGAAAAAATCTGGGAAACTGAGTATATAAACAAAGAGACTGTTTTGCGGTAAATGTGGACTACCTTCTGCAGGGGCTCAATGAAATAAAGGACGTTTGGGAGGGATTTATCCAATGGCGCTAAATAGTCACAGCTCCTTGTGCGACAATTTCTATATTGATACGTATATTAATACCGAATTGGACCTGCCGAGTGAGCGTGATACTATCCTGACCTTTTTCGAGCGCTTGCAGAAGCAATTGCCTTCCATGAGCAGGTTTTATCGGCGTGCTAGATACTGGATACTCGATGAGAATCGAGAATTGTGCTCTGGAAAAAAGGCAAGGCCCAGATGACGCGATAAGTTTGTCTTTTACGATACGGCAGTACCCCCCGCGTCTTATTGTCGAAGACAAGAGCGGGGGCTAAATATTTAGCCTCCCAATTTATTGGGGGGTTATCAACAAGGGACAACTGTAAGATGGCTATCGAAGCACCGTATAGCAAGTACAGCAAAACCAACTTTAAGATTGCTATTGTTGTTTGCATTGTAGGTGCAATTATTTTTGCTTATGATGGCTATTTAAGCAAATATGATTGGTCGTTTCGTCGCAGCTTTTATGAAAAGCACGTTAAAGACGGTGTGCCCGATAGTGATATGGTCTTTAATCAGAAGGCGCCTTTTGTGCTTGGCCCTCTTTCCGCGGGCCTTTTAGCCTTTTTTCTTGCGCGTAAGAACAAAAAACTCACAGCCTCCGAAAATGAACTTATCATCAGAGTTTCAGAAAAAATTCCTTATGATTCCATACAAAAAATAGATAAAACCTACTTTAGTTCAAAAGGTTACTTCACCATCACGTACAAAAATAAAACCGGCAGGGAGGTTAATCGCAAATTAAGTGCCGGAAAGTACGACAACTTGGCAGCCATTTTAGATCATCTGGTGGCAAAAATACGTGACTCGTCGCCCGTGACCCGTGACCCGAGCGACGAGCGACCAGCGACGAGCGACGGATTATGAATATCTGTGTTGTCGGATTACAATGGGGCGATGAAGGCAAGGGCAAAGTTGTTGATCTTCTTGCTGGACACAGCGATATTGTCGTCCGATACAATGGCGGTTCCAACGCAGGACACACTGTTGTCGTAGGTGACACCAAGTTTGCTTTACATCTTTTGCCAAGCGGCTCAGTTCGGCCAAATATTAGTTGCGTAATCTCAAATGCTGTAGTAGTTGACCCGGACGTTTTGATAAAGGAGATTGAAACGCTTGCGCAAAAAGGCATACGGCTTGAAGACCGTCTTTTTATAAGCGAAATTGCGCATGTCGTCTTGGATTATCACAAAACAGAAGACCAGTTAAGGGAGGCCTGCCTCGGCAAAGCGAAGCTCGGCACAACGGCTCGGGGCATCGGCCCAGCTTACGCGGACAAGGCCGGCAGAAGCCACGCTGTTCGCATGGGCGATTTAAGAAACCTCCGAGAGCTCAAGGAGAAGCTCTCGGTTATCGTGGAATACAAAAACAAAGTATTTGCTGCTGTTTATAATACAAAGCCTTTAAGTGCTGACAATATCTTCGAAAAGTGTAAATCTTACGCCGACCAGCTTCTGCCATTTACAACCGATACAACCGAATTTTTGCACAAATCAATCAGCCAGGGCAAATCAATCCTGTTTGAAGGCGCGCAGGGAACACTTTTGGATTTGGACCACGGTACTTTCCCGTATGTAACAAGCTCCAACGCAAGCGCCCTTGGTATGCCTGTCGGCTGTGGTGTGCCAGCCAAAATGGTGGACAAATTCATCGGTGTAGCTAAGGCCTACACTACCAGAGTGGGGGCGGGGCCTTTCCCTACCGAGCAGGACAATGAAATCGGCCAATACATCCGCGATAGAGGAAGTGAATACGGCACCACTACCGGTCGGCCCCGCCGATGCGGCTGGTTCGATGCCATAGCCGTATCATACGCTGTCAAAATCGGCGCTATCGATGAAATAGCATTGATGCATCTCGACACGTTAACAGGTTTGAAAGAAGTAAAGATTTGTACTGGATACTCGATACCAGATACTGGATACTGGCAAGAATCGAAAATCGAGAATCGAAAATCGAAAATCAAATGGTTCCCATCTAACATAGATAAACTCTCAAATGTTGAGCCTGTTTATGAAACACTGCCTGGCTGGGATGAGGATATAACCGAAGTAAATGATTTTCACAGATTGCCTAACAATGCACAAAATTATATTTGTCGGCTCGAGGAGCTTGCCGGCAAACTAATCACAATCATTGGTGTAGGACCAGAACGGAATCAGACTATATTCAGATAATTGTTTTTACCTAAAAGGGACAAAGAAAAAAACAAAGAGAAATGAGCTAAAGCGAACTCTGGTTGTAGAATCTGGTTTATCGGTATCGAAGCTGGTATCGAAACTCGAAGCTGGCCGCTGGAAGCTGGATAAAAAACGAGCTTCGAACTTCCAGAACGAGCATCGATACGAGCATCGACAACGTTAAACAAAAAGCTATAATTTCGATAGTTTACACTTATTAGTGTCTTGGTACTTTAGTGGCAAAAAAAGTAGAAATTGAAAAAGACTCTCGAAGAAAAACTTAGAATAACCGCGAAACGGCTGGGACTAACGAGCAAGCAGATGCCCCGTCATATCGCCATCATTATGGATGGCAACGGCCGATGGGCAAAGCAAAGGTCTCTGCCCCGGGTTGAAGGGCACCGCCAGGGAGCGAAGACCGCCGAAAAAATAGCTCAGTGCTGTGCTGATTTCGGTATCCAGACTCTTATTTTATATTCCTTCAGTATGGAAAATTGGAAAAGACCCAAGGCTGAAGTCAACGCACTTATGGACCTTTACACTCAATACCTTATCGAGATTCGGCCTAAGCTGATGAAAGGCAACGTCAGGCTTATCCACCTCGGCCGATTAGCTGGATTGCCACAATCGGTGAAAACAGAGCTTATCAAAACCATCGAAAAAACAAGCGGCAATACCGGCATGACACTTGGGCTGGCGTTAAACTATTCAGGCCGTGCTGAAATCGTAGATGCAGCCAGGGAAATTGCGCAAGAATACAAAAAGGGACAACTGCGTTACGGAGATATTGACGAACAATGTATAAGCCGGCATCTATACACTGCTGGCCTTTCCGAGCCGGACCTTTTGATACGCACCGCTAACGAGATGAGAGTCAGCAATTTTCTGCTCTGGCAGATTTCATACAGCGAATTCTACGTCACAAAAACCCTTTGGCCGGATTTCAAAAAAGCATCTCTGGAAAAGGCAATACGAGCTTACGCAAAACGAAACCGACGTTTCGGCAGAATTAGCGTTTAGCGTAGAGCGTACAGCGTTCAGTTTTCTATACGCTCTACGCTGCTATTAAAGATTATGCTCAAATACAGATTATTTTTTGGAACCTTAATGACGGTATTGTTTACCGCCATTGTTATTTTCGATGGCTGGCTGGACGGGCGACTTTCCGCATCAGTAGCTGATGACAAGCCGGTGCAGGGGACTATTCTCGGTATTCTTATTGCTGTATTAATAATCTTAGCGCAACTGGAATTCTCAAACCTTGCGAAGGCTGTGAACTTAATAACTTTCACCTCTGTTTCAACCGTCACCTCGATTTTATTGGCAGGCACATGGTATTGGCCACAGTTCATCCTAAGAATGTTGAACATCGAACAAGGAATTTCTCCACAGGACACCTTACGGTGGAATTTCGAAGTTCATCATTCATTTTTCATTATTCAATTTGTGTTTTTTGTTTTGGCCTTTGTGTTTTTGGGTTTGCTGTTGTACCAATACGCCTGCTATGGCGCAGCGGCAATCTTAGCGAATTGTGGAGGGTCCTTTTTTTCTATCATTTACCTGGGACTTTTCAGCGGTTTTGTATTGGCCATTCGGATTGACTTTGGCCTTTGGCCGCTATTAATGTTCGTCTTTGTCGTAAAGTCTTCTGATATAGGGGCTTGGGCATTTGGAACCTTGTTTGGCAAACACAAATTTTCACCTAAAATCAGCCCGACAAAGACATGGGAAGGCATGGCTGGCGCCACTGTTACTGCGATGGTAGTTGCTCTGGTATTTGCTGCAAGTTTTGATATAATGGTTTGGTGGCAAGCTCTAATCTTTGGTTTTTGTTTTGCCTTTATAGCCCAGGCTGGCGATTTGGTCGAGTCTATGATAAAGCGTGACGCCCAGCAAAAAGATTCTGGGAATAAGGTGCCAGGATTCGGCGGCGTACTTGACATCGTTGACTCGCCTTTGGTGGCGGCACCATTTGCATATTTGTTCTTTATGCTTATAACTTCGGGTGTTGTCTGAGAAAGGAAAACTTTGGAAGTTAACATACAATTGGATCCAGCCCATAGAATTCTGGAACTGTTCGGACCTGCTGACAGTCACCTTCGTCTTTTGCGTCGCTCTCTGGGTGTGCAAATCACTGCCAGACAATCTAATTTGATTGTCAGCGGGAAGGATGCAAATGTAAATAGAGTCGTTGAAATTATCGACCAGATGCAAAAGCACCTGATCAAACACCGAACACTTACCGCTGCGGAGGTAAACTCTTTTATCGATCACCCCCGGCAAATCGCAAATCGCAAATCGCAAATCGCAAATCGCTCAGCGATAAGCGATAAGCCGGAGGGCATTACTGTTTATTCCAATAAGCAGGTAGTTGAGCCGGCAACTTCCGGTCAGCTAAGATACATCGAAGTAATGCTGGCCAACGATATTACTTTTTGCATAGGGCCTGCCGGGACAGGCAAAACGTACCTGGCAGTCGCAATTGCGGTCTCGATGCTCAAGAAAAAGCAAATCAGGCGAATCGTCCTTGCACGCCCTGCGGTGGAAGCCGGCGAAAAATTAGGCTTTTTGCCAGGCGACATACAGGCAAAGGTAAATCCATATCTTCGTCCGCTTTTTGATGCTCTTGAAGATATGATGGACTTCGCCCAGATGAAGAAATTTATGGAGCTGGATATTATCGAGATTATACCGCTTGCCTTTATGCGTGGAAGAACTCTAAACGAAGCGGCCATCATCTGTGATGAAGCTCAAAATACCTCGTCTTTACAGATGCTGATGGTCTTGACAAGGTTAGGACATGGCTCCAAAATGATAGTAACGGGTGACATTACGCAAATCGATCTGGAGAACCCCCAAAAAAGTGGAATGGTCGAGGCAATTAATTTGCTTCGAAGAATTAAAGGTATAGGTGTTGTGGAATTAACACAGAGGGATATCGTGCGGCATCGATTGGTTCAAAATATCGTACGAGCATATAAAAAGCGAAATACGAAATCCAAAGCACGAAAGCCGAGGGACCCCGCTTTGCGGGAACCCAAACAAATCCAAATGACCAAAATACAAAATTCAAAACAAGGGGAGTAATGTTTTGAACATTTGATATTTGAATTTTCAGATTGTTTAGAATTTCGGATTTCGATATTCGGATTTTTTTAGTATGTGGTTTTTCAAAAAGACAAGCCCTCGGCGAAGCCGGGTGCGCAAGAGCATATCTACCGAGCGTTCCTCGCAGAGAATCTTCGCGGATACCGATGTTATTATCTCGGTCTTGCTATGGCTACTTTTCGTTATTTTGTGCATCCCTATTCTTTCGTTTGAACTAATTCAGCAGGGCAACGGCCGAGCTCTGCTATCAGTTGCTGTTATAGTGCTGCTGATTTGCGTTGCGGCAGGTTTCTATATCCGTCATTATCAAGGACGGATCGTTAGAAATCACGTCAGAGCTCTGGCATTGGTCGGCCTATTTATCTTGTTGTTAGTCAGCGCCAGGCTCGGCGTGTTATCGACCAGGCATACCGCCTGGGTTACAGGAACCGCGGTCATAGCAGCTATCATTTTGACCATCGCTTATAACCAGCGTTTTGCCATAGGTATGAGTATATTTTATTGCTTGTTTGCCTGCTTCGCTGCTCTGTCTGGTAAATGGAAACTGGTAAATGGTAATTATCAATTACCAATTATCAGTTACCAATTCAGCCTTTTTTTGACCATGGCTACCGGTGCGATTACCTGCTGCTTGCTGTTAAAAGAAATACGCACGAGGATAAAATTACTTCAGGTAAGTGCCCTGGCTGCGGGGATGGTCTTTATTATGGCGTCGGCCCTAAACTTTCTGGCGGAAAATCTCCCGCCGGTGGACGTTTTTCGCCAGGCTGGCTATCACGCGGCAGTTACACTTATAGTCGGCATGCTCATGCAAGGCTTGCTTCCACTGATTGAAAAGGCCTTTAAAATAGCGACCAGTATGACCATTCTTGACTACAGTGATGCCAATCAGCCGCTGTTGAAAAAGCTGGCTATGGAAGCACCTGGTACATTCAGCCATAGTCTGTTAATAGGTTCCATAGCCGAGGCTGCCGCCGAGGCGATCGGCCGGAACGGCCTTTTGTGCAGGGTAGGAGCTTATTATCACGATATTGGGAAAATCAATAAGCCTAACTATTTTGTGGAGAATGAAATGGGCTTGACTAGCCGGCATAAGGAACTGTCACCTACAATGAGTCAATTGATTATCGTAGGGCACGTCAAGGATGGAATAGAAATGGCCAAGGAATATGGCTTGCCAGCCGTGCTTCGGCAATTTATCGAAACTCATCACGGCACGACCTTGGTCGAACCTTTTTACAATGAGGCTAAAAAGAAACATGAAGTTCCGCCTTCCGAGAGTGAGTTTAGGTACGCTGGCCCAAAGCCACGAACAAAGGAAGCTGCGATTGTAATGTTAGCTGACACGGTAGAAGGAGCTGTGCGGTCTCTACCTGAAGCGACTCCGACAAAAGTAGAAACAGTAGTGCACAATATGGCTATGAAGCGTCTGCAGGATGGCCAGTTTGACGAGTGCGACCTATCGCTGCGGGAATTAAGTCAGATAGAAGCAAGTATGTCAAAAACCCTTGCTGCACATTATCACGGCCGAATCGCTTATCCAAAAATGCCAGATGAGACGGAAGCAAGTGGAAAAAAGGAAATCGGGTCATCAGGAGGGTTCCCGCAAAGCGGGGTCCCAAATCAGGATGCAGGTTATCAGTAGACATCAGGTTACCAGGAAAAACAACCTAATGACCTGGTAACCTGATGTCTACTGCCTGATAGCCTGATACACGGATACACTAACCGTATGATAGCCGTTCAAATCACAAAAAAATTCCAGGGTATTAAAGTCGCCCCATCTAAGATTAAAGAGCTGGTTAAAGCTATCTGTAATCGGTTTAAGCTTTCAAATGCAACTGTTAGTATCGCAATTGTTGACGACATCCAAATGCGCAAATTAAATGCTCAGTTTACCAACCATAAATCTACGACCGATTGCTTGAGCTTTGATTTATCAGATTATGAAAATCGTAAATCGAAAATCTGTCCTGAGCGCAGCCGAAGGATCGTAAATCGAAAATTATTCGAGCTGGTCGTCAATGGCGAATTAGCTATAAAAGAAGCGAATTTGCGAGGCCATTGCTGCGAAGCTGAATTGGCCCTTTATATAACACACGGCCTACTTCACAACTTGGGATTCGATGATTCCACGAGAAGAAAAGCTAAAAAAATGCACGATACTGAAGACGAAATTTTGCAGCAGTTCGGTTATGGCTCGGTATATAATAAAAGTGCCTAAAGTTTTAAGTGGCTAAAATGCCTAAAGTTAAGAATTATAACTTTAGTTCACTTTAGACATTTTAGCTCAATTTTATCGAGCTTTAACTATGTTAACCAAGGACACAGCTATCTGCATACGCGCGATCGATTATTCCGAAACATCTCAGATAGTGACATTTTTTACCCGAGCCACCGGCAAAATTAGTGCCATCGCCAAGGGCTCCAAACGTCCCAAATCGGCATTTGGCGGGCCCATCGAGATATTGTCATTCGGCAGAATCGTCTTTTCAGATTCCGCCAAAGAGAAACTTGCTACCCTAACCGAATTTGAGCCTGCCCCCGTGTCTTCTGTCGAAGACAGAAACGGGGGCTATCCGGGCTTTACGCATCTATCCCGCAACCTTTTTGCTTTCAACTGCTGCCTATTCGCGGCTGAATTAGTAAATAACCTGACACATGATTACGACCCACATCCGCAGCTTTTCGACAAATTCCTCCGATTCTTAAAAGATATACAAGTCACTGGTCACAAGTCACGAGACACGATTTCTTTGTTAATATTATTTCAATTATCTTTGCTCAAAGAAATCGGCCTACAGCCGATTTTAAGTTACTGTGTGAATTGTAAAGCGAGTCACGAGTCACGTGCCACGAGCCACGAATTTTATTTCAGCAGTTCCGCTAATGGCCTTATTTGCAGAGATTGTGAGGCCAGTTTTTCGGATAAAATTAAGCTAACCAGAAACGCTGCGGATTGCTTAGCTGACTTGAAGCGCATTGCTGAATCAGATGAAAAATTACTCAGCGAAATCGAGAAGGTTTTAATCTACCACTTCACAGAGCTTATTGGCCGACCACCAAAAATGGGAAAGTATATCCAGAAAACGTAACTGTTTCCACTACCACGGAATTTCGATTGGAATTGCAAATTCGCCCAGCCGAATTCTTGCCAAATTTATTGCTCACCCTGTTCAAACAGCTCCGGCTGTTCGGCCTCGCTTTTCTTTTTGTGGTATTTTAGACCCAAATGCTCACAGGCTTGTTTGGTGATTTCTCTTCCCCGTTTTGTTCGACGCACAAAGCCTATTTGCAAAAGATATGGCTCGACCACATCCTCAAGTGTGTCCCTCTCTTCACCGAGCGTAGCTGCAATCGCATCAATACCGGCTGGGCCACCTTCATAGACATTAACCAGCGCGCGCATAAATGCTCTATCCAGCTCATCCAGCCCTAATGTATCGATCTGTTCCATTTTCAGCGCACTTTCGACAATATCGGCGCTGAGAATCCCTGAGCCTTTGACCTGCGCATAGTCACGCACTCGCTTGAGCAAGCGATTGGCTACACGCGGCGTCCCTCTGGATCGGCCTGCAATCAATTCCAGCGTTTTATCCTCACACTGTAATTGCAAAAGTCTTGCTGACCTGGCCAAAATCTCTGTTAGCTCTGCGCTATTATAAAAATCCAGGTGATACAACATGCCGAATCGGCCCCTAAGGGGAGCACTCAAAAGGCCCGCCCGTGTGGTTGCGCCAATTAGAGTAAAACGCTTCAGCGGGAAATTGATTGTCTTTGCGTGCAGGCCGCTATCGACGGTAAAATCAACCCTGAATTCCTCCATTGCTGGATAAATGAACTCTTCGACAGGCGTGCTGAGCCGATGAACCTCATCGATAAAAAGTACGTCGCCGGTATTTATATTGCTCAAAAGTCCCATCACGTCACCAGCTTTCGTCAAAGCTGGACCCGATGAGCATCGAATCCTTGTCCCCATTTCGTTTGCCACAACGTGAGCCAGCGTGGTTTTTCCCAGGCCTGGCGGGCCGTAAAACAAAATATGCTCCAGCGGCTCAGCCCGTTGCTTGGCTGCTTCTATAGCGATGATCAGTTTTTCTCTAACATTGCACTGGCCTACACACTCATCCAAGCGTTTCGGCCGAAGCGAAATGTTGAAAATCTCCTCTGCCTCATTTAATGCCAGGCTGCTTATAGTTCTGCCTATAGCCATAATATTAAAAATAAAATTCGAATATCTAATATCGAAATCCGAAACAATATCTAATTACCAAAATTCTAATGACCAAAACATTTAGTTTTGAAAATTTGAACATTTGAATTTCGAATTTGTTTCGTGCTTAGGATTTCGAATTTCGTATTTCCTTTTAGACTTCAACTCCTTGTTTTAGTCTATACACTAAAGGCACAAGTGCCGAAGCCTCGTTTATATCGGGATGCTTTTCGCAGGCCAGCTCGATTAGTTCCATCGCTTCGTTTCTTTTTTCGCCCCAGGCGATGAGAATCTCCAGCGCCTCAATCTGGAATGGCTTGAATCTCGCCGCCGGCCTGGCTGCCTCAGCTCCAACCGCAAAACTTTTTAATTTGCCCTTTAACTCAGCGATGATTTGATGAGCCATTCTTTTGCCTATGCCATCGAGTGTCAGCAATGTCTTGTCATCGGCATCCTCAATCGCCGCCGCTATTGTAGCTATCGGAATACTCAGCGACCGCAGTGCCTTTTTTACGCCTATTCCTTTGACACTGATAAATTTCGTGAAAAAGTCTCTCTCCTCTGCGCTTAAAAAACCTACCATCCTCGGTATCAAACTGCCGCCACCCGGCGCACCTTCGTAGTATTCCATAGTGCAAAGGGCAATGTTTGAGCCGATCTTATCTGACAACGCACTTACGCAATAGCTTGGCAGCATCACTTCATATCCGACCGACCCAACCTGCACCAGGGCGCTGCCGCTACCCAGCTTCAAAAGCCTTCCCTCTATTTGAGCAATCATATCTTTTGCTTTTGTTTTTTCTGTTTCTCTTTTGGTTTATCTCTTTTAGGCGCCCGTAGAGGTTCGGGCATCTGTGATTTCCACTGCTTGTAGGCTTCTTGGAGTTCGTTGAAGATATTCGGCTTGGCTTGCTTGAGGTCCTTCGCTTCAGCAATATCCGTAGATACGTCAAAAAGATTTGTATCCTCGCGCATTTTTACAAGCTTATAGTTTGCCTTTCTTACTGCATAGCGGTTTTCTCCGTAGTCCCAGAAAAGCACCTGGTGAGGAGGCGTTTTTCTCTCGCCGGTTAGATATGGAATTAGGTTAACGCCATCGAGCTTGACGTCGTCTGGCAGCTCTGCGCCGGCGGCAGCTACGGCAGTTGCAAAGATGTCGAGACAAATAACCGGCTGGTCGTAAACCAGCCCGGCACTGAGCCGACCTGGCCAGCGGAGCATAAAGGGTACACGTATGCCGCCTTCAAACAGTGTGCCTTTTCTGTCACGAAGGGGTCCGTTGTCTGAGGCGTTATTGGTAGCACCGCCGTTATCGTTGATGAAGAAAAGCAGCGTATCTTCTTCCAGCCGCAATTGCCGAAGTTGTTCAAGAACTTTGCCGATGCCCTCATCCAGAGCAGTGAGCATGCCAGCATATATCCGGCGATTCTTGTCGGTAATATCCGCGAAACTGTCGCTATGTCGCTGTGGTGCCTGCATCGGCGCGTGCACAGCGTTGTAGGTAAGATACAGGAAAAACCGCTCATCTTTATGCCGCCGAATGAATGAAATAGCCTCGCGCGTAAAGGCGTCGGTGAGGTACTCTTTCTCGTCAAAAGGCTCAGTTCCTCGCAAAATCGGATTATCTGAATTCAATAGCGGGTCAATATAAGAGTGCGACCCAGCAAGAAAGCCGAAAAATTCGTCAAAACCACGTTTGCAAGGATGGAATTCCGCCGCTGCACCCAGATGCCATTTCCCAACAATACCTGTGACGTATCCGGAGGCTTTCAGCACATCGGCGATTGTTCTTTCCGTCGTCGGCAGTCCAACTCGTGAATCAGCGTTTGTATAATAGCCAAATCGCTGCTGATAGCGGCCGGTTATAAGTCCCGCACGAGTTGGGCTGCAAACCGGACAGGAAACGTATCCATTGGTACAGCGAACTCCTTTTGCTGCGATGCTGTCGATATGCGGCGTTGGGATTTGTTTGCCACCGTAACAACCAAGGTCGGCGTACCCCATGTCATCGACGAAAATAATAATGATATTCGGTTTCTTGCTACTTACACTCTTTGCCCTCGCGGTTCTGCCAGCCGGCAAGTCCGGAAGAATTGAAGCTACTGTACTCAAACCCACACTTTTTAAGAAATCACGTCTTCTCATTTCTATTTATCCTCCTAAAGTTTACCCGCCATAGGCGGATTTAGCTGAAGCTCATTTGCGCAGCACAATGCCGCCGCTATAGCATCGGCGACATCAGCCGGCTGCGGAAGCTGCGGCAGGGCCAAAATTGTTTGAATGGTCCTTTGCACCTGCTCCTTCGATGCTCTGCCGTTGCCGGTAAGCGATTTTTTTATTCGGGTCGCGCTGAAACTTCTGACCTCGATGCCTGCTTGCGCGCATCGTTGTAATATAACGCCTCTTGCATGTCCCATCAATATCGCAGTTCTGGGATGCGTGTAGTGCGAGTACAATTGCTCTACTGCGACAATCTGAGGCTGGAATTTTTCCAAAAGTGAATCCATATCTTCAGCGACCTGATTCAGCTTCGCCTCGATTGCCGAATCTGATGTGCGAATAGTACCTGCTTCGATTAGCTTTTGTGCGTCCCCATCGGTCTGCAAACAAGCATATCCGCAGACCTGCAAACCTGGATCAATGCCAAGAATCCTCATTTTATTCTCCAAGTGGTCCCATCCGGCTTGTCTTCCAATACGATACCAAAATCTTCTAATACTGCGCGAGTGCCATCAGCAATCGCAAAATTCTTTTGTTTGCGAGCTTCCTCACGCAACTCAATGAAACGCTTAAACTTCTCGAGAATTTTTAGACGCTCCTCCACTTTGGAATCAATATCAATGTCTTTTACAATCCCAAGGCATTTACCTCCAAGATTTCTAAACAATCTATCAACTTCATCAAGAGTTTTTTGAGTTGTATTTTTCTTTTCAACGAGTTTATCCGCCAGCCGAGTAAGGTCAAAAATCACCGATAGTGCGACCGCCGTATTGAGGTCGTCATTCATTGCATCTTCGAATTTCCTTCTCAAGCGGGTCATCTCGTCGGCGAATTTGCTGTCAACAAGTCCAGACGGTGCAGTTTTACTCCGCATTCTTATCTTTATGACTGTTGAAATTATCTTTTCATATCCACTTTGGGCAGCGTGAAGAGCTTCATCGGAAAAATCTATTGGACTTCGGTAATGGCTGTTGAGAATGAGTTGGCGAACCGCAAGCACATTATATTTTCTGCTTAGTCTCTGGTGTTTTGGTTCAGACGAATCGTCGAAAACCTCCTTTAGCGTAATGAAGTTATTGAGGCTTTTACCCATTTTTTGGCCATCAACGGTGACCATGTTATTATGAATCCAGTATCGCACAAATGACACGCCGTTGGCAGCCTCAGCTTGGGCGATTTCACACTCGTGATGGGGAAATTGGTTTTCCAGCCCGCCGCCGTGAATATCGAAAGGCTGGCCCAAGTATTTTGTGCTCATTACCGAGCATTCCAGATGCCAGCCGGGAAAACCCATCCCCCAGGGACTTGGCCATTGCATAATATGATTCGGCTCAGCCCTTTTCCAAAGGGCAAAATCGACCGGATTTTTTTTATCCGGCGAGACCTCCACGCGGACGCCGGCTAACATCTCGTCAATATTTCTGCCGGAAAGTTTGCCGTAGTCCTTGAATTTCGCGGTCTCGAAATAAACCGAGCCGTTGGCTTCATAGGCGTAACCTTTCTCAAGAAGCTTTTTTACCAGCTCTATCTGCTCGACAATATGACCGGATGCTCGCGGGCTGATGTCGGGCCGAACACAATTGAGCTTGTCCATGTCCTCAAAGTAGCTGCGGGTGTAGTACTCGGCCAGCGCCATCGGATGCTTTTTTTCTCTTTTTGCTGCTTGGGCAACCTTATCTTCTCCTTCATCCGCATCGTCAGTCAGATGGCCGACGTCGGTTATATTCTGTACGTAAGTGACATTATATCCTAAGTACCGAAGGTAACGAACCAGGACATCAAAGCTCACATAACTTTTTGCGTGTCCCAGATGAGCGTGTCCATACACGGTCGGCCCACAGACGTAAATACCGACTCTGCCCTCACGCAATGGCTTAAATTCCTCTTTTCTTCTCGTCAGACTGTTGAAAAGCTCCAATCCCATTTGTCAAATACCTTTTTGTTTGAGGTTGTCGATGCTCGTATCGATGCTCGTCTTTGAAACTCGAAACTCGTATTATCTTTCTTTAAAATCCTGCCAGCTTTTGGCTAAATTATATATCTGTCTGCTGGATTTATCATAGGTATCGATTAACTTTTCAGACAATCTTGGATCTACAAATCTTGAATATAGGTCTCGCACATGACTCAATGAAACAATCACCTCATTAGATTCTGCCAATGCATCATCCAAATATTTTTGAAAGCCTTTCTTTTGATGTTTTTTAGAGTAGCCTTCGGCTATTAAACGAGGTATTGCCTTTGATGATCTACGCACCTGAT
>Ga0315312_1001562_pt1 | contig 17495 bp, 14 predicted proteins | sample TDP7_MG_FD_203629 | JGI IMG/M metagenome (GOLD analysis project Ga0315312, IMG submission 203629) | Freshwater sediment microbial communities from Lake Towuti, South Sulawesi, Indonesia - TDP7 | ecosystem: Environmental > Aquatic > Freshwater > Lake > Sediment | place: Indonesia: South Sulawesi... | reverse complement strand
GTTCGCGCTCTGGCAGGTCCTATGCCTCGCGCTCGGGGGATTGCTGGTCGTGACCATTATTGCGGCGATGCTGGAGACCGTCTTCGCTTTCACCCTGATCGTGGCCCTGATGCTCGCAGGTTGGTGGATGTGGGGCGGAGAGTTCGGGCTTTCGGCAGGATGCGATAACCTGCGACTGGGAAGGCTGGACAAGAGGGCCGTGGCCATCGCGATGATCGCATTGCTCTACTCCTCGATGGTCGTGCCTTCAGCGGTCGTCCGCTGCGCGCCAGAGGAGCGGGAGGTGGACATCGACTTCACTTGGGAGAACAACGGCCTTGTCCACAAGGTTGGCGTAAATTTAACTTGGAATGCGACGGTGGCCAATGACACGGCGCAGAGCACTGTAGGGCAAGCGAATGGGGCAGTCGAGTTCAGTACGGGGATTGGCCAGGGGATTGCCGACATCGTTGGGGGTATCGTCAATGTCCCTGCCGCCCTTTACAGCCTGCACGACTTCAAGGAGGCGACGACCTACCTCTCCCTCATCAACGACGTGACGCAGCTGCAGAGGATAATGGAGCCGCAGAAGCCGCTCCTACCCCCGAACTCGCCGTTCGACATCCAGGCTGGGAAGGAGTCGGCCTCGCCGTTCGCGAAGGACGGGGCTCTTGCAGAAAGACTTTCTGATATGAGTAGGAAGGAGTACAAGGTCGAGGTCGCGAGGAATCCAGATTACATCAGTAGGGCCGTTGACATAGAGAAGTACGTCGATGGCGTGGCATGGGACTCGGCGTTAACGAACTACTTCACACTAAACTTTCCCTTAGCATACGAAACGTACCAAAAGATGAGGGATGAGACTGGCAACGAGGGTGAAGCACTATGGCAAGCCGCTAGGATCTTCGGTCTGACGTCCCCATACCTCGAAGCTAAGGAGGCAGTGGACAGCGGCGATCCGAACAGGATAGGGAGAAGCGGGATCAAGGCCGCGATCTCCTTCGCGTCGACGCTCTTCATGTTGAGGAGCGCCCAGCGCATGGCCAGAGGGGAGGGAGTCATCGAGACCGTCACGAAGACTGCCTTCGACTACGTCATGCCGGGGCAGACACTCTACTACATCCTGAAGGCCGGGGTGCTAAAGGCGAGGGGCGCCATTGCGGCAATCAAGGACATGGGGCTCAGGGAGGCCCTCACGAGCACACTTGACGATCTGACCAGTAGGTTCAGGAGCGACGAGAATATAGAATCCCAGATGTTGGATGAGGATGTAACAGACGTTAGAACTTATGACAAGGCCATGTTGGATGGCGGCGGGATTGAGGAGACTCCACAGGCATCTATACCTAAGGAAAACATCTGGAAATGGGTACTCGAAGATGCGAGCGTCGCCAAGAAGGTATCGTCCGAGAGCTGGGTGAGGTCTTTCATTAAGGAGGTCGATGACTACCAGAAGCTGGATCAGATCAGCGAAGGAGAGACGGAGATCCTTGGACTGAAGATCGATTTGGAGAAAGGCATTGTTCAGAGGGGCTATCCTGATTCTATTGGAAAGAGCTATTTTGATATGGAATTGCTTGATACGGGGAGTAAGATAAGGGTATATGAGGATAATTCCGTCTCCGTTTGGTATGGAAAAGGGTTCAAAAGACTAAGAATGGAACAGCTTGAGGAAGTCGGGGCATATATCGAACCTCTAGAAACAGATGGAGGAACAAGACCGGATGGTAGAGTAAATCCAGGGACAGATCTGACATCAATTCTCACGAGTAACCACCTTGAGAAAATCGGATTCTACGATGAATTCGTTATAGGCCAGGAAACAGAGAGGGCCTTTGGGGTTAAAGGCACGGTTAAGGCTAACAGGGAATCCAATGATGGCCCCTATGTCGAAATAGAATACAAAGCCGATAAAGGAAGTGGTAGCGGGATCAAAGAAGTAAGAATCAGCTCAAAGGGTGTTACAGTAAATGGGCTTCCTGTTGTAGATGTTGAGATTGGTGAAGATGGGTCGGTATATCTTCATTATAAAGAAGTAGATGAGGTACGTAGGACAATCATAAAGTTGCCAGACACCTTAGTTACTACCGTAAACCAAGCAAGACTCATCGAGGCCAATGATCTAACTAACGGTTTTAACTACAACGACATTCAGGGAAAGACAGGAGCTGGTGACCTACTTGAAGAGCTGGATATAAAAAGCTCAAAGGATTACACAAGGAAAGTCGCGTATGCAGTAGATGGTAAGACAATAGGGGATTTCAAAGCGAAGTATGGCATAGATAAATGGGAAGAGTTCACAAAACTTGCAGATGACTTCTCCAAATCAGCTGCAGAGGAGGCACTTTGGAATATGGGTTTGGATGTTGAAGAAGTGAAAGTTATACATGGAGTAAGGCCTGAAGGTGGCGTAGATATTTTGATTACAACCAAGGAAGGAAAAGTACTCAAGCTAGACATCGAATATGCAGGTCAAAAAAGCTTTTCAGATCAAAGGAGCAATATGGCTGAGAAATTCGCCAAGAATAAGGCCGATCTCGGCATCATCTTCTGGGAGGGGGAGTACCATGTCTCTATAAACTCAGCGACTGGATACGAACCTCTGGCCAACATCGCAAGGGACATTGAACGCGCAGGCAGCCGTTGTATTAAGGATTTTGCAGGTATTGCGGCCATCGGCGGCTTAGGTCTTCTATCGGGTTACTTCTCGGATGCCAAAGGTGAGGCCGTGAGCGTTACCGACGACGCGGGTAGGTGGCTCGGCGAGTTCCAGGACTCCCACCTAGACCATACGGCCGTAGATGAATCGACGGTCTCAGGCAGCTGGTTGGCCCTGACCTCCGTAGAGCGCAGTTACCTCCAAAACGTAAGGGGTGCTGGCACAACAATCGCAGGGAGCACCGTAACGAACTGCAACGTCTCAGCTAAAATGATTTACGACTCGATCGTGCAGAATGCCCTGGCCGTCTGCTCGACCATCGCCAATAGCGTCATCGACCTGTGCAGGATACTGAACTCTACGCTGGTGAACGTCATAGACCTGGACAGAAGCCACATCGAGGACACTACCATTACCAACTCAGCTGACATATCGAACTGCACCATGATTGACAGCAACCTGATGTCCGTCATCAACCTCGTGAACGCCAGCATCACGGGAAGCAACCTCACGCTCGTTGCTAACGTAGACAACACAAAGATCAATCACAGCGATATCTCCTACTCCGCGAACATATCGAGGAGCGAGATCGCCAACACGATGCTGAGGGGCTGCACGGTCCAAGGGAGCAGGCTGACCTCCTGCACGGCAACGGATAGCATACTCAGGATCGTCAACGCCACCAGCTCCAAGCTCACCAAGGCCAATGTGGAGAACTCGAACCTTAAGGGCGTGGAGCTGAGGAACACCAGCGTGTTCGGCACCGACCTGGCGAACATGGCATTGGTAGACAGGACAGTGATGTACGGCCGCTCGATCTACGCCGGCGAAACGGGGGCGCTCAGGAACCTCACCGCCAGCAAGGTTGGCACCCCGATCTACTCCGGCAAAGGCACAGGTTCAGGCGCGAGCACGAGCAATACGTCCGGTGTTAAGAGGAGCAGTAGCACCTCCAGCCCTAGTAAAACGCAGGCGGTCGCCTCAGACGAGACCGGGGCACTCCGTTCACTCCTCGTTAAAGGCACGAGCAGTACGTCCAGCGTCGTTCAAACGTCAAGCCAGCAGGTCCAGAGGGCGATAGAGGCGGCGCCGAGTGGGGTCATGCCCGCCGAGGCGAGGAGGCTGCTGAGATAAGAAGATGGATAAGCTGATCTCGACCGTGATTTTGACCTGCGTGGCGGTCGCGCTGGCAATCGCCATAACGACGTACTACCCGGGCATCGCGAGGAGCTTGCTGAACTACGAGAGGCTCGGCTTCGACTACGCCTACACCTCGGTCAGTGACGGCCAGGCGGAGATCGTCATACGCTTCAGGAATATCGGGGAGGGAAAGCTGACCATAGTTGCTCTAGAGATTAATGGCGTGGAGCTGGAACCCAAGGGTAATAACCCCTTCCCGCTGGGACTCCCTTCGGGGTCGCAAGCTAGGCTGAGGCTTCACGCCAGTTTGGATACCTTCAGAAACGGGGTGACTTACGAAGTAGCCATAAGGACAGCTTCAGGAGGAAGATACGTCAAAGCGATAGTGATACCATAATGGCATTTAGAAACAGCTCGCTAGAGGAGACATTCCTTGATTAAAATCTTGTCTGTTCCAGAGAGGATCAGGCTTTTCAAGGAGATCAACAAGGTGCACAGAGAGATGTATGGCTGGCAACTGCTATACGAAAATGCTTGGGGGGGAGACTACATCAATATCGAGAGTGACGTTAGGCTTGATTACCATGGTGAGTGGGTTCCGATGGGCAAATCAGATCCAGGGAAATATTACTTCCAAGATCATGATGGTAAGGATCTACCGTCTCTTATGGGCATCTTCGCATGGCAAGCTTACTATTTCTACCACCTGAATCCCTACAAGTTCTTCGATTTTAGTAAAAACAAGCTTTCGGAGGAGGATTTTATCTCCGATAATCTGGGGAAGAGGATAAGGCCGGACATAAGCCAACCAGTACATTGCCTGGGATCGCTGATCACTGTGCAGCAGAGGAAAGGTGATGGAAAGATCTGGATCTCCTCTAACTGGTTATACCATCCTGATTGTTATGGATCTGGAGAGGGATTTAGGGCTGAGATTTACAAAGCCTTGAGCGAGGCTGCCGAAGGGGATGAGAAGGTCGCTGAGGCTCTTCAGGCAAAATATGAAAAGATCAAGGATTCAAATAGATTTGAGTTCGAAAAGGCTCTAGAGAGGTACTTTAAAGGGGGAAAGCTGCAATCCAGGTATTGGAACTGGGGTTATCTCCTTGCCGCATCAAGGGAACGTAGGATCAAGACGCTAAATCAGCTCAATGAGGCTATGGATGAAGAGGACGGGCATTTCATAAACAGTTTGGAGGAATTCATAGGGTGGTTCAAGAGCAATGGGCTCAACCTTGGTGAAAAGGCCGAAGAGGGCCTGAGGAGAAGAATGAGGGAATTCTATACAGCTTACCCCTGCAACATTGCCCTGAAATGGTGTCAGCTTCTAGTAGAGGAGGATAAAGTTGAGCCCTCTGACGTCTACCTGTGGTGGGGAGGGGAGCCGAACAGCGATTCCTGCTATGCCTTCCTTACGCTCTTCTTTGAAGTCGATCCAGAGGACATTGGCACCCCCAGCTTTGACGAGAGGGTCTCGAGGAACCTGAGGGCCATCGTCAACATAGCCGAGATGGACCGTGGCATTTTATCATCGCACAGGGAATTCGAACCCCAGGTCTGGAATGCTGTGTTCTCCTAGATGCAAACGGATACAGACTGCTGGATATGATAAGCAATTCCATACAGAGGTTCCTAGAATGCACGTTCGACCACATAGTCGCAGAACTGGATCAGGGATGACTTGTTGGCCGAGTCAGTGAAGTCGGCCAGCTCCGCCTTTGCCTGCTCGGAGAGCTGCCTTGCCACCCTCTTTCCATATTCTATCGATCCCGTCCTCCCTATGGCCTCCAACGCATCTGCGATGTCCTCCTTCGATGCGCCTTGTTTCCCGAACGCCCTCATTATGATCTTCCGGTTCTCGGCCGTCGATGTCCTCAGCGCATGGAGGAAGATGATCGTTGGCTTGCCATTCCTCATGTCGCTTCCCACCGGTTTTCCCGTCTTCTTGGGATCCCCGACCGCGCCGAGGAGGTCGTCGGCCACCTGAAAGGCCTGTCCGACCCTCTCCCCGAAAAGGGAGAGATTCCCAAGCGTGCCGCCCTTGGCTCCACCGACGATGCCCCCGATGAGGGCCGACGCCCGATAAAGGCGCCCCGTCTTCTTTGCTACGAGCGAGAGGTACGTCTCCTCGGATGCGTCCCTCCTATTGTGGAGCCCCATGTCCATCCACTGGCCCTCACAGACGGTTATGGCCGCCTCTGCCAATTCCTCGACGACCCTTTGCGTGGTCGATGGCGGTATCCTCCTCTTCCAGAAAGCATCGCACACGCACTTGAAGACCAGCGCGAAGAGCAGGTCACCAGCAATTATTGCGGCGGGCTCACCGTATACCTTATGGACCGTCGGGGCCCCGTGTCTAAAGTCGTCCCTGTCCATGACATCGTCGTGGATTAGGGTGAAGTTATGGAGGAGTTCGATGGAGACCGCTGCAGGGAGGGCATCCTCAACGCTCCCGCCGACAAGTTCGCAGCATTTGACCAGCACGAAAGGCCTCAGCCTCTTGCCTCCCAGTTTGATCAGATGGAACGCCGCCTTCGAGAGCCCTTCGGAGTAGCCCGTGGCCAGTTGCTTGAGGCATTCATTCGTCCTTCCGGCCACCGATGAGACCTCGTCGAGGACGCCCGCCATCATGGCCACCCCAAATTGTACCAGTGGGGCTGCGAGTAAGTATTGCACGGCCGCATGGTCAGACTACCCCCTCCTTTTCGCAAATGCATCGACGTCCATCCCCCTTGAGGAGAGCCAGAGCCTCATCTGGCCCGTGATCAGTATCGGGCAACGCCTCATCTCGCTGGTCGACGATGCCCCCACCAGGAACATCGCAAGCCTCAGTTCGTCGCTGAAGGAACCGATCCAATCCCTCACGGCCTTAACCCCGACGTTGGCCCTCCTCAAGAGCGGCAGGGCCGACCCAACGCATGTGGCGCCCAGGGCAAGGGCCTTTGCCGCATCGAGTCCGGTCCTAACGCCGCCGGAGCAGATCACTTCGAGGCCTGGAATGGAGGCGACCTCTGCCAGCGAAGCGACCGTCGGGATACCCCAGTCCCAGAAGCCAAGGGCGAGCCTTTGGTTTTTATCCGAATCCTGTTCGAGTGCCCTGAAATATTCAACTGCCGCGAAGCTCGTTCCCCCCGCCCCAGACACGTCGATGCATTTGATCCCAAGCGACTTCAACGCAATGGCATCTTCGGAGGAGATGCCAGCGCCCGTCTCCTTGACTATTACGGGCACATCGAGCCTTTCGACAAGCCTCGCTATGGCAGACTTGACGCCGCTGAAACTCGTCTCCCCCCCGACCATGACGCCCTCTTGGAGCTTGTTCAGATGGACGGCCAGAGCATCGGCCTCTATCATCTCAACGGCGCTCGCTCCATAACTGGGGCCGTGCCTGGCGAGCTGGACTGCCCCGACGTTGGCGATGACCATCGTCGTCGCGCATATCTCCCTCACCATCTTGAAGGTGTGCGACACCGCGTCGTTCTCGATGGCCGCCCTCATGCTCCCCACCGAGATGGGAACGCCCGCCTCCTCTGCCGCTTCTGCCAGGGCCCTGTTGATGGGAACGGCCTCATCTACGCCGCCCGTCATCGAGCCTATCACCAGAGGCGAGGACACCCTGTGGCCCAGGAGCGTTCCGGATATATCGACGCCCTCGAGGTCGAGGTCGCTCAGGGCTTGGTGCACCAGGGTCACGTCCCCAAATCCGGTCGTGATCTGCCTTGCTTGGACGTCCCTGTTCAGGCATATCCTGACGTGGTCAAGCTTCCTATCCGATGTCCCCCGCCCCTCGATCCTCTTCGTGAGCTCGGGCAAGTTCACCACTTCAACTCCGTTCCGATCACGCTCTCGCCCTTAAGGGCCGAGAGCAACCTCCCACGCCTTCGGCCATTAATAAGCAAGAGCCCCATCCCCCTCCTTGATAGCGGCCTCAGGGCCTCTAGTTTGTGGGCCATGCCACCGGTCACATCGAGGCCGGCAGTCGACCACAGCAAGGAGCGATAGCTCCTGTCTCGCATCCTGACCACTGGCAATGCCCTCCCATCTGCCTCCAGGCCATCCCTGTCCAGGCACATTATGATCTTGCCGACCCTCAGCCTCTCCGCGAGGGCCTCAGCGACCACATCGCCTGAGACGACGGAGTAGCCCGTGGCCTCGTCGCAGCAGAGGTCTCCCCTCATGACTGGCACGAGGCCCAGATCCAATGCTGAGCGGACGGTCTTCAGGTAGAGGGCCTTGATGCGGCCGAGCCTCGAAGTCGCCACGGAAAAGGTGGGAAGTACGACGCCAGGCAGGCCGGATTCGATGAGGCCCCCCGTTATGGCCGAGGAGAGCTCGTCCATCCCATGCACGACTTTGGCGAGGCTGATCCTGCTGGCTGACTTCGTGGGCGGTAGAAGCCGAAGACTTCGAACTAGATGGTGGCCGTACGAACCTCCGCCATGGACGACGATCAGCCTCTCAGTATTGCTCGATGCCAGTTCCTCGCAAAGCCTCCTAATGGCCCTCCCGTCGATCGTCAATGGCCTGTCCTTTTTGGTCACAACGCTTCCGCCGAGCTTGACGATTGTCGCTAGCTGGTCCAACTTCTCGCTCCTTCCTCGGATATGCGCGCGATAAAGGCTGTGCCGCCGGCCCGCCCCATGCCCTCGGCAACTTCTCGCTCTTTGCCGGGGGGCGCGATCGCGACAACGCAACCTCCTCCCCCTGCACCGGTCAGCTTCGCCCCAAGTGCATTCGAGGTGATCGCGGATATTACGAGCCTATTGAGGGCTTCTGAGGAGACGCCTAGCAGGCAGAGGACCGCGTGGTTAAGGAGCATCATCCTTCCGACCTCGGCCATGTCCGATCCTGCCAAGGCTTGGCTCATCCTCGCCGTTATGTCGCCCAAAGACCTTAGGCCGATCTCAAAGAGATCGCGGGAGGACTCGGCGAGATCCGCCACCCTTTTGACCATGTCGCCCGTCTTCCTCGGCGATCCGGTATGACCTAGTATGAGCCCGAAACCCTCGGGGCACTTCACCCTCTCTAGCGGCCCGCCTTTACGGTATAGGACCACCCCCCCGTGCAGAGCGACGTTCACGTCGACCCCGCTTGGCCTCAAGTGCACCTCCTTCTCACCCTCGCCGGCCATTGAGGCGATCTCGTCCGAACCGGCTCTCAGGCCGAGGGCATTCGAGCAGGCAGAGGCAACGGCGACGAGGACTGAGGCCGAGGACCCGAGGCCGGAGGCGATGGGGATCTGGGACGAGACCGTTATCCTAAGCCCCCCCTTGCATCCCGCCTTCCTCAGGGCGGAGGCCGCAACTGAGGCTATGGGGGAAAGGCCCAGCCCCTCACGGCGGATCCCCGTGGGTCTGAACTTCTGTCTTCCCAGTTTATCAGACGTGACATCGATGATGTCCTCGGGTATGGCCTCGACGGTTGCCTCTGACCTCAGGTCCACAGCACACACAAGGCAAGGATAGCCGTAAACGACCGAATGTTCTCCCGACAGGATTACCTTGCCGGGAGCAGAGGAGCTGTGCACGCTTTTCACGCCCTTTCGTCATCGACCATGCGTGTCTCTCCGTCGTTTGCGGCTTAAATATCGTTTTGCAGGCTTATTCGCTGGAGCACGAACGCATTGCCAGTTGCGTGTGGCCCGTGGGAAGGCTTTATCAATGTGGCCCGACACCATCTTTTCAGGTGGTGCGATTTGCCCTGCCCAAAGCTCAAGAATGAGACCTGGGAGGAATATGTCAAGCGTCATCAGAGGCTGAGGAATCCGAAGCCCAAGGAGAAGCCCAGGAGGATCAATCCTGAGCTTCCTACGAGGTACGAGTCCTAAGGCCTCACGAGTCTGGATATGGGGCCAAGGGCCTACTCCTTTTAGGTCCGACGTGCTGGTTTCACGGTCTGATGCGGTCTGGTAAGGGCTTAATTCCTTGCAAAGATGTGCCGCGATGGATTGTGGCTCCACCACACAGACCTAGGGTTGTATTCCTTGAGGAAATCGTTAATGAAGCAACACGGCCGGGACCCTCACACGACCGAAGTCTGAGGCCGCATGGACGATGAATCGGCCACCTCCGGCCCGAGACAGAGGGGGATCGTGATGGGCGCGATGACGATCATGGTCGTGTGCCTAACCCTGGCGACGGCGATGGGGGGTTGCGTCTTCGGGCTCTCATCCGCCCTCGTGAGGAACGGTAGGATCGAGATCAAGGCGGTTTATGCCATGGGCCGGAGGGACAACTCTTCACGATCTTCGTTGAGGTGGAGAACGTGGGAAGCGCTTCCTCCGCCATGGAAGAGGCACTACTGAACGGCCTTGCATGCGGCTCCGAGCGGCTCCCATTGACGGTTCCGACGGGCCAGAGAGCGGCAGTGAAGTTGATCCTTCCCGTATCGCAAGGGATTCGAAGTGGCGTGATAGTCCATATTGACCTCCCGACATCGGACGGCATGGCCCGTAACACGGTCGTTGTCCTGCCTTGATGTCTAGAAGCCTTTTGGCCAAGAACCCTCGTCGGGAAAAGCATAATCCCGACGCTCCCAAGGGCATCGATGTGAGGCATCTTGGGACTGACGCCCAGGGAAAGGGCACTGAGGGCCTTGCAGCTGGAGGAGCCTGACAGGGTCCCGATGTTCGAGCTCGAATTCCAATACCCGGAGGCGGTGGTCGGAGAGTCCTACCTCATGTCGGGAGTGGGTGAGGGCTGGGAGAGGGTCGTCTTCGGCGAAGGCTACAAGGGGATGATCTGCTCGGCGAGGGGGATCGACATCACCGAGCACAATGTCAGGATACTGGCCAGGACGTGCACCAAGCTCGGATACGACGTGCTGAGGCCGGCATTCGTACCAGATTATCTGAAGGCCTTGCGGGTCGCCAAGAGGGTCGCGCCGGAACTCCTCGTTATGGGCTCGACCGGTGGGACGTTGGGCATACCGGATGGCAGTTACATGTCCGAGATCGTGAAGAGGGTGTATACCGAATACGGCGCAGTGGCCAGGGAGGTGGGCGAGAGGGTAGCGGGGAGCATCGAGGGCATTCGAATGCAGGTCGATGCAGGGGCCGATGCCGTGGTTGACTGCACTGACCTCTGCCTTAAGGAGGGGCCCTTCTTCAGGCCGTCGATCTACAAGGAGCTCATATTCCCTCACCTCAAGATGATGGTAGATGCAGCGCACAAGATGGGGGCATTCTTCGTGATGCACACGGATGGCAACCTCTGGCCGATAATGGAGGGGCTGGTCGGCACTGGAATAGACGCATTGCACTCGATCGACCCATCGGCCGGCATGAGGATCGCTGACGTGAAGGGACGATATGGGGAGGCGATGGCGCTGTGCGGCAATGTCGACGCCGCGGCGCTCCTGGCCTACGGTTCACCGGAAGAGGTCTCCAGGGAGGCCAGAAGGTGTGTCGACGAAGGGGCGCCGGGGGGAGGATATTTCCTGACGAGCAGCAACTGCATCTACAGGGCCGTGCCAGTGGCCAACGCCCTAGCGCTTGCCCAAACGGGAAGGGAATACGGGCGATATCGCCCCCGTTGAATCGCCCAAGTCCTTACCGCCTCAACCGACACGGACATGCGCGGAGGGTGGATCCGTTGGCCAATGCCCTGAGGATGTTTACGGCTTCCCCAACTGAGGGCCGGTCAGGATACAGCTTCACCCCATTCCCCCCAAAATCGGCGAAGCCATACCTTCCCAAGAAGAGGCATACATCCTCGATGAATTCGATGGGCAATGAGAGCATTACGGCGAGCTCGACGCAAGAATGCCATCTGTAATCCCCAAGGCCGAGGAAGACCAAATCGACGGGTGAGCGGCGACTTCGCCCCGCCTCTATGGTATGGCTCTCTCGCACAGGGGAATCTATGTAGAGATGTCACGAAATATAAGTGTGATTGACATTTTACGATGACATAATGCAGCCGATAAATCGAGATCAGAAGATCCCCGGCCCTCAAACCAAAAGGCAGTATGGGCCCGCAGTCTGAGGGGGCTTCCGTGGCCGATACTGTCCCCCGGCATCAAGATCCCGGGCAGACGGTTGCCTGTTCTACTCAGTGGACATAAATCCGAGTCCATCCCCCATGGCACGCGGCGTAGGGGATTGCGGGCATCGATTGGGATCGTCATGGGCGTCCTAGTTGGCGCTGCCATGATATACATGCCCATGCTCATCCAAAAGGCCGAGGTGCCAAACCCCACCTTGACGGGCACGGGGGGAGAACAGGATCGGACAGCCGCTGCGGCGGGGGGAGTGGAGGAGGACGTCTTTCAGGGGGAAAGGTTGCCGATTCTGTTCGCGATTATCGGATTGGGCGCCGGCGTCGCCTATGTCACCTACCTCCTCGCTAGAGGGCGTAGGCAAGGCTAGGAACCGTATAAAATCATATACCGATCTCCCGCCTCATGAAATGAGGGCAGAAGATGGACGAGGCGACTAGGGCCAAGGAGGCGATAAAACTCCTGAGCAAGTTGTATCCAGACGCCAAGGTGGCGCTCAACTATTCGAATCCCTTGGAGCTATTGGTGGCAACGATATTGTCAGCCCGATGCACCGACGTCAAGGTAAATCAGGTCACGAGGAAGCTCTTCGCGAAGTACAAGACCCCCGAGGATTACGTGGGGGTGAGGACTTCGGCGTTGAGGGGGGAGATTAGGTCGCTCGGCACCTTCAGGAGGAAGGCGGCGCTCATTAAGGGGTGCTGCAAGGCGCTTGTCGAGAGGTTCGACTCAACCGTTCCTCGGACGATGGCCGAGATCGTGACGCTTCCGGGCGTAGCCAGGAAGACGGCCAACGTGGTCCTCTCAAACGCCTATGGGGTAGTCGAGGGAATAGCCGTTGACACCCATGTCGCGAGGCTTTCCAGACGCTTGGGCCTTACGGTAAATAAGTTGCCCGATAAGATCGAGAGGGACTTGATGGCGATCGTCCCGAGGAGGGATTGGTTCAGTATAAGCTATCTCCTGATAGACCACGGCAGGAAGGTGTGCACGGCTCGAAAACCTCTATGCGGCGAATGTGCCCTCAACGGGATTTGCCCTTCAGCCTTTAGGTTATGAAGGTCTGTGACTGGTGCTCCTTCATCGTCTCCTCCTCGAATTCCTCATAGCCCTTCGTCCCCCTCAGGGACTTCCTGTGTTTAAACGGTATGTAGTAGTCACAGTATATGGTGATGAGGGCATTTATCACTCGCCCTGAATGGTTCATGATGAAGGCCCTGCCCTTCCCCGAATCAGAGGGATCCTTCCCGAGCACCTCAACGATGTCAGGGCACGACAATACCTGTCCAGCAAATGCCACCGGATCCCTTGCACTGAATCCCTCTTCATAGCAGGCAGGATTATGGGTGCAAGCGCACTTGAGGGCGCTGTCTATGAGCCTCAGGTCGACCGGTTCTGTCCTCTCCTGCCGATCGGTCAACCTTATCGTCGCGAACAGGTCCTCCTCAGTCCTCTCGATCAACTCGTAAAGCTCTGGGGATGTCTGCCTGAAGACCGCCAGGGCCTTCTCCCTTATCCCCTTAAGGTTCCTTATGCGATTGGATACATCGACGGCCACATCATCGTACCTCTCGATGAACGACTCGCTCGGATGGGCCAATATCTGAGATATGTAAACCTCGGCCTCAGGACGCACGGGAGCCCCATCGGACTCAAGTCCGAACAGGTTCTTATACTCGAGGAGCACCTCGCCAATCATCTTCATGAACACCCTCACATTCTGGGTAAGGCGATTGATCTCCCTCTCCTTCTGCTCCTGAAGGCCATCGAAGAAGTCCCTGCCGTATGCGACCTTGATCGCCTCCCATATCGCCATCCTCCGCTGCAACTCATCCCATCTTTCCAGCTTAAGCAGCATGTAGAGGCGTCTCAGGCTCATCTCGTACGTCCTCCATCTATCTTTCAGGAATTGCGGGAATGATATGTACCAAGGTTGCGGGGGATACGCATTCTGGCCGATGGCCCAGATCCTGGATAGACCGGCAGCGCTCTTCCTGAGGTCGTCCAGGTCTCTGATCACTACCTCGGACAGTGGCGTTATCCGCATCCTTGCCTACCGATGGGCATGCCCAGTTATTTCAATGTGCCTCTGGCATCCTTCAATCTCCCAAAACCATCATCATCGGACCTTAAGGGCGATCTTGGTCCATTTCGTCACTAGTAGATAACCACGTCGGCGTAGGTCGGACTCCAAGTTAGGCCGACCGCGACGTGCTATCGCCGTTGCCCTTCGTGAACCTTCGCTGCGAACAAGGCCCTAAGGAGCACCGCCATGCACTTCCGTGCAAGCCACCAGATCCCAATGCCCAATCCCAATTCAGCCGCATGCCGAGGAGCGATGTGGCGGAAGATGCTTGCAGGGCAATGATCTTGAGGAGCGGCGACAGGCAGCCACGGCATGGTGCCAGAATGCCTCCCGCGCTAAGGGAATTCCCTATGCCAATTGGGGACGGCCTACTTGGACGTTTCATCGTAATGCCCTCAAGGAGCGCCTTCAGCTATGCAGCGATCCAGTCGAATGCGTTGCAATGGGATGCACGGTATTTAGGGAGCGGCCGTGCAGGACTATGGGCACGCTTATTATCCTGGCGCCAAATTCGGGGCCATGCCATCCATTGTGTTTGTGTCCTCGAGGAGGGACATCGCCGGTCAGAACATAACCTCTAAACTTAGGGAGCTTGTCGGGTTGGGACCACCCGGCAAGGGGAATGAGCGATTCGATCTCTCCGGAATGGAATGCATGTTGATTGATGTGGATGTCGACATCGTCCACGTTGGTAGAATGGTCGAGGAGTACTATCCCTCATTGGTGATCCACCTCTCAAGGCACAGCAGTGCGACGGGCATCCCGACGCTTTCCGTTCACGTGTCGGGCAACATCTCCGACGCTGACATGGGAGGGGAACCCAAGGCCATCTCGGTCGCTCCGGCAATGGCCATGTTGGCGGCATTGAAGGAACTTCAGCTACAGAGGGTGGCAATGAACCTCGACTTCAATGTCTGTTATGAGGCGACCCACCATGGGCCAAGCCTGGATGTGCCTTCCATGTTCATAGAGATCGGCAGCAGCCCTGAAAGGTGGAGGCGAGAGGATGCCGGACAGGCCGTGGCCCGGGCAGCCCTGGCCTCAGCTATGGTGACGTCAACGGGATCTGCCGCGATGGGGTTGGGAGGCACTCACTACTGCCCGAAGTTCACCCAGCTAGCTCTGGAACGCTCTCAGCCCTTTGGGCATATACTACCTAAGTATGCCCTCAAGGACGTGGATGGTGCCTTTTTTCGCTATGCCGTGAAGAGGACGCTCGAGCCGATCGATAGAGTGCTCGTTGACTGGAAGGGCATGAGCGGGGCAGATAAGGAGAGGCTCTTACCTGAGGTCGAGAAGCTCGGATTGCGCATCGAGCGCGTCTAGAGGCCTCGTATAGAGCTAAGGGTTGTTATTGAGATGCTGTTTATAAGACAATTACCATATAAGCTTGCACTTCGGGCAGTAGAACTGGAGGATGAGCGTTTCTTTTTAACCCCGATATCGTATTTTTATCACTAATAGTGCTCATGACGATGTGACTATCCATAAGATTCACTCAACGTGTCTTCATAGGGTGGTCGCAAAATATTAGGAGAAAATAGCTCTCCAAACTGTGGGCTCGTACTCTTCATATGAATGCAGCAATACGTCTTTCTCAGATATGTTAATGAGAGTTCTTAGGTTCCTTAAGACCCTCTCATCAAATCTACTAGTCCCGATATCCTCGGGGTTGACCTCGAAGTAGAGCGTGAGGAGGGCATAATAAGCGTCGCTGTTCGGTTCACCTCCCCACCACAGATAAACATTAGAATGATTAACCTTATCTTCATTAACCAAGTGATTACACAGCTCCATTGCTTGACTCCGAGGAAAGCTGGAGTACTCTTCGGTAATGTTCTTCTTTAGAACTATTTCGTCCTTCTCAGGCAATTTGATAACCTTACTCTCGAGCCACCTCATGTATTGCTCTAGAACTATTTGGAAGTGCCTATCCTCGACCTTAAGGGCCTCGTTAAGCTGCTTAAGATTTTTTATTCTCCATGTCCTAGAGGCTGCGAATACATAACCACCATTCCAATGCCTGTACCTGAGCTCGCCACCCCTGATGTACCTATCGAGCTCCCTTTTAAATTCATCTCTGTTCAGATCATTGGCCTGCCAATACTTTTCCTTAATTATATTAGCGAGCCTCTCATCTCCTTCAGTTGTCTTTGTCATAGCAGGGAGAAGCTCCTCGGTGATATATGAAGCCGAGCCGTAACACTCGGGACGATACTGCCAGCTAGAAGAGATCCAGATCTTCCCATCGTCCTTCCTCTGCTGAACTTCGATAAGGGATTCCAAACAGCGTACTTGATAGCCTGCATCTGGTCTTATCCTCTTCCCCAAGCTATCAGATATCAAATCCTTCTTTCTAGTACTATACTTACTGAACTTGTAAGGATTCACATGATTAAAGTAGTATGCTTGCCAAGCAAAGAGGTTACGAAGTAATGTTATATCTCTCCCATCCATATCATGGAAGTAGTAATCCTTTGCTTCGTTTATATCCATTGGAACCCAATTGTTTGTAACTGCCCTAGCGTCCCCCTCGATATTGATAAATTCCCCCCTCTGCGCATTTTCATATATCATCTTCCAGCTATAAATCTCCTTGTGTATCCTATTGAGATCCTTGAACAGCCTGATCCTCTCTGGAACGGACAAGATCCTAGCCAAGTAAGTTCTCCTCCAGTAAGCTGATAATTATCATCATGGTATCACTACAGCCTTTACATATCTGCTCCCAGAGGCCGTCCTTATCGCCACCTCGTATGTTACTCCATTTCTGAAGGTATCCAAGCTGGCATGAAGCCTCAGCCTAGCTTCTGTCCCTGAAGGGATATCCAGCGGGAATGGGTTCTTCCCTTGGGGCTCCAGCTCCACCCCATTTATCTCCAGAGCCACTATCGTCAGTTTCCCCTCCCCGATATTCCTGAAGCGTATGACTATCTCAACCTTGCTGTCATTAATTGATGCATAGGCGTAGTCGAAGCCGAGCCGCTCGTAGTTCAGCAAGTTCCTCACGATGCCCGGGTAGTACGTCATCATGGCGATTGCCAGCGTTACCGCCACGCAGGTCAAAATCACGGTTGAGATCAGCTTATCCATCTTCTATCTCAGCAGCCTCCTCGCCTCGGCGGGCATGACCCCGCTCGGCGCCGTCTCTATCGCCCTCTGGACCTGCTGGCTTGACGTTTGAACGACGCTGGACGTACTGCTCGTGCTTTTAACGAGGAGTGATCGTAGGGCCCCGGTCTCGTCTGATGCGACCGCCTGCGTTTTACTAGGGCTGGAGGTGCTACTGCTCCTTTTAACACTGGACGCTTTGCTCGCGCCCGAACTTGTGCCTTTGCCGGAGTAGATCGGGGTGCCGACCTTGCTGGCGGTGAGGTTCCTGAGCGCCCCCGTTTCGCCGGCGTAGACCGAGCGGCCGTACATCACTGTCCTGTCTACCAATGCCATGTTCGCCAGGTCGGTGCCGAACACGCTGGTGTTCCTCAGCTCCACGCCCTTGAGGTTCGAGTTCTCCACGGTGGCCTTGGTGAGCTTGGAGCTGGTGGCGTTGACGATCCTGAGTATGCTATCCGTTGCCGTGCAGGAGGTCAGCCTGCTCCCTTGGACCGTGCAGCCCCTCAGCATCGTGTTGGC
>Ga0315312_1001561_pt1 | contig 17497 bp, 16 predicted proteins | sample TDP7_MG_FD_203629 | JGI IMG/M metagenome (GOLD analysis project Ga0315312, IMG submission 203629) | Freshwater sediment microbial communities from Lake Towuti, South Sulawesi, Indonesia - TDP7 | ecosystem: Environmental > Aquatic > Freshwater > Lake > Sediment | place: Indonesia: South Sulawesi... | reverse complement strand
AGTGGCATTCGATAAAGGCAACTTCTGCTTCACTGCAAGGGCTCCCTCGATCTGTACCGTTGGGGCAAATGCCTGATAGTCTTAAATCCGCAACGCCCTCTCGTGGTTTCGCCCCGAGTTTGGCGGCCTCGACAGGAGAGAGTGAAGGAACTGGGAGGACAAGGCCCCTCGTCCTAGTCGCCCTCTTCGCATCCCTTCACGGATTGTTGTCCGCGGTACCTGGCGTCTGGGGTCCCTCCGAGGTCGCGAGGAGCTTCGTGATATTCGTCGAGTCGCTCGAGGGCATGGTACTAGGGCCGAGGATGGGCTTCCTCTCCGGCTCCATCGGCTGCGTCCTGGGCAGGATCTTCCGGCCGCGTGAGGAGGGTTTCCTCTTGGGCATCGCCTTCGGTATGGGCGAGCCGGTCGCGGCCCTCGTGGCAGGGCTGATCTTCAGGAGGAAGTGGCCCCTCGCCGCCCTTGCGTACGCTGCGATGCTCGGCGCCTTCATCGCCGACCCCATGACATGGATCGCCCGCATCCCACTCTGGTCCCTCTGGGACACCTTCCTCGCGATGTTCATGATCTTGCCAACCCACATCGCAGTCAGAAGTGCGCTCGAACACAGGGGCAACGCCAAGAGGTTGGGGCCAGCGGTCTGCATGACCGCGTTCGTGAGCACCGAGGCCGACATGCTCTTCAGGATATTCCTCTTAGTGCCTTTGAGGCTCTATGCCCTATATCCGATACCCGTCGAGGCATTGCCGGCCATCTTCCTCATGGGATCTTTTGTGACGCCGATCGAGGCATTGCTCTCGATGGCCGCAAGTGTAATTCTCGCGGTGCCAGTGCTCCTCGCGATCGAGAGGTCGAAGGCCGTTCGGTGGCCGATGGAGTAGCGTGAAAACATCTAGAGCGTATGACTCTAAATCCATCATGGTATTTTCTTCGAACGTTCTCTACGAAATCCTGAAATCCCCCCCAAGTGGGCCGATGAACTATGATCGTGACAACCAAGAACGGTATATCAGGGGTCGTGACATCGCTTCGAGTACAGGAGAACAGGTTGGAGGACATCTCCCATCGCTTCTCCGACAGGGGAAGGCAATTGTTCGAGAAGTGCGTCCTTGCCCAACAGGAGAAGGATTCGTACAAGGCCGCGATGTACGCGGAGGAAGTCGTTCAGCTGAAGAAGATGAACGCCGTCGTCCTGAGGAGCCAGCACTCACTCAGGCAGGTTGCGCTCAGGCTTGAGACCCTTGAGGACTTCAAGGACGCCGGCGCAATCCTGGGGCCGATCGTGACCGTCGTGAACCAGATACGCGGCGACCTTGCGGGCGTCGTGCCCGAGGTCTCGAATGGGCTTGCACACATCGACGAAGTGCTGGACACGCTCATAATCGAGGCCGGAACGGCCGGGAGCCCGATGCTGGATTCCTCCGCGAGCAACGAGGAGGCGATGAAGATCCTGCAGGAGGCTTCGGAGATATCCGCGATGCGCATGAAGGGCAAGTTCCCAGAACTGCCGACGGGCTACGAACGCGCGGCCGAGACCTCAGAGAGCGCAGCCCAGTGACCGATCGATCTGAATAATTCACTAAAGGCGTCCGCAGAAATGTAATCCGCGGGGTCACCCCGCGGAGATACCGATTTATCTGAGGGTCAAGTGAATTCCAGGGCGTAATGGATTCAGCCATACAGCTCCACGTTGGGATCGACGACACCGACTCGCTCGCGGGGGGCTGCACGACCTACCTGAGTTCCCTGATAATCGAGGCCCTTTTGAGGGACTTCGGCGTCAAGTTCATCGACTACCCGCTGCTCGTCAGGTTGAATCCGAACATCCCTTGGAAGACGCGGGGCAACGGCGCGGTCTGCCTCCGATTGCGCGTCGCAAGGGACAGGGTCGACGAGCTGAAGGAGAGGGTGATCGAGATGGTGGTTGCCCATTCGGAGATGGATGCCGCCGACACGGATCCCGCAGTCGCCTTCACCCACGAAGTCGGCGATGGCTTCAGCGCCTTTTACGACGACGCGCTGAAGAAGGTCATCGGGATCGAGGATGCCCTGAGGTTCGCCGATGACAACGGGTGCGACGTGCGCGCATACAAGTCCAAGAGGGGCGTCGTGGGGTGTTTGGCCGCAATCGGCTCCCGCCTGGAGGGTGACCACACGTTCGAGTTGATATCATATCGGGACAGGAGCCGCTGGGGGAAGCCAAGGCTCTACGATCCCGAATCCGTAATCGAGATGGACGCGAAGGCGCGCGGGACCTTCAACAACATCGACCCGGAGACCGGGAGGGTGTTGATCGCGCCGCACGGCCACGATCCTGTCCTCTTCGGCATAAGGGGCGAGGATGCCTCTTCGATCCTGGAAGCGTACAATTACCTTAAGGTCCTAGAGCCGGTCGTGAGGTGGACGGTCTTCAGGAGCAACCAGGGCACCGACGTGCACCTGCCCACAACTCCAGCCCCCATCACCTCCGTCAAACCATACGAATCGGTGTGCGCCGAGGGCACGGTCACAGCGCCCCCTCGGGCGATCCGGGGCGGGCACCTGATCCTCACGCTCGGTGATTCGACAGGCGAGATCGAGTGTGCGGCATATGAGCCGACCGGCAGCTTCAGGAAGACAGTCTCGAAGCTCATACGGGCAGATCGCGTGAGGGTGTTCGGGGGCGTGCGTCCCCTCGAGGATGGGAGGCTCACACTAAACGTCGAGAAACTCCAAGTCCTCGAGCTCGACGATGCCGTCGAGTCCCGCCCCCCGATCTGCCCTCGTTGCGGCATCAGGTGTAAGTCATCCGGCCTCAGGCAGGGGTACAGGTGCAGGAGATGCGGCCGTTGGCAACAGAGGCGGGAGGCCCTCCCCTCTCGGAGGTCGATCTCGGTCGGCACGTTCGTTCCGCCGCCAAGGGCCAACAGGCACTTGACCAAGCCCTTGGCCAGGTACGGCCTTGAGAAGGCGCAGTACAGCGTCATGGTGCCAGCCGAACCTTGGCACTGGCCCTAATCCCATCTCAGGGCCGAGATGGGCTTAATCCCCGCTCAGGTCGATGAGGTCGACCAAGTATCTGAAACCGATCAGGCCTGCCTGCCTGTTGGTCGTAGGATTCGCGCACGGGACCGTCACGCCCAAGGCATCGAGGCCGTACATCCTCGCTAGCCCCACGATTATCCCGCTATAGCTTCCAACGAACGCGCTCCTCAAGATCTCGGCGCCCCCGATGGCGCTCTTCTTGGCCAAAGATGGGCGGGAGGCGAATACCTTGACCCTCTCGCCGTCGCCTCCGGGCATTCCGTCGATGGCTATAATGCGGCTTGCGCCGATCTTCTTCGCCAGTGACACGACGTGCGCGAGTGTGCCGTAGAAGTGCCTGTGGTTGTCGGCATTAACCGTGACGTCGCCCGTGGCCACGAAGACCTTCGGCACGCTCTTCCCCGAGAAGTAATACTCGAAGCAGGGGAGCTTTCCGAAGCCGTTAGCCTCAGATAGCAGGTAGATCGGGAGGGCGGGGGTTGAGCACTCGCCGACTCTCGTGGCCTTGAGTAGGTCGATCATGTGCAACAACGAGATCCTCCCAACTTGGCCCCATCCCAATATGCCGAAGAGGAAGGTCGAACCTGATGCATCGATATCCGGCGCGATCCTCTCGTAGAAGGCCATCGGTCACTCTCACGCCCTACGAGTTCCTGAATTTCTCGTAGAATTCGAGCAGGAGCCTCGCCCTCTGGTTCTCGGCATTGAGGGCCACGATCTTCATCTGGTCGCCGACCGTCTCCATCTTGACCAAGCCCAGCTCGACGAGGGGTAGCAGGACCCTCGAGACCGTCGAGGCCGAGCACCTCAACTCCCTCGCAAGGCCCGCTTGGCTGAAGACCTTTGTGCGGTTGGAGAGCAGCAGTTCCAACGTCCTTGTCTGTTGCCTGCTGCCGAACACGGAGACGAGCTTGACCATGGCGCGTCGGGGGTTTCGCCCGGAAATAAACGAATCCCCGGATGGCGAAGGACCCAGTCAATCCCATCCCAAGTTCTCCCAGAGGTCGACTTGGTTTCCCGGATGGAAGGGCTTGCCCACGATCGAGGGCCTTCCTGTCTTTCCTACGTCGATCAATTTCGCCTCATGGGTGGGGCGTCCCGAATCAACGAGGAATTCCTCGAATGCGCCATTGCCGTCGTTCATGTAGATCATCAGCTTGGGCGGATTCGGATTCCTCCCGAGCCCCATCTCCCCAACGAATATGTCGTCGTGCCCGTCGCCATTGAAGTCGGCGAGTTCCAGGCTGTGGGGATTGAACAGGCCGTCCTTGATGACGTGCATCCCCCAGTCGGGCCCCCTGAACCACGCCAGCCTGCCGATGTCGCTTTCGCATTCGCTCATCACAAGATCTAGGACGCCATCCCCATCGACGTCCGTCACCTTGACCCTCGTCTCCGAGAATACAAGCCCGCCGTATGTCCTGGCGTGGAACTCCGAGACCATCTCCCTGGACCACCTCCCGCCCGTGCCCCTCGGGGGCCTCAGGATGTTCGGGCCAGCCACTAACTCGTTCAAACCGTCGCCGTCGAGGTCGACGATCGCGAGGCCCTCCACCGAGACGTCGTTCAAGATTACGTGCCGGCACTCGCTCGGCCACGGGGAGGCCTTCGGATCCGGTGGGATGTCGTAGTAGACCAATGCCTTTCCGAGTTGTGAAGAGACCAGCAATTCGATTTCGCCATCGTTGTCGACGTCCCCGGCGGCTTGGTCGTGGTATTTCTTGAAGCCGTCCTCTATGATGCGCCTTGTCCACTGCCCACTTAGGTCGTCGGGATTTTCGAACCAGTAGAGCTCGTTGCCATAATATGGCTGGCCCCCAACGATGTCCAAACGGCCATCTCCATTGACGTCGACGACGACGCCCCCCGCCTCCAAATTAGCCCTTCCCAACACGCGCCTCGTCCAATCGGGATACTCATACCATGCGATGGTGCCCTCCGAGGATCCGTCGATGACATAGTTGCCGATTATGACGTCATCGAATCCGTCCCCATTCAGATCCCCTACCAGACACACCGAATGGTGGGTGCCGATCGGACTCGGATCGATCACGGTGTGCCGGAACTTCGGACTGCCCTTGCCTGACATATGGGATTGCGAGTCGATCCCGCGCACGCTATATGTGCCTTATCGGATGGCCGCGCCTGCTGCTGCTTGCTAGCATGCTTCGGTTCACTTGAAGTCCCTCAGGTCCTCGTTGAATGGAAGCGCCAAGATGGCATCCACTAGCCACTTGGCCTGTTCATAGCTCCTCGTCCTATGGTCCAATAGGATCCTGTCCAGCAAGGCTCTCTTGTCCCGGGTTAAAAAGGCCTCGAGCCCCTGTTCCATCGGCATTACCAGCGTCCTGAGGATGTGCAGCGTAAGGTGCCTTGGCAAATTCCCGACGTGGACGGCCTGAACGCCTCGAGCGCTGACCACTCCGGGCACCTCGACCACCACATCATCGCCGAAGCCACCCAGGGCTCCCCCGTTCGGGACATTGACCTGAAAGCACCCTCGGTTGTCGTTGACGAGGGCGTCTATGATCGGCACGTGCTGTTCCCCGCTCGCCACTGGTGGGAATTCATCCGATACGAGGGCCGAGGGATCCGAGTGCAATTTGTATATCTCGTCCATCCGCTGCTCCAGGCCGCCCAAGTAGTGCCCCCACCCGATCTCTGAATCGAACCCACCGTACTTGTTAAACCACCTCTTCTTCGTCTCGAGGTCGGTGTGGTGCCACCAAGCACCGGCAAATCGTGGCGTGTCCCCGATGGGGAACAGCCCGAACATCTTGTAAAGGCTCACGGCAGCGGGGGACATCTGGACGTCCGTGGCGTCCCCATCCCAAAGCCTCCAGTACTCCTCTGACCTCTTGGCCACCCAATCGTCTATCAGCGGGTAGGCGTCCTTGCCCCTGTGGAGGAAATGCGTCATCCAGATGCAGTGGTTCACGCCCGGAGCTTGGAAGCTGACCTCCTCTGGATCGACCCCTATGACGCGGGCCACGTGATGGGCTCCGTAATGGCCGTGGCACAGCCCTATTGTCTTAGTCCTGGTCTCCCTCGTGATGAGCGTGCAACCATCGAAGACGGGGTTCGAGGCCTGGATGAGCCACGCGTCGCGGCATGTGTCCTCCACATCCCTTGCGACGCCAAGCATGAGTCCCAGCTGGTGCATGTAGACTCCGAAGTTCATGCCGCGGTAATAGCCGCACTCCTCCCCGATCCTCCGCTCCTCTTCCTCATTGGAGTGGCCTCCGATGAGAGCCGTGTTGATGACGAAATCGGCATCCCTGAGTGCCTCCTTCCTCTCCATCGTCTTCATGAACCGTAGTTCCGCCCTCGTTTCAAGCGCATACCTCGTCGCGAGGCCATAAATTGCGTCGAGCCTTGACGCGTCGACATCCATGAAGCAGATGGTGCTGCCCTTCAAGCTCTCCCTCAGGCACAGGTCCCTCACCAAGGACATCGAGAATTCGGCACTACCGGCTCCTATGATGGCTACCCTTACTTCGGTCAACTCATAACCCCCAGTGAATCCGACCCAACCACAGTTGGGCGGGTATTAAAGTGAGATCGAGGTCGCCCCCCATTGATCCATCGGCTTGGGACCGAACCGCTCCATTGCCGCGGCCGACGCGTTGATGCCATAGAAAGGTTCACATAGGGTGTCAGCTGGCTAAGGCCGAGTGATCTGCGTTGGTAGTTCGAATCGGGATGATAGGTTGTGGCGGCATGAACTCGGGCCACATGGAGAGCCTTAGCAAAATCCAAGAGGCCAAGATGGTGGCGTTCGCGGACGTGGTCGAGGAGAGAGCGCGCAATTGCGCGCAAAAATACTCGGGCCATCCCTACAGGGATTATCACGAGATGGTCGAGGAGGGGGGACTGGACGCTTGTTTTATCGCCATTCCGCCATTTGCGCACACCGACCAGGAGCTGCTCTGCTCAAAGGAGAGGATACCGTTCTTCGTGGAGAAGCCGGTGGCGTTGACGATGAAGAAGGCAAAGGAAGTACAAAGGAGCATAGTGAGATCGGGCATAATCACGCAGGTCGGATACGTGATGAGGTTCTACGATGGGCTTCAGAGGATGAGGCAGATCCTCAAGGAACGAGGCGGTAAGATCGGCCTGATAGAGATGGTGCGACTGGGGGGGATCGCGGGAGATGAGAACTTCTGGTGGAGGAGGAAGGAACTCAGTGGCGGCCAACTCGTCGAACAATCGACCCATCAGGTGGACATGGCGCGATGGATGGTGGGCGACGTCTCGACCGTATACGCGAAGTTCGGCAGGCAGCTCAACGGGGGCCTCCCAAACTTCACGATCGAGGACGTCTCATCCGTCATCATGAAATTCAAGAACGGCGCGATCGGCGTTCTGACCAGCTCATGCGCGACGCAAAAGTCGGGAGGGGTGGGGCACTTCACGGTGCTCGCGAAGAATGTGGAGCTCATCTCGAACCGCGGCTACAAGGTCGTCGAGGGCGGAAACGTCACGGAATTCAGTGACACCGTTGATGCCGTCCTCGAGGAGGACAAGCACTTCGTCGGCTGCGTTCAAAGCGGGAAGAGAACGGCAGTGCCATACGTCGAGGGATTGAGGACGCTTGAAGTGACGCTGGCGGCGGTCGAATCTGCCAGGACCAGAAAGGAGATCAAGTTACCGCTATAAATTTCGGATCGATGGCGCGCCAAGCTCCGAGTTCGTCGTAATCCGTAAGAGGCTGCTGTACCTGCGCATGGCGTTGCCTTTGTCTACCAGCGCAGTTCGAACGAAGGGCGCAAGGAACAGCTTAGTTTTTATCTCCCCACGCCATGTGAAAGGCCCAGATCTTGAGTCAAAGGCTCGCCGCAATCGATGTCGCCGCACTCCTCTCACTCATCGCTGGGAGCCTGTTGCTAATGCTCTACCCCCCTCAGACGGAACGCACGGCGACTTACGTAATAGTTCACGAATTGACGGTCGAGAACAGGGGCGTGGAGCCCTATGATACAAAAGGCCTGAGCCTTGAGATGGCCCTCAATACCACGACCCAGAGGGGGCGCGTCGTCAACTCCACCCCTGGTTTATATTGGCACCTCGATGCCGAAGGGAATCCCTGTGCGTCGTTCTCCGAGACGGCGATTCAGCCCGGTCACTCGCTCACGGCGATGTTGGAGATGGAGGTCGTTGTGACCGTGCCTAGGGGCCAACGGGATTCCGAACCAGAGGCCGTCTCGATGATACCGGCTGAACTCGTTGAGAGATATTGCGGGGAGGGTGGCCCATTCCTCGTGAATGACCCTGAACTCCAGTCCCTCGCACATTCGATACAGGAGGAAGTCGGTTCGGATGTTGTGTTGAAGATGGTGTTGGCCCTTGTCGACTGGATAGATGGAAACGTGATGTACCGGGCGCACTTCCCCCCGCTGTATCCCAACGAGGTGCTGCGGAAGAGGAGCGGAGACTGCGATGAGAAGGCAAACCTCCTGATATCGCTATGTAGGATATTGGGCATACCCGCCTATCTCCAAGCTGGGCTCGCGGTGAAGAGCAACATGACGATTAACGAGTTGGACGGCCACTTCCGCAGCGAGGGCCTCGTCGGGCATGCATGGGCGATCGTATACGTGCCCCCCTGGGGGTGGACGCCCATCGACCTCACATATTACATGGCGTCGTCAGACCCGATCTCCCACATAACGACATCGGCTTGGTCGCTTGGGCTCGTGGTCCAGACCGCGAACATCGCGGACACCGACTACATCGCGGATTCGAGGAGATGGGTCGACGGCCTTTATGGGCTCGACATCTATGAGGTCGAAAGCTTTGGGCTGACGACCATGGGGAGCGAGACGCGCACGGAATATCCCGTTAACTTCGTCATCGGCCTCGTGCTCGCGTGCTCCAGCATAACGGCCAAGGCCTCCATGGCAGTCTACAGGGGGGCGCAAAGCAAGGGGCATGTGTGATCGCGATGGCGGCAGGCGGCTCGAGGGCATTGTGGAACGAGAGGTATAGGCCGGCGAGGTTGCAGGAGATACTCGGTCAGGACGAGGCCATAGCCGCACTCAGGGCCTTCGTCGAGAAGGGGTCGGTGCCGGATCTACTGCTCCTCGGTCCACCTGGAACGGCGAAGACGACGAGCGCCCTCTGCCTCGTCTCGGGGCTCTACGGAGGCGATCCCGGTGCCCACTTCCTGGAGATGAATTCGGGCGAGAGGGAGGCCATCGCGACGATCAAGGAGTTCGCGAACTCGCGGCCGGTACAAGGGGGGATCCCATTCAAGGTCGTGCTGTTGCGCCAACTCGACGCCATTGGAATTGACGCGCAACAGTCGCTGAGGAGGGTGGTGGAGGGGTCGGTGCCGACGTGCAGGTTCATATTCACCGCCCACCGCAAGGACCTTGTCATCGGCGCGCTGCGATCGAGGTGTTCGATCCTGCTCTACAAGCCGTATCCGTCCAAGGCCCTTCAGTCCCACATCGCCAAGATCTTGGAGGGCGAGGGCGTCAAGTACGACGCTCCCGGCCTCAGGAGGATCGCCGAACACGCCGATGGCAATCTGAGGCTGGCCATCGACTTGGCCCAGACCGTTGCCATGGCCAAGGGCAAGGTAACGGCGATCGCCGTGTATCAGATAACTGAGTGCCTCTACCCTCAGGATGTGAAGTCGTTATACGAACTCGCAAGCAGTGGGGATTTCGAGGGATCTAGGATGAGGCTGAGGGAGCTCCTGGTCGTGCCTGGGTACTCGGGCCCCGAGATTATAGGGCAGCTGCAGAGGGAGATATTGAAGTCGGAACTCCGTGGCCATGAAAAGGGGCAACTCGTGGACCTCGCGGCCGAGGCCGATATGCGCATCGCGCAAGGGGGAGAGGCCGAGGTTCAGATAAGCGCGTTGCTGGCGAGATTGGCGTCCCTTGGGAGGAGTTCGGTAACGCCAAGGCCACGCACGCGCCCAACCTCCGAGGGATGACAACTCGGACTACCTTGAGTCAATCCTCTTTGACCGTGAGGCATATGATGATTCCGCGTGAACGCTCTCGTGCTTGGATGGCATAAAAATGAACAGGGATACGGCGGTGTTGAGGTGCGCGTGTGGCGAGAAGCTGGTCGCAAAGGCCTGCCGCCACATCGATGCCGCTTCGCAACCCAGACTCGGGGAGAAGCTCCTACGGGGGGAGAGCAGATGCAAGTGCGGGGAGCTGCTCAAGGTTGAGAGGGAATTCACGGCGCATTATCCGGGCCAAGGTTGGGTCGCCATCGTGAGGGCCAGGTGCGTCGGATGTGGCGAGGCGAAGAGCTTCTCCTTCCCGATTCAACACGTCAGCGATGAACTCGGGAAGGAAGCGGCCAAGGTCCCGTTCAAGATCAAGGTCTAGCGTCCCGCCCGTCAATCTGATCCAGGCAGTTCCGCATTATCCATGGTGGAATAACTTCATATCAGAGCGGGCAGGGGTTGGTTCAGAACGGCCATGGGGATCGCCTTAGCAGGAAGGGCCGGACTGACCTGGAGATCGATGCTCGCCCTCCTCTTCTCACTGACCCTCGTGGAGCCGATGATGATCTACAGCTACCTGGTCACCGGCGCGTCCCTGCCCCTTCAGGTTGGTTGGTGGCCATGGATAGTCTTGCTCGTGTGGTCCGAGGTCTCGAGGTTCGCGGGCAATCCGCTCAGTAAACAGGAGCTCTTCATAATCCTCTCATTCCAGTGGACCGCCTCATTCTACGCGCTCTTCTTCTTGGATCCGATACAGAACATGTACCGAGCGTACAGCGCTGAATCCCAGGCACTCGGCGTCGCGAAATATGTCCCAAGTTGGTGGGTGCCCCCGCCGAAGGACGCCGATAGGCTGATGGCCCAAGGATGGGTATACTTCGACCCGGCTTGGGCTGTGCCGATAACGGTCTACCTCCTCACCCTCGTCTTCAACGTCCTCGCCACGGTGTCCCTCGGATACCTCACATACATCATCTACGTCCGGATGCAGAAGCTCGAGTTCCCATTCGCAAGGGCGCAGGCCGAGGCCGTATTGACTTTGGCCCAGCACGAACCGAAGGGGATGAGGGTCTTCATGATCGCGGCCCTCTTGGGCATCTTGGTCAATTTCGCCTCGAGCTTCGGCCCATTCTTCATTGGCGACTATCTGGCCGGCATCAACCCATGGGTGGTCACGGCCACCACCGTAATATCGCAACAGACGTTCGACATGACCCCCTACTTGGCCCACCTCTATCCTGGAGTCGCGTTCGCCCTGACGGTGGATGGCCCCCTTTTCGCCTCCGGCTTCATCCTGCCGATGTGGGTGTGCGTGGTGCAGTTTGTAGGCGCCTTCGCCTATTACTGCCTTGGGACATACCTCATAACATCGATGAAGCTGTGGCCAAAGGATAGCCCATACAACGTCTCGTGGTCGCTACCAACCCTGGTCGAGAGGGCACAGATCCATTTCTATACGAGCACCACGATCGGCCTGTCATTGGCTGCGACATTCATACCGCTGGCAGTGCATTGGAGGAAGTTGATCGGCGCTTTCAGCGGCATGAAGATGGGCGAGGCCGAGAGCCCGGCGGTCAAGATCCTCCTCGGCGGGTTCCTCTGTTCCAGCGTGGGGTCGGTCCTGATGATCAACTACCTGACGGGATTCCCCCTATGGATGTTGGCGATCTACACCATCGGGGGGTCATTCTTCTCGACGTTCCTCGCGGCCAACAGCTCCGGCGTGACCTTCGCGGGCTTCTCGATACAGTGGTTGCCCCAATTCATGATATACAACAGCAACTGGTCGGACAAGTCGATCTGGTTTGCGCCGATCTCCATGTACTCCGGCGGGGCGGAGATAGCGATGGCCTTCAAGCAAGCGGACATCCTCGAGGCCGATCACAGGGAATACGTGAAAACATACATCATGCTCGTCGTCATGGGTTTGGTGAGCAGCCTCGTCTTCATAACTTACTTATGGAACCTCTCGCCGATACCTTCGGGGGCATATCCCGCCACCGTGGTGATCTGGCCGATACAGGCGAACATCTGGGCGAGACAACAGCTGTGGACGTGGTCGGGCTACATCTTCAAACCCGACAAGGTGATGTACTCGTTCCTCGTGGGAACGGCTGTATACTTGGTGAGCGACTTCGTCCTTCACAAGCCTGGGATCCTGATATGCTTCATCGCGGGCACGATCCCCGCGATCGGAATCGTCGGGTCTACGTCGCAGCTCCTGGGCGCGATAATGGGCAGGATCGTGGTGAGGCCCCTTGCGAGCACAAGGCAGGAGGCCTTCTCGATCGTCCGGTGGGCGCCGAACATGTACATCGGAACGGCCCTCGGCTGGGGGATGATGGAGACGATAAGGGTATTGCTCATCTCGATGTCGAAGGCGATGTGGGTGCTTCCCTATTAGCGATTAAGATTTTAATCAACATATGTTATAGTGGAAATTGAATTGGAAATCCTCATCTGTCTTCCCTCCAGTTTTGTGAGACCATGGGCCCTCCGCCAACAGAGGAAGAGCGCCGCGATGGCCGTCAAAGCGATGAGGATCCAGTACTTCGATAGGTAGTAGAGCGACTGGTACTTGGCGAAGGCCCTTCCCCGGAGATGGTACTCCAGCCAGTCCAGCGTCCTGGCGACCACTATGTCCAGCGGGACGTCGTGGCCTGAATCATACCAGTAGATCTCCTTGGGCTCCTTCGCCCTCTCGTATAATAGCCGACCGCTCTCCGCAGGCACTATGTCGTCGAACTTGCCGTTGTGCATCATGAGCGGCCTGGGGGAGATCGCGTCGATGAAGTTGATGGGATCTACAGGATCCATCGCCTCCTGGACCGTTCGGTAGGATATGTCGTTGGCCTCGAGATAGTCCCTTATAGCGGGAAGAGCCGAGTGCTGGCTCCTCTGTACCATCAAGGTCATGTTGCCCCCGCCCACCACTAGGACGCATGCCCTGAGGCGAGGTTCTACGCCCCCCAATATCGCCCCGATCAGCGCCCCCATGCTGCCGCCGACCAAAGCGAGCCTCGAAGGGTCGATATCGTGGCGGGCCTCGAGATAGTCAAGGGCCCTCCTGGCATCGATCACCGTCTGTATGAAGCCGTCCCTCGTCCTCGTCATGTTCGCGGAGTAGAGCTCCACGCCAGCCCTTCGCCTTTCGCCGTGGTATTGGACGTCTATCGCGATGACCGCATATCGCGCATCAGCCGCGATCGCCGCAAGGTCCAACATGTCCTCCTTCTCGCCGCCGTAGCCGTGGAGGAACAGGATGCAGGGGAACGGCCCGTCGTCGCCCTTTGGGACCGAGAGGAGGGCGGGGACCCTCTCGCCATTCACGCTATCGTAAAGGATCTTCATGACGACGTATCTGTCAGTATCCTGGAAGATCCCCTCATCTACATTCAGCGGCGTGGATCGATCGTATAGATAGTAGGAGCTGAAATCTAAGCTCGTTGAAAGGGGAACGGCCGATGTGAGGGTGAGGAGTAGCAGGAGCGCCGGAGGGCTAGAGTGTCTTAACATCGCACACATAGGCCTCATGGCCAGAGCAGAAAAGGATTGCGAACGGAATCTGACGGAACCTCGCCCAACGCTGTTGATTTCACCAATAAATCTTGACTTTAGAATCCGATGTTTATGGTAGATACGGTTAAGAATGATGTTCTTGGGAAGTAAGGGTGTCAATGCCTGCATCGCGATCACGACGAGATTCCCAAAAGGAGTATGGCGGAACTTGCCCAATATCATGAGGGTGTTCTGAGACGAGCGAGGGAGAACGACCGGCCTCAGAAGACCTTGGCAAGGAGGCGCGCGGAGATCTACACGATCCCTCCACCAAGTTCTCCGACCTGCTCAAGTTGCCGTGGGTGAAGTCCTCCTTAATACTCGGGGCGATTGCCGCAGTAATCGGGATAATTATGCTCTTCTTCTTAAAATCCATCAATATAGGTAGCACGTGGTACGTCTCGGACGCAAAGGCCTTCGTTGCGAACTATGGGCTCGTTGGCATCTTCCTGATAACCATCCTCGCTGGGACCCTCATTCCGATGGGAAGCCCTGCCCTTGTGGCAGCATCGGCGCTCCTCGGGTTGCCGAAGATTCCGCTGATCTTGGCCTCAACGAGCGGATTTACAGTCGGCATGATGGCCAACTACGCCATAGCCTACTATTTGGGAAGGCCGTTCGTGATGAAGGGGATCTCGGAAGGGAAGCTCATTGAGATGACGCGCCTGTGGAGCAGGTTCGGCTGGATCCTCTACACGATCTTCGGCCTCATCCCAGTGCTGCCGGTGGAGCTCTTGTCGCTGATCTGCGGGATGGTGAAGGCGCGTCTTGGGACCTTCCTGATATTGACATTCGCATCGAGGCTCATAGTCTTCACGATGTTGGCATGCTTCGGAGAGTTGGCGAGCTTCTGGCTTGGGACGGCGTAGGCTGCCGCAGAGTGGAGCCGTGCGACTGCAATTGGTGACTTCTTTGGGCGTTATCACCATGAATGTGGACGATTGGTTTTATAGGATGAAGGCTTCGGTGAAGCTCCGCTGGTCAGAGTACGTCAGAGACACCATTCAACAAATCACTCCCTTGATTGTGCCTTCCATCTCCTAACTTTAAAAAAGATAGAGAAGCAAACAGCCAGGATAAGCGTAGGCTAAAGGGGGAACTCGGGCACCTTTGGGGGGCTTGGCATTTTATGGGAGAAACGATGATCAAGTTATAATGAAAGGTCCAGATGTCAGTCTTTATCCTGCTCTAAGGAAGGAATCACGAATTACATTTCCACTGTTCAACAAGTCATTGAAAGCTGGCGTGGATCCATTCGACTTGATGATTGTAATCTTGCCTTGAGAATCCATATATTCGATCTATTTTCACTCAAGGGGGGACAAGAGGCCATGAAAGGGAAACCAGTTTTTCCGATAATGGTAGGTGACAATGGAAGGTATTTCGTGGATCAGCATAATAAACCCTTCTTCTGGTTGGGCAATACCCAATGGCAGATCTTCCGTGAATATACTATAGAGGAGGCCAAGCTCATTCTCGAAAATGTGAAGGGCAAGGGGTTTAGCGTCATCCAGGCGATGCTCTTGGGCGTTGAAGGGCCCATTCACCCAAACGTTAACGGCGAAATGCCTTGGATCGATAACGATCCCACTTCACCGAACGAGGCGTATTTCGGGAACGTGGATTCCGTCATGCGGCTAACTCTTGAAATCGGCATGGTCATCTCGATGACGCTCTACCACCGTAGGTTCGGGACCTACATGAATGCCAAGAACGCCCGCCAATGGGCGAGATGGGTCGCCAGACGATACAAGGATTTCCCAAACATAATCTGGTCGATGACGCCCGTTGCCGACCAGGAGTATGTGCCTATCCTCGAGGAGCTGGCTGCAGGCCTTCGGGAAGGAGACGGTGGCCTCCATGTCATCACCTTCAAGCCCGATCCGGCACCGTACTCGTCCAGCTTCATTCACGGCAAGAGCTGGCTAGCATTCAATCAAATTCAGACCTGGAAGGACGTCCGCTTAATCTATCCGATGGTGACGAATGATTACAACTTAAAGCCCGTGAAGCCCGTCGTGATGGCCGAAGGGGCATACGAGGAAGGCACCGAGTACGGATTCGAAGTGAACCCGCTCTGGATTCGAAGGCAGGCCTATTACTCGTATTTGGCCGGGGGCCATCACAGCTACGGGCACAACGACAGTTGGCGCGTGCTCCCGACGTGGAAGGATGCCCTGGACGCGCCAGGCGCCTGCCAAATGGGGCTCCTGAAGGAGGCGCTCATGGATCGGGAGGAATGGTGGAGGCTAATTCCCGATCAGTCGATCCTAAAGCGCGGCGGCCAAACAGATGGGGATGTGCTCAACTTGGCGGCCCGTCACGAAGGTGGCAGATGGATCATGGCCTATCTGGCCAGCAAGACATCGTTTTCTATCGATTTGGGCAAAATAACTGGCGGAAGGAAGGCGAACGCATATTGGATCGATCCTAAAACCGGCGGCCCCATTCCGATTAGCACCTTTGCGAAAGGAGTGGTGTCCTTCACGACGCCCGATGAGCTAGAAGACGCGATATTAATAGCGGAAGCGATCAGCTGAGACCTTTTAGAGTGATCTAAACACTCTTAGATTTTTTGACACTTCTTGCAGTAATAGATGCTGCCGCCCATATACGCCTCTTTCACGATCTTCGTATGGCAGACGGGGCAACCTTTGCCCACGGTATTCTTGCTCAGGACTGTCCTATATCCACCTGGCCGACCGAACAGATCATACTCGGTATCCCTGCCTCCCTGCATTGCCATTTTCTTAAGAACGGATTTCAAGGCATTATACATGGCGGTGATTTCCTTGCCAGACAACTCCGACATCTTGCGTTTTGGGTGTATCTTCGCCGTCCACAGGATATCCTGCAGGATACCGTTGCCAAACCCTGGGATACGTTGTTCCGTGGCCAAAAACGCTTTGGCTGACAACTTTCCAGTTTCATCATCGAACAGGCTATTGAAGTATGCTCTGTCGAATTGATCGGAGAGCGGAGATGGCTTTACCTTGGCAAGGTGGTAGTCCTGAAGGCCACCCTTTTCGCCCTTCTTGAAGCAGAATATGCCGCCCCACATCTGCACGCTTACGCTGAACGCGGTGGAGTCATCAAATCTGATCAGGAGCTGGTGCTTCTTGGGCAGTTTATCTCCTTCCGCATGATATCTCATTCCGGCACTTATCAGGAGGACCATGTCATCGGCCCCTATCTCAAAATTCCCCCCGAATGCTGCTGCCGTGCCGATGGTTTTACCTGAAAGCCGTTTGTTATAATCCCTCGGATCACCCGTATACCATGCAAATTTATGCGGTGACTGGTTGGCTATCGCGGATGTAATCCGCTTGCCCTTGAGCGTATCGTTAATTTGTTTCGCGATGACTACGACTTCAGGTAGTTCAAGCATTTCCGAACTCCTCCTCTTCTCCTATACATTCTTCTGTTATAAGCGTTCTGACCTTTTACAGGGAATATTCACAGATCCATAGGGGGCGTACAAGGAACGCGATCTCGCAGATGTTGTCGTCGGATCAGTGCGCAGCAATCTACTTCTGTAGGATCTCCACGGCCTTCTCGACCGCAAACTTCAACCTCTCAGTGCATTCATGATCGTGAACCCTTGAGTAGTATTCCCTCAACCCCTCCGCGGCCTTCATGTTCAGGCCAGTGAGCTGCCTGCAATTGACAGCCCCGAACTTTTCCAAGAATGAGGCCACGTACCCATCGATCATGTCCCACGCCTGCTTCGGGCTGTCCTCCGGCCTTAACCTGCCGAATTTGATGCCTATCGCTATCGCAACGCTAGAGACGGAGCCGCAGAGAAGCCCATTAAGACCGATGCCGGCACCCAATGCGGTGCCTATTTTTGGGATCAGATCCGAGCTTGTTCTCAGATGCTCAGCCATCGCCATAAGGACGCTCTCGCAACAGTTGTATGGCCTCCCGGTGGGGAAATTGCTCGGCCTG
>Ga0315312_1001560_pt1 | contig 17502 bp, 3 predicted proteins | sample TDP7_MG_FD_203629 | JGI IMG/M metagenome (GOLD analysis project Ga0315312, IMG submission 203629) | Freshwater sediment microbial communities from Lake Towuti, South Sulawesi, Indonesia - TDP7 | ecosystem: Environmental > Aquatic > Freshwater > Lake > Sediment | place: Indonesia: South Sulawesi... | reverse complement strand
CCTGTTTACATTGTTTACAGTGATGGTTATATTTTCTGAATCAGAAAGAGAACCATCTGTTACTTCAAAGTAGATGTTAGGATATGTGCCTGCCTGCTCATAAGTGGGAGTCCAGGTAAATGTTCTGATCCCGGAATCAAAATTTGCACCCTGTGGCAGATTAGATGCAGAATAGGTTAAATTATCCCCATCAGGGTCTGAGCCTGATACTGTAAAGCTTAAAGTCTGGCCTTCGTTTATGGACTTATTTCCAATAGCGTTAAGGATTGGAGGACGATTGACATTATTGACCGTAATTGTGATATCCTCGGAATCTGTGGCTGTGCCATCGGATACCTCAAAGTGGACATTATTGTATATGCCTGCCTGGTCATATGCAGGAGTCCAGCTAAAGGTTCTGGTTCTAGCATTAAAGCTTGCGCCTTGAGGCAGGTTAGATGCGGAATAGGTTAAATTATCTTCATCAGGGTCTGAACCTGATAGTGAAAAGCTTAAAGTCTGAGCTTCGTCTATGGATTTATTTCCGATAGCATTAAGGACTGGGGGACGGTTGACATTATTTACTGTAATTGTGATGTCCTCGGAATCTGTGGCTGTGCCGTCGGATACCTCAAAGTGGACATTATTGTATATCCCTGCCTGTTGATATGTGGGTGTCCAGCTAAATGTTCTGGTAGCGGAATCAAAGCTTGCGCCCTGAGGCAGATTAGATACGGAGTAGGTTAAACTATCCCCATCAGGGTCTGAGCCTGATACTGAAAAGCTTAAAGTCTCGCCTTCGTTTACGGACTTATTTCCGATAGCGTTAAGGACTGGGGGACGGTTGACATTATTTACTGTAATTGTGATGTCCTCGGAATCTGTGGCTGTGCCATCGGATACCTCAAAGTGGACATTATTGTATATCCCTGCCTGCTCATATGTAGGTGTCCAGTTAAAAGTTCTACTGCCAGTATCAAAGCTTGCGCCCTGTGGCAGGTTTGATGCTGAATAAGTCAAAGGATCTCCGTCGGGGTCAGTCGCATTTACTGTAAAGGTTAAGAGGGTATTTTCGTTAACCGACTTGTTACCAATTGGGTCAAGCACCGGGGGTCCGGTTACATTATTTACGGTGATGGTGATATCTTCTGAATCGGAAAGCGAGCCGTCCGTTACTGCAAAGTGGACGTTAGGATATGTACCTGCCTGCTGATAAGTAGGAGTCCAGCTAAAGGTTCTGGTTCCAGGATTAAAATTTGCACCTTGTGGTAGATTAGATGCGGAATAGGTTAAGGAATCGCCATCGAGGTCGGTTGCAGAGATGTTAAACTTGAGTAAGACTCCTTCATCTACACTCTTATTTCCAATAGGATTAAGTACTGGAGCACTGTTTCCAATAGTAACTCTAACTCCGTTACTTTCTCCACCCAGAGTAACTACTTTTAAGAGGCCCGTTTGGGCAGTAGCTGGGACTCTGCAGGTGATTTGCGTATTAGACCAGCTTTCTACTTGAGCCTCTGCTCCATTAGCAAACAGAACTTTTGAGTCTCCATGGGAATAGTTAAAGTTGTTGCCAGTTATAGTTAAAAGTCCTCCTCTGGGTACTGTTGTTGGACTGACGGAGTTAATTACAGGAGAATAATACAAGTTAGCCGCATAGATATCAAAATTACCATTTCGATCATCCGCCCAGACAATCTCATTTTCATTAATAGCAGCCTCTTTTTGCACAGCACTATTGGTAATTATCGGGATCTCTTGTTCTCCAGCCAGGTCGTACATATAGATATTAGAATTCCCTTCCCAGACAATCTTGTCTTCCGAGATGCGCGGATTTTTTGCCCCGAAGAAACCAGATACGACTCTCGTCTCGCCGGTAGAGAGGTCGTACATATAGATACCATTAGAACCACCCCACGTATCCCAAATATGAACAACCTTATTTTCATAGATGTCAGGGTCGATTGGATCGTCAAATGTCGCAGGAGGGATGATCACTCCTTTCTGACCTGTAGAGGCATTGTACAAACAGATGCCGTTAGGCCACTCATCCCAGACAATCTTGTCTTCATAGATAGCAGGGTTATGTCCAAGTTGGCTATAAGAAAGCTGTATTGTCTGACTCGTGGAGAGGTTATGCAGATAGACACCGAAACTTTGCTCTAAGGCAATCTTGTCTCCATGGAAGCCGAGGTTTTTTAGGTTCCAGTAACCGAAATCATATACCTGTCTTTTTTGACCGGTAGAGAGGTCGTACATATAGATGAGGCTTCCATCTACCCAGATAATCTTGTCTTCATAGATAGCGGGGATCTGTCCGGAATTGGAAATCGTGATACGCTGATTAGTAGAGAGGTCGTACATGTGAATTCCCGAGCCTTGCCAGACAATCCTTCCTTTATGAATCTCTGGACGCTCCTGGGCAATGGATTCCGTGGTTATCCGCACTTCTTTTATATATAAAGTATACAATTTGACGGTGTGTGTGACAGTGAAAGCGGTGTCCCTTACTATAAAGGTAACAGCATGGGTACCTTTATCATTTACCGAAGGGGCCCAGGAAAAGATTTGTGTCTGGGGATTAAATTGCGCACCGGGAGGAAGATTATCTGCAGAATATGTTAATTGTCCCCAGGGACTCGCCGGGTCATCAGGGTCGGAGGCTTCTACTTTAAATTCTAAGAGTCTTCCGATAATTGCCAGTTTTCTATCCGGCATCTTTGCAAATGTCGGAGGGTCGTTTCTGTTATCAACATTGACTGTGGTAAAGCGCTGAAACCTCCTACCATCGGTGGTAAAAAGCTTCAGGATAAACCTTTTCTCACCATCGGGAGATTGCGTAGTATCCCATGTTCCTAATAGCCCATCTTCAACAGGAATTGTAGAAGAAGTTATTAATATAAGGTTATCAGGATCGGTTTCGGGCGCATAATAAAGTTCATATTTTTGAAAATCACCTTCAGAGTAAACGCTTCCATATATACTAACGCTTCCTTTAATATAACTGCCATTAGCAGGAGAGGTTATCTCCAGTTTGATGCCCCCTGCCATTCCCTTAGCTGCCAGGTAGGCATTCACCCGGCCATAGCCCATATTATCCTTTCCCGGTGGGCCAATATCATCAGAAAATTGACGAATAACTCGGCGTATCTCTTCATATGATGCGCCGGGACTTATCGATCTAAGAAGGCCACAGACTCCGGCAGTATGAGGGCAGGCCATAGAAGTTCCTGAATAGCTAGCATATCCGTTATTTCTCACTGTGGAGAGAACACCGACTCCAGGTGCAGATACATCTATTAGGTCGCCATAGTTAGAAAAGTAAGCCTTCTCGTCATTTGAGTCAGTAGCAGCTACAGCGATAGTCCTCTCATAATTGGCTGGAGAATAATACTGCACATCATCATCGTTATTCCCTGCAGCGAATACACATACAACGCCTCTTTCATAGGCGTAGTCAGCAGCTTCCTCACTGACAGAGTCGGAGGGATTTCTTCCCCCAGGGCCCCAGCTATTGCTGATTACATCTGCTCCATGATCCGTAGCCCAGCGAGTACCGTCAGCTAAGTCCGTGTTCCAACCACGACCATTTGCATTAAGACCTTTTGTTGCCATAAGTTTTATTTTTGGGCCGACACCAATAACACCAATTCCGTTATTCCCTACTGCTGCCACTGTCCCTGCGCAGTGGGTACCATGAAAGTGGTCGTCCATAGGGTCGGAATCTTTATTAACAAAGTCATAGCCATGTCTACCATTTTCATCTGTCCACATATTGGCTCTCAAGTCTTCATGGTTATAATCTATGCCTGTATCGTTAATACAGACTATAGCTCCCAGACCTTCGGTAATATCCCAGGCTGTTTCACATTGTATCTTTATTATGCCCCAAAGCTCGTCATAGCGGGGATCGTTAGGACGTGCAATAATCTTGTATACATACTTAGGCTGGGCATATTCCACCTCTGGGTCTTTATTGAGTTTCTTGCAAAGCTCTAATACATCCTGGTCTGTTTTTAAAAGGTATATAGGAAGGAGATCTACTGGCTTTCTTTCTTTAGGAAATCTTCTTCGGGGAAATTTGGCCCGAAATTTTTCTTTCATTTCTTGCAAAGTGAGGTTTCCCTCCTCAAGTTCCCTGTGCAGAGTTTCAAATACCGGGACTTCATCTCTCAGGTTATATTTAGTTTTTAATCGTAATAGAGCATTTGTAAATTTTGTCTTTCTTTCAGAATATTCTTGCATAAGAAGAAGTTGTGGGTCTTCTTTTTCCCGCAACTTTACAATAACTTCATCTGGAGCATAAAGCTCAGTTTCCTCACAATAACCATTGATGCGGGAAGAGATGGGAATAATAAGACTTATTACCAAACATAGGCCAAGGACAAAAGTTATTTCTAATCTTCTTTTCATCCTTTTCACCGCTTTTCATTTCTTTGCTATCCGTTCCATTCAATAGAAAACCAAGCTCATTCTCCTGGAGCTTTATGTTCCCCTATTAATACCGGTAGAACAGGGTAAGCTTGGTTAGCTGTTATTTCACTACAACAATTTTCTTGGTCTTTTTATAATCCCCTATCTCTATATGAACAAGATATAATCCAGAGCCAACCACGTTGCCTGATTCATCTTTACCATCCCAATAGTACCTACATATCCCTGCGCCTCTTTCTTCATCTGCTATTTCCTTTATCTTCTTTCCCCTCGTGTCATATAGATTTATCTTTATATGGGTTTGTTCTGTGGTGTCTATTTTGATTATTGTTTTCTCTCCTTCTAAAGGATTAAACACATTGTTGTAAACTCCTATTCTATCCGGCCCTGCTGCATATGGCTCTATTCTTGCCAATCCTGTTTCTCCTTCTTTTGTTTTTTCTCCTTTTGCTACCATTATCCTTATTTTTATCCCACCCAGTAATGGATACTTTTTTATGATGTCCCCTACTATCACTATCCCTGTTATATACCTTTCTCCGGTTATACTCACATTATCCTTCATATCTATATCCAATATTTTATTGTGGTCATCCAGCACCTTCACCTCTTCTATAACTGCTCCTTCGCTTGTTTCTCCCGATATATACAATATTCCTATCTTGCTTACCCTGTCTGTACTAAATCTTATCTTTAGTGTAATCTTCTCCTCTTCTTTAACTGTGATGACTATTGTTTCGCTATCCGAGAGGGAGCCATCAGAGGCAATGAATGTTAGCTGATGGTCGCCGACATCGCTGGTTATTGGTGTCCAGGTGAAAGTCTGATTTTTAAATGTAGCACCATCTGGCAGGCCCTGGACTGAATAGGTTAAGGTATCACCATCAGGGTCTGTGGCATTGACGGTGAAGGTTAAGGTCTGATTTTCGGTGATTGATTTATTGCCTATTGAGTTAAGTAGTGGAGCTCTATTTATATTATTTACGGTGACGGTTATATCTTCCGAATCAGAAAGCGAGCCGTCCGTTACTTCAAATTGGACGTTATGATATATCCCTGCCTGGTCATATGCAGGAGTCCAGGTAAATGTTCTGGTCCCAGAATCAAAATTTGCACCCTGTGGCAGATTAGATGCGGAATAGGTTAAATTATCGCCATCAGGGTCTGAGCCTGATAGTGTAAGGCTTAAAGTCTGGCCTTCGTCTATGGACTTATTTCCGATAGCGTTAAGGACTGGGGGACGGTTGACATTATTGACCGTAATTGTGATATCCTCGGAATCCGTGCCTGTGCCGTCGGATACCTCAAAGTGGACATTATTGTATATCCCTGCCTGGTTATATGCAGGAGTCCAGCTAAAGGTTCTGGTTCCAGCATTAAAATTTGCACCTTGGGGCAGATTAGATGCAGAATAGGTTAAATTATCCCCATCAGGGTCTGAGCCTGATACTGTAAAGCTTAAAGTCTGGCCTTCGTTTATGGACTTATTTCCAATAGCGTTAAGGATTGGAGGACGATTGACATTATTGACCGTAATTGTGATGTCCTCGGAATCTGTGGCTGTGCCATCGGATACCTCAAAGTGGACATTATTGTATATGCCTGCCTGGTCATATGCAGGAGTCCAGCTAAAGGTTCTGGTTCCAGCATTAAAGCTTGCGCCTTGAGGCAGGTTAGATGCGGAATAGGTTAAATTATCTTCATCAGGGTCTGAGCCTGATACTGTAAAGCTTAAATTCTGGCCTTCGTTTATGGACTTATTTCCGATAGCGTTAAGGATTGGGGGACGGTTGACATTATTTACTGTAATTGTGATATCCTCGGAATCTGTGGCTGTGCCATCGGATACCTCAAAGTGGACATTATTGTAGATACCTGCCTGGTTATATGTAGGAGTCCAGCTAAATGTTCTGGTTCCAGCATTAAAGCTTGCGCCCTGTGGGAGATTAGATGCAGAATAGGTTAAATTATCCCCATCAGGGTCTGAGCCTGATACTGTAAAGCTTAAATTCTGGCCTTCGTCTATGGACTTATTTCCGATAGCGTTAAGAACTGGAGGACGGTTGACATTATTGACTGTAATTGTGATATCCTCAAAATCTGTGGCTATTCCGTCGGATACCTCAAAGTGGACATTATTGTATATCCCTGCCTGGTTATATGCAGGAGTCCAGCTAAATGTTTTAGTAGTGGTATTAAAGCTTGCGCCCTGAGGCAGGTTAGATGCGGAATAGGTTAAATTATCGCCATCAGGGTCTGAGCCTGATACCGTAAAGCTTAAATTCTGGCCTTCGTCTATGGACTTATTTCCGATAGCGTTGAGGATTGGAGCACGGTTGACATTATTGACTGTAATTGTGATATTCTCGGAATCTGTGGCTGTGCCATCGAATACCTCAAAGTGGACATTATTGTATATACCAGCCTGGTCATATGCAGGAGTCCAGCTAAATGTTCTATTGCCAACATCAAAGCTTGCGCCCTGAGGCAGGTTTGAGGCTGAATAAGTTAAAGCATCTCCATCGGGATCGGTTGCATTTACTGTAAAGGTTAAGAGGGTATTTTCGTTAACCGACTTGTTACCAATTGGGTCAAGCACCGGGGGTCCGCTTACATTATTTACGGTGATGGTGATATCTTCTGAGTCGGAAAGTGAGCCATCCGTTACTGCAAAGTGGACGTTAGGATATGTACCTGCCTGGTTATAAGTAGGAGTCCAGCTAAAAGTTCTGGTTCCAGGATTAAAATTTGCGCCTTGTGGCAGATTAGATGCAGAATAGGTTAAGGAATCGCCGTCGAGGTCGGTTGCAGAGATGCTAAAGACGAGTGACACTCCCTCATCTACACTCTTATTTCCTATAGGATTAAGTACCGGAGCACTGTTTGCAATAGTAACTCTAACTCCGTTACTTTCTCCACCCAGAGTAACTACTTTTAGTAGGCCTGTTTGGGCAGTAGCCGGGACTCTGCAGGTGATTTGCGTATTAGACCAGCTTTCCACTTGAGTTTCTGCTCCATTAGCAAACAGAACTTTTGAATCCCCTTGGGTAGAGCCAAAGTTGTTGCCAGTTATAGTTAAAAGTCCCCCTCGGGGTACTGCTGTTGGACTGACAGAGTTAATTACAGGCGAATAAAACAGGTTAGCTACATAGATGTCGTAATTACCATTTCGATTATCCGCCCAGACAATCTTGTCTTCATCGATAGTAGTATCTTTTTGGTCAGAAGGGTTGATGGTTATCTGGATTTGTTGTTCTCCTGGCAGGTCGTGCATATAGATATCGCCATTTCCCACCCAGACAATCTTGTCTTCAGAGATGCGTGGATTTTTTACCCCGGAGAAAGCAGATATTAAAACATCCTTACCCGTGGAGAGGTCGTACATATAAACACCGCTGGATTGGTTCCAGATATCAGCCCAGAGAAAAACAACCTTATTTTCATAGATATCAGGGTCAATTGGAGTATTGAAATTCAAGCGAGGGACAATCACTTCTTTCTTACCTGTGGAAGCATCGTACAAATAGATACCACTGAGCCTCTCATTCCAGACAATCTTGTCTTCATAGATGGCAGGGTTAGTTGCAAGCAGACCAGAAGCAAGCTGTATTTTCTGACCAGTGGAGAGGTTGTAGAGATAGATACCGGTCGGGAAACCCTGCTCAAAGACAATTTTGTCTTTATAGACAGTGAGGTTTAGTGCACTCTGGGAGCCGCAATCAGTAACCTGTCTTTTTTGACCGGTGGAGAGGTCATACAGATAGATGAAATTCCCATCCACCCAGACAATCTTGTCGTCATAGATACCAGGGAGCTTACCAGAATTGGTAATTACCAGGCGCTGATTAGTAGAAAGGTCGTGCAGATGAATACCCGACCCTTGCCAGACAACCTTTCCTTTATGGATATCTGGATATTCCTGGGCAATCGCTTCCGTGGTTATCCGCACTTCTTGTATATATAGGCTATACAAATTAATAGTGTGCGTGATGGTGAAAGCGCTATCTCTCACTATAAATGTAACAGCATGGGTACCTTTATCATTTACAGAAGGGGTCCAGGAAAAGATTTGTGTCTGAGGATTGAATTGAGCACCCGGTGGAAGATTATCTGCAGAATATGTTAATTGTCCCCAGGGAGTCGTCGGGTCATCAGGGTCAGATGCTTCTACTTTAAATTCTAAGAGTCTTCCGATGATTGCCAGTTTTCTATCAGGCATCTTTGCAAATGTTGGAGGGTCGTTTCTGTTATCAACATTGACCCTGGTAAAACGCTGAAATCCCCTACCATCGGTGGTAAAAAGCTTCAGGATAAGCCTTTTCTCACCTTCAGGAGATTGCGTAGTATTCCATGTTCCTAATAGCCCATCTTCAACAGGGATTGTAGAAGAAATTATTAATGTAAGGTCCTCAGGATTGGATGTGGGTGCATAGTAAATCTCATATTTCTGAAAATCACCTTCAGAGTAGGCGCTTCCATATATACCAACGCTTCCTTTAATATAACTGCCGTCAGCAGGAGAGGTTATTTCCAGCTTGATATTTCCCGCCATTCCCTTAACTGCCAGGTAGGCATTCACCCGGCCATAGCCCATATTATCCTTTCCCGGTGGGCCAACATCATCAGAAAATTCACAAATAATTCGGCGAATTTCATCAAACGTCGCACCTGGCCTTATTGATTTAAGAAGTCCGCAAACTCCAGCAGTATGAGGGCAGGCCATAGAAGTTCCTGAATACTTATCGTATCCATTATTTCTCACTGTAGAGAGAACACTCACACCAGGTGCACATACCTCTATGAGGTCACCGTAGTTAGAAAAGGAAGCCTTCTCGTCATTTGAGTCGGTAGCAGCTACAGCGATAACCCTCTCATAATTTGCCGGGAAATAATACTGTACATCATCATTGCTATTCCCTGCAGCGAATACACATACAACGCCTCTCTCATAGGCATAATCAATAGCCGCCTGACAGGTAGGGTCTGAAGGACTTCTTCCTCCAGGGCCCCAGCTATTGCTGATAACATCTGCTCCATGGTCTGTAGCCCATCTAAGGCCATTGGCAAGCATTTCGCTAGTACCTGAGCCACCTGAATTTAATCCTTTTGTTGCCATAATTTTTATTTTTGGACCGACACCGATAACACCAATACCGTTATTTCCTACAGCAGCTACTGTTCCTGCGCAGTGAGTGCCATGGTTATGGTCATCCATTGGGTCGGAATCATTATTAACAAAGTCATAGCCGTGCTTGCCGTCTGCATCTGACCAGATATTGGCTCTCAAATCCTCATGGTTGTAATCTACACCTGTATCGTTAATACAAACGACTGCTCCCAAACCTTCAGTAATATCCCAGGCATCTGAAGCTTGTATCTTTATTATTCCCCAAAGCTCGTTATAACGAGGATCGTTGGGAGTATAGATAGCCTTGTAAATATAATTTGGCTGGGCATATTCCACCTCTGGGTCTTTATTGAGTTTCTTGCAGAGCTCTAATACATTCTGGTCTGTTCTTAAGAGGTATATAGGAAGGAGATCTACTGGCTCTCTTTTTTTAGGAAACCTTCTTCGGGAAAATTTGGCTCGAAATCTCTCTTCCATCTCTTGCAAAGTGAGGTTTCCCTCCTCGAGTTCCTTGTGCAAAGTTTCAAATACCGGGATTTCATCTATCAGGTTGTACCTGCTCTTTAGTCGCAAAAGGCCATTTGTAAGTTTTATCTTTCTTTCAGAATATCCTTGCATAAAAAGAAGTTGCGGGTCTTCTTTTTCCCGCAACTTTACAATAACTTCACCGGGAGCATAAAGCTCTTTTTCCTCACAATAACCATTGATGCTGGAAGAGATAAGAATTGTAAAACATATCACACTAGTTATTACAACACCACACACAGATTTAACCTTTAACATTTTACTGCCTCCTTCTGTTTTTAGTTACTTTCTATATTTTGCCACCTCTAAATCAGTTTGCTTATTCATTCATCCCCGGAGAAGCCATTCTCAAGGTGATTGCAATCTGATGGGTATTGTTAAATACATCATTTATGTTATAGCCGTAATCGAGCTGAACCCATTTATACCTTATACTTGCACCTAAAGTGACCTCATCTTTATCTTTTATCTTATATCCTGCTCTTATTCCTAAAATATCCTTTATCCAGCATTCACCACCTAAATTCCATCTCATATTGTCGTTCTTTACCTTTATCCCATCCAGTCCTGCTGCCAGGTTCACTATCTTGCCTATCTTTCTCTGGTAGCTCCCTCCAAATCTTAAGGTAAATGGCAAGCTATCCACTGCTTCTATAAACTTCATCTGTGTTCCTATGTTCTGTAAGGCTATTCCTAATCCAAACTCTCTTATCTTATGCAAAACTCCTATATCTATCCCTAATGCACTTGCTCCATATTTCTCTGCTAATGTGGAGCGAATCCACTTTACCATTACTCCGGCATAGGTATTTCCGGAAAAGCTGGCTATCTCCTGGCCATAACAGAGTCCCACCAGATAGTCACTCTCTGCATTTACTACTTCAGTTGACTTCACTGACTCATCTGGATTTAGCTCATTCCACTCCATCTCTCCTCCCTGATAGGCGAGTAGAGCTATACCTATGCCTGCTCTCTTCGCTAATATTCCTATATTCAATGGATAAGTGAAGTTTACTGCTTCATTTCTTGTGTCGAGAATGTTCTGATGGTACATTGCATTAAACTCAATATTTCTTATTGTAACAATACCTGCTGGGTTATAATGTATAGCTGAGGCATCATCAGATAGACCTGTTGCTACTTCTCCCATACCCAACTGCCTTACACCTTGTGCCTGGTTTAGAATTGCTACTCCTGTTACTGATTTTGCCAATGCCAACCCAGTTCCAAACACCAGACAGAATAGCAATACCATTAACAATCTCTGTTTTTTCATTGTTACTTACCTCCATTTTCCTTTTCATATAGAGGACGGACGCAGTTTATGCCGATCTTTCGGCATGCCGCCCTTTCCTTCGGGTGGCCACCCCAATACATCGGGGTAAACTGCGTGTCGTCCCTATTTCACCACGACAATCTTCTTCGTCTCTTTATAATCCCCTGCCTCTATATGAATGAGATATAATCCAGAGCCAACGACATTGCCTGATTCATCTTTACCATCCCAATAGTACCTACATATTCCTGCGTCTCCTTCTTCATCTGTTATTTCTTTTATCTTCTTTCCCTTTGTGTCATATAGATTTATCTTTATATGCGTTTGTTCTGTGGCGTCTACTTTGATCAGCGTTTTCTCTCCCTTTAAAGGATTAAACACATTGTTGTAAACACCTATCCTATCCGGCCCTCTTCTGTATGGCTCTATTCTTGCCAATCCTGTTTCTCCTTCCCCTGTTCTTTCTCCTTTTCTTACTTTTATCCTTACCTTTATCCCACTCACTAATGGATACTTCTTTATGATGTCTTTTACTATTACTATACCTGTTATATACCCTTCTCCGATTATACCCACATTATCCTTCATATCAATATCCAATATCTTATTGTATTCATCCAGCACCTTTACCTCTTCTATAACTGCTCCTTCGTTTGTTTCTCCTGATATATACAATGTTCCTGTCTTCCTTATTCTGTCCGTATTAAATCTTATGTTTACTTCAATATCTTCATCTTCACCAAGAACTGTGATAGTTATTGTTTCACTATCCGAGAGATAACCATCACTTGCAGTAAATGTTATCTGATGCTCGCCGACATCGCTGGTTATTGGTGTCCAGGTGAAAGTCTGATTTTGGAATATTGCACGATTTGGGATGTCCTGGACTGAATAGGTTAAGGGGTCACCATCAAGGTCCGTGGCATTGACTGTGAAGGTTAAGGTCTGATTTTCGGTGATTGATTTATTGCCTATCGAGTCAAGTACTGGAGCTCTGTTTACATTGTTTACAGTGATGGTTATATCTTCTGCGTCGGAAAGCGAGCCGTCCGTTACTGCAAAGTGCACGTTAGGATATGTACCTGCCTGGTTATATGCAGGAGTCCAGCTAAAGGTTCTACTCCCAGCATTAAAACTTGCACCTTGAGGGAGATTTGAGGCTGAATAAGTCAAAATATCTCCATCGGGGTCAGTTGCAGATACCTGGAATTCCAAGAGTCTTCCTTCATCTATCGATTTATTGCCGATAGATGCAAGGATGGGTGGATCGTTGGCCGGGTTTATGGTCAGAGATACCGTAGCTATATTGGAATCGAGCTTTCCATCATTTACCTTAAAGGTGAAGGAATCCGTGCCGTTATAGTTCAGATTGGGCTTATAAGTTATATTGGGAGCTGTGCCAGAAAGAGTGCCATGTGCGACTTGAGCTACTATGGTATAGGTTAAGTTATCACCATCAGGGTCAGAGCCAGTAAGGGAAATATTTATTGGAGTATCCTCCTGAAGTGATAGAGCCTGGTTATCTGCAGTGGGAGGTCTGTTTACATTGTTTACAGTGATGGTTATATCTTCTAAATCAGAAAGCGAGCCGTCCGTTACTTCAAAGTGGACGTTAGGATATGTACCTGCCTGGTTATATGCAGGAGTCCAGCTAAAGGTTCTACTGCCAGCATTAAAGCTTGCGCCTTGAGGCAGGTTCGAGGCTGAATAAGTTAAAATATCTCCATCGGGGTCAGTTGCAGATACCTGGAATTCCAAGAGTCTTCCTTCATCTATCGATTTATTGCCGATAGATGCAAGGACGGGTGGATCGTTGACCGGGTTTATGGTCAGAGATACCGTAGCTATATTGGAATCGAGCTTTCCATCATTTACCTTAAAGGTGAAGGAATCCGTGCCGTTATAGTTCGGATTGGGCTTATAAGTTATATTGGGAGCTGTGCCAGAAAGAGTGCCATGTGCGACTTGAGCTACTATGGTATAGGTTAAGTTATCACCATCAGGGTCAGAGCCAATAAGGGAAATATTTATTGGAGTATCCTCCTGAAGTGATAGAGCCTGGTTATCTGCAGTGGGAGGTCTGTTTACATTGTTTACAGTGATGGTTATATCTTCTGTGTCGGAAAGCGAGCCGTCCGTTACTGCAAAGTGCACGTTAGGATACGTACCTGCCTGGTTATATGCAGGAGCCCAGCTAAAGGTTCTGGTCCCGGCATTAAAACTTGCACCTTGGGGCAGATTAGATGCAGAATAGGTTAAATTATCCCCATCAGGGTCTGAGCCTGATACTGTAAAGCTTAAAGTCTGGCCTTCATTTACGGACTTATTTCCAATGGGGTCAAGCACCGGGGCACGGTTCACATTATTGACCGTAATTGTGATATCCTCAGAATCTTTGGCTGTGCCGTCGGATACTTCAAAGTGGACATTATTGTATATCCCTGCCTGCTCATATGTAGGAGTCCAGCTAAAAGTTCTGGTAGCGGTATTAAAGCCTGCACCCAGTGGGAGGTTTGAGGCGGAATAAGTTAAAGCATCTCCATCGGGATCGGTTGCATTTACTGTAAAGGTTAAGAGGCTATTTTCGTCAACCGACTTGTTACCAATGGGGTCAAGCACCGGGGGTCCGGTTACATTATTTACAGTGATGGTGATATCTTCTGAATCGGAAAGCGAGCCGTCCGTTACTGCAAAGTGCACGTTAGGATATGTACCTGCCTGCTGATAAGTAGGAGTCCAGCTAAAGGTTCTGGTCCCGGCATTAAAACTTGCACCTTGTGGCAGATTAGATGCAGAATAGGTTAAGCTATCCCCATCAGGGTCTGAACCTGATACTGTAAAGCTTAAAGTCTGGCCTTCGTTTACGGACTTATTTCCGATAGCGTTGAGGATTGGGGAACGGTTGACATTATTTACCGTAATTGTGATATTCTCGGAATCTATAGCTATGCCGTCGGATACCTCAAAGTGGACATTATTGTATATGCCTGCCTGGTCATATGTAGGTGTCCAGCTAAAAGTTCTGGTTCCAACATTAAAGCTTGCACCTGTAGGTAAATTCGAAGCCGAATAAACTAAAACATCTCCATCAGGGTCTGAACCTGATACTGTAAAGCTTAAAGTCTGAACTTCGTTTACGGACTTATTTCCGATAGCGTTGAGAACTGGGGGACGATTGACATTATTGAAGGTACCTATAGAAAGTCCAAAATATACTTTTGTCCACACTTGATTGTTTTGAGAGCCAAAGTAATATAAATAAAGTTTACCGTTGTAAAATACGGGCGTAGGTCCACCTACCATACCACTGCGCCATGTGTTAGGTTCTCTTTTTACAATGGGATTGTCAGGATTACGTTCCCAATGTATGCCGTCTTCACTGTAAGCATGACCAATCCCATATAAGCCTGCTTGGCCTAGACTGTATGTTCCGACATAAACAAGGTGATAACCTCCATTGGGGTCTTTGATAACATTTTCATGGCCTACAAGTTCAGCATCCCAGGAACCCACCTCCGGCAGAAATATCGGCTCCGGACGCTTTTGCCAATTTATTCCGTTTGGTGAGGTGGCATAGCAAACAAACCCTTGCCATCTGCCATTATAAGTACCCCATGATGCATACCACATTTTAAAAATCTGCTCATCTTCGTCATAGATGACCGAAGGCTCTAACACCCCTGCTTCTTCCCAACTATATGAACGGATTAGAACAGGATCAGGGTGTTTTGTCCAATTTATTCCATCTCGAGATTTAGCCATTTTAATGTACCAACCGCTTGGACCTGACCCACCTCTAACTGAAGAGTACATATAATACTCACCCGTAATTGGGTAGATGCAAACATTGGGAGTTTCGTATGCTGTGCCTGTGTCTGGTGGAACCACTAATTTTACCCATAACTCTTTGTCTTTGGGGTCTTCCCAGAGTATCCCATCCTGGAGGCTTTCTGCATATGCCTGGCCTTGCATTCCTACACCATCGTTCACTACATAGGCGTTAAACCACATCCTGAATTTTCCTTGATCCCAGAGAACACAAGGGTCTGACTGATTACCTGTAGGATGAAAGTTTTCCGGGTCGGGATCATATGGTTCTAGTTCTGGAGGCACATTACCTTCGTCTTTGGTTTTCAACGGGCCGGGTAGGTGTTCCCAGTTAGAAGGGAATTTACTACTGCTGCCAGAAAAACTGGCGTGGATAGTATGGTTACTGGTGACATTAGTAAAGGTATAGGTTGTTACTACTCCTACGGATTTGGCGTCGACCAAGACATCGGCAATGTGGTAGCCGGAATTTGGCGTAATGGTGAAAGTCTGGTTTTTGCCCTGCTCTACTTTAACCTCACCACTGGGTGTGATTGTGCCGCCTGTACCAGCAGTGGCCGTGATGGTATAGCTAGGCTGGGGGGTATCTTGTGCGAAGTTAGCGTGGATAGTATGGTTACTGGTGACATTAGTAAAGGTATAGGTTGTTACTGCTCCTACGGATTTGGCGTCCACCAGAACATCGGCAATGTGGTAGCCGGAATTTGGCGTAATGGTGAAAGTCTGGTTTTTCCCCTGCTCTACCTTAACCTCACCACTGGGTGTGATTGTGCCGCCTGTGCCAGCAGTGGCAGTGATGGTGTAGGTAGGCTGGGGGGTATCTTGCGCGAAGTTAGCGTGGATAGTATGGTTACTGGTGACATTAGTAAAGGTATAGGTTGTTACTGCTCCTACGGATTTGGCGTCCACCAGAACATCGGCAATGTGGTAGCCGGAATTTGGCGTAATGGTGAAAGTCTGGTTTTTCCCCTGCTCTACCTTAACCTCACCGCTGGGTGTGATTGTGCCGCCTGTGCCAGCAGTGGCAGTGATGGTGTAGATGGGTACCGTTTCAAACTGACCTATAGAAAGTCCAAAATATACCTGTGTCCAACTCTGATTGTTTTTAGAGCCAAAGTAATATAAATAGAGTTTACCATTATGAAATACAGGCGTAGGTCCACCCACCATGCCACTTTTCCATGTGTTAGGTTCTCTTTTTATAATGGGATTCTCGGGATTGCGTTCCCAATGTATCCCGTCTTCACTGTAAGCATGACCAATTCCATACAAGCCTGCACTATTTATACTGTATGTTCCTACATAGAATAGGTGATAACCTCCTGCTGGGTCTTTAACCACATCTTCATGACTTACAATCTGAGAATCCCATTTGCCTGCCTCAGGCACAAACACTGGTTTGGGTAATCTTTCCCAATTTATGCCGTCTTTTGATGTTGCATAACCAATACGGTATGCCCACACATTATCCATTATGCCCTCAGCAGAATACCACATCTTAAAACATTGTTCATTTTCATCATAGATGACTGACGGCTCTAATACCCCTCCAGAATTATTTACTGGCTGTTCCCAATCATATTTAGGGGTAAGGACAGGTGCAGAGCGCTTTGTCCAGGTTACCCCACCATCTTGCGATGTGGCCAGGCTAATGTAATATCTCAAGCTTCCCAGTGGGTGCACCGAAGAGTACAAGAAATATTCACCCGTATTTGGGTTTTTGCAAACATCGGGTGTTTCAAATGCTGTGCCTGAGTCTGGTTTAACCACTAATTTTACCCATAACTCTTTGTCTTTGGGGTCTTCCCAGAGTATCCCATCCTGCAGGCTCTCTGCATATGCCTGGCCTTGCATTTCTACACCATCGTTCACTACGAATGCACAAAACCACATCCGGAATTTGCCTTGATCTCTAATCACACAAGGGTCTGATTGATTACCTGTAGGATGAAAGTTTTCAGGGTCGGGATCATATGGTTCTAGTTCTGGAGGTACATTACCTTCGTCTTTGGTTTTCAACGGGCCGGGTAGGTGTTCCCAGTTAGAGGGAAATTTACTATAAATTGAATTATCCCCATCGATACTGTCGTAATAATCTGCTCCCAGACAGACAACCTGTGGTAGTATCAGACACACAAGGCTTAAGTTAAGAATAATGGCTAAATGTAATTTTGTTCTCATCTTTTTCCTCCTATCACTTATTTGAGTATTGTCAAAAGTTTCTAGCCAAAAATTCTAAGAATACCCTTTCTTATCGTCGACATTCTTGCCTGATTACCTGAAATTTATTTCCCTCCCCCTGTTTTGCCCTCTTTTATTAAAATAAGTAGTA
>Ga0315312_1001559_pt1 | contig 17512 bp, 13 predicted proteins | sample TDP7_MG_FD_203629 | JGI IMG/M metagenome (GOLD analysis project Ga0315312, IMG submission 203629) | Freshwater sediment microbial communities from Lake Towuti, South Sulawesi, Indonesia - TDP7 | ecosystem: Environmental > Aquatic > Freshwater > Lake > Sediment | place: Indonesia: South Sulawesi... | reverse complement strand
TCTTTCTTCAAGATTTTTCCGTCGCCCAGAACCGCGACACCGAAGGTTTTACCAGGATCAACGCCTATTGATACTTCTTCATATGTCTCTTTGCTTTGAACTAAGCGTATGGCCTCGTTTACTGTACGGGACGGGTCGGCTTCAACATCGTAGACCAAAATGGTTGGAAAGTCAATCAAAACTTTCTCGCCGTCCGTCGTTATAACAACTTTTATGGAAGGCGGGATAGACTCGCCTGGAATAAGGCTAAGAAAAGGCATCTTTCTTTGCTTAAGCTCGCTCACTAACCGATAATAGGCCTTTCCTGAGACTGTTGCTACGGCTAACCTTGACCTCATAAGACGCCACTCGGTACTACTTAGAGAAGGAAGATTAAAATTTAAGGCTTTACATTCGCTTCTCTAGATGTGAAAGTATTGGCTCGCTGGATACCCACAGGGTGTAGTTCTCTCGACAAATCCCTTGAAGGAGGGCTCATGCCCGGCGGTACAATTCTTCTTTATGGCGAGGCAGAGACGGGTAAGACCACCCTAGCTATGCAGTGTGCTGTGAACTGTGCTCGAATGGGTTATAAAACTTTATATGTTGATTGTGACGGAACCTTCTCGCCGGAGAGGTTATCCCAGATCGTTTCGCAGGACTTTGAAGAAATTTCAGAGTCTCTCATACTTATTAAGCCGGTAAATTTTAAGGAACAGATCAAGATTGTTGACAATCTTGAAAAATATGTGAGCAAGAGGTTTGGCCTAATCGTATTCGATACCGTTACCTCGCTTTACCGGTCAGAACTTGCTGGCAAAAAGAAAACGTTCAACCTGAACCGCGAGCTGAACCGCCAAATTGCCGTCTTATCCCAGATAGCCAAGGCTCTTGAGGTTTCAGTTCTTCTTCTCAGCCAAGTAAGAAGCGTGGTTGGCGTAACCGATATTGAACCTGTTGCCACAAGGGTTCTTAAGTTCTGGTCTAACTCGGTCATAAGTCTGGCACGGACGGGCAGACATAACATAATTCGTGCATCTGTGGAGAAGAGCGACGGAAAAGAAGCAAGTCTGTCTTTTTTACTTGTCATAGACGAAGATGGCCTACACGATTATAACCGCTAGCTTCATCTTCCAGTAGAAACACCAGGAAAACTAGGCGGACTAGCTAAAGTGGGAGCCTTCGAGAAAACATGGGCTCATGGAATCCGATAACTGGTTGCCTGCACAACTGTTCGTATTGTTGGGCTAGAGGTTATGCTAGAAGGCTTGCGTCCATGGGAGTCGAGCCCTACAGGACTCACGGGTTCAGTCCCGCCTTCGCAGATTGGAGATTAAAGCAGAAGATCCCCAAGGGTTCATCTATATTTGTCTCTGACATGGGTGACATGTGGGGGAAATGGGTGCCCCACGAATGGATTGAAAGGGTCCTGAAAGTGCTAAGGTTCAGACCTGACTGCAGTTTCTTGTTTTTGACGAAAAACCCAGCAAGGTATAAAGAGTTTCTGGGAATGTTCACAGAGAACATGATGCTTGGAGCAACCATCGAGACTAACAGGAGTTACAAAATTACGAGTGCCCCGGCTCCAAAAGATAGATTCGAAGTGATGAAGGACCTGACCTGGAGACACAAGGCTATAGTTATAGAGCCAATTCTTGACTTTGACACTGAGTTCATCAGCTGGATCGAGGAAATCAGGCCTGAAACCATCTATATCGGATATGATAACTACGGTTGTAAACTGCCAGAGCCACCTCTAGACAAGGCGGTGATGCTGGTGGACACATTAGAGCGTATAGCAAATGTCGAAGTCAAGGCTCTGAGAAAAGCTTGGTTTGAATAGTGATCTCAAGGTACTAGTTTAGATGCTTGTTCTCCACGGACACCCCAATTGCTCCTAGGCACGTCATGAATGACGATGTTCAGATGTTCAGGCTTTACGCCTATGTCCTCGAAGGACTTTGTAATTCCTTTTATAAGTTTCTCTTTCTGCTCATCGGTTCTCCCAGACCACATCTCTATTATGACAACTGGCATGAGTCTCACCTTAGAATAAAAGAGCTTTAATTCTAGACTTATGTTTTTTGGCATGGAGCCCCCGCTGGATCGCTTGCTTGGATCTATATCGTCTCCCAATGCGATGACCGAAAAAGAAATAAAGACAGCAAAAGAGAGATGAGCGATGAGCCCCTTAAATGAAGTCGCTGTTGAAATATTCAACGCCTTATATTATATTTTTCCAGCCTACTGTGCAAATGGCGCACCAGTATTGTTTGGAGGTGGGCGTCCCATAGATGGAGGAAGAAGGTTTCTAGATGGAAAACCCATCTTCGGCTCTCACAAAACTTTCAGAGGCTTTATCTTCGGCATAGTTATCGGAACCTTCGTTGGATGGGTTCAGGAAGCTCTTGCACCCAGCGCAGGTCTTCCTCAAGGAAGCGTCGCTCTTGGTTTTATTCTTTCGCTTGGGGCATTAGTGGGAGACTTAATCGGTTCCTTCATAAAAAGACGGCTAGACCTAAAGCCCGGCACATCCTTGCCCATATCTGATCAGATCGACTTTGTCTTAGTCGCGTTGCTCTTCGGGCTACTTGTGAAGCCAGCCACTCTCACGGCTGCGTTAATTATAATCTTCCTGACGGTTCCAATACACATACTCGTGAATGTCATGGCTTACCTGCTGAGGGTCAAGAAGACCCCTTGGTAGAAGGACTATCACTGGCTCGCAAAAGGTTCCTGTGGTTGTACTCTTGACTTTTCTCTATGGATCACGACTTCAGCGCCCTTGATCAGCCCGTATGGTACCAATTGGTAGGCATCAACCCAGTTGCCTTCATCTGTGAACGTAAAGGGACCCACCCAGTATGGGTCACCTGATTTGTGGTGAAGTGGGCCGAAGGTGTTTCTCAATGAGCTTACGACATCTATGGTCAGCTCATTCTCTCCGGTTTGGGCAAGGTCTGTTACGTCTGTTTCAAGAGGTTGCCAGCAAATAGGGACTGGCCCCTTACTGTTAATGCTGACTAAGAAGAGGGTTCCTTTTGCTTCAGGTAATCGTATCAAGACACGCTCCCCCGACTGTTTTTCTTTCAGGTTGAAGGTGGTTCTGTACTGCATCGTCCCACTATAGAAGGGGTATCCCTGCTCTACCCAATCCCCGTCTCTTAGAACCGCGGGTTCGTATGTAAGCATATACTCAGTTTCTGAGACCTTCTTGACTCCGAAGTCACCGACAAGATACATGTCCTCCAACGGGATGTCTATTCCATAATTGCATGAGAGTTCAACAAGGTTTTCCCCAGCTCTCACGTGGTTAGATATATCGACCTTACCAAATTGTTTGTCCCAATGCCATTCCGTGACCTTGGTCGAGACTCGTTTACCGTTGACAACCAACTTCCACATGGGAGCCTTTTCAACGACTAGGAAAACTCGTTTGCCCTCGGTTTCTGACTTGAATCTTGTACGGATTCGTATCTTAAGAGGCTTTGGCTTCACTTTCTTCTCTATCAGAACCCAAGGCTGAATTCCTGAATACCTCTCCATTCCAGCCCTTCTCCAAGCTTCGCGCCTAAACTTCCATATATGAGTCTTCTCGCTCCACTTTCCCCTTCCAAACGAGTATTCGCAAGTGTCCAGAACAATTGAGTTGGGATGTAAACGTTTGAAACTCCACTCCTCCGGGAGTTTGGTGGTCTCTTCCTCAAACTCTTTCTTGGGCAGCTCGGCTTCTGTCGTCGGAGGCTTTGAAGTATTTATTACAAAAGCGTGGCTTTCCATTGGATTGAACACGGCTCGGATTACGGTTTTTCCTTGATGGGTGAGGGCTTCAACCGGACCGACCGAACCGTTGAACATGTTCCATTCTGTCACTTCGCCCTTCTCTGAGAAGATAATAGTGGTATTGTATTTCTTTGTTCGGCTTTTGTTCGCGAGGAAGTATATGTGGTTTGTATCTTCAACTCGATGGTGGACGAGAACGTCTTCTATCTCGACGTTCTTTTCATCTGAAATGCTGACGGGTCTGGGCAGTATCGTATCTAATGCTTTAGCTATGGCTTCCTTTTCGGCGTCTACCCTGATAGCACTAGAATTCCTGAATATCTCCAACCACCTCGCTTCTGCATGTTTGCCATCGATGAAGCTTGGGGTTTCACCTACAAATATGATCTTTCCGCCAGCAACTAGAAAACGCTTCAAAAGTTTGACAGTCTCTGTGGACCATGTTAGTGAAGGTGGCACGATCACCACTTTATATCGGCTCTCTCTGATAATGAGCTCGTCTTCTTCAACGCGACCGTGGCTGGAGAGGATGAATTCGTCGCCGAAGTCAAAATCACGGTGCAGAGAGAGAAGATCATCTTGAAGCTTCACCAGATTATCATTGTACTTCCACCATCGCGTGTTACGATATGTCAATGCCAGCGTAAATGTAGCCCAAGCGCTACCGATCGGATGAAGGACCAGTATGTCTGCCTGGAACCTTCCTTGAGAGCATAGGTAGCTCGCTCTAGCGAAGTAGTCGTTGAGGAGTTTGAAGTGTTGCCAGTAGGGCTGATGATAACTAAAAGTTGGGGGAAAATCCCTTTTCGCGTCGCCTTTCATCGTGTAAAGCGTAAGATGCGGACAGAAGAAGGTTATCCCGAGGGCAAGGTGGAAGTCCGCAATCCATTTCTGATCCTCAAAGGTCATGCTGTGTCCACTGCACCCAAAAAGCTCAGATAGGACCCTAGGCCGACCGAACTGATGCCCTACGCTTGAACATTGCTTCAAGGTGAGAGGATCGTTGATGTTGCGGCCTAGATGATCGACACCTAGGACTTGCATGTACTCGTAATGAGGCATAGCAGCCCCAATATGTCTGATCTGGTCGTGAAAATTGTCTTCACACAAGTAGTGGCCAGTCAGGCTCAAGCCAAAAGCAGCACACTTTTCACCATAGGGTCTGCTGAATGCTTCGATGAAACGTTGGGTAACCGTTTTCCAAAAGTCGTAACGTACTTTCCGGAAGCCTTCGCCTTCAAAGTAGAGGAGAGGCAACTTGTCTAGGATGTCGTAGCCATTAACCTCACGGAAATACCTAACCATCTCTTCTGTCCAAGGGATAAGGTTGCCTCCGACATAGTTGGGTTCATCTGTGAAGATGCCGGGCATGAACTCACCAAAGTCTTTCTTGAACTTTTTGGCATAGGCGTCAATGGTTACTCTTAGAAACTCTTTCGTCACTTTGGGGTTAAGAAGGTCTACGTAGCTCTCGCCATTATACCAGTTGCTTGGGCTTCCTACCTCCACTTTGAAGGCTAGGATACTGCCTTTGCCTTTGATGTCTTTAGGCTTTCGTATGCGCTTAAGTTCCTTCAGTCTTGTGGGTAGCAAGAAGCGGACTTCAAAAACCCCAAGGACAGATCGGTCCCGTAAGGCTTTTGAAACCTGTCTCGCTGTCAACTCTTTCATTCGAACTGATCGCGTCCTGTATCTGGCATTTTTAGCCGGGACTAATCCTCCTGCAAAGCCACTTGGCCACTTGTCCTCATCGTAGAGCCAAGATTCCAACCCCACTTTTCTGCCCTGTTTCAGACAGGTACGTATACACTTCATCCATTCAGAAGAAAGGTAGGATGTGGCAAGTCCTACCCTTGAATGCATAAAATAGCCGCCGAACCCCTTGTCGGCAAATTCCCGCACCTGCCAGCGCAACTCTTCAACATCTAAGGCGTCATTCCAAGACCAAAAGGGAGAAGGCCTATAACTCTTGCCGGGATTCACAAATTCTTTCAAGTCCATTTTGGCTTAATCCCCTTTTTTCTCGCTGCCAGAATGAAGATATCTTGGGCAGGTCTTAAATCATTTTTGTAGTGGCTAAGGTCAATGCTTTATGTACACATAAGAGAAAACCTTTACATACCCATTTCAAAAAGACTCATAACCATGCGAAGCAGGGAAAGCTTCTGCATTTTATGTCAGACAAAAGAAAATATTAATTGTCGGACAATGGATCAAGCACCAAGGGACCAAAGGCAAGTGGGCTAGTTACTAATCGGTCCAGAAAGACTCATTCAGGGTAAGGCCTTAGTTGACTTCAAAGGTTCCAGAACACAAACTTTGGGTGCTATCGGAGAATGGGAGCAATAAGCAAGGCGGTCATGCCCACGAGCTTCATGAAGATAAGCATTGAGGGACCAGCCACATCTTTGAGAGAATCGCCCACAATATCGCCCACGATTGTGGCCTTATGGGTTTCCGAACCCTTACCCCCGAACAGCCCGGCTTCGATAATCTTCTTCGCATTGTCGAAGGCTGCACCAACATTGCTAAAGAAGGGAGCCAGTATGGCTGCTGAGGCAGTTTCGCCAATAAGGAAGGCACCTAGCACCTCTTTGCCGAATATGAACCCAACGATTACAGGAGGGGCTATGCCCATGAGGCCTGGGAGCATCATTTCCTTTAGAGCGTTTTTTGTGGAGATGTCGACACACTTGGCGTAGTCAGGTTCAACCGTTCCTTGAAGTAAGCCAGGTGTCTCTTTAAGCTGCCTTCTGACCTCATCCACCATCAGCAGAGCTGTTTTCGCGGTTGAACCGAGGGTAAAGGATGAAACAAGATAGGGCAGAGCTACACCTATGAAGAAGGCTGCCAGATCGAAAGGCTGCGACACATTCAGGCCCTTTATGCCAGTCATCTGGAAGAATGTGATAAAGAAGACAAACGCTGTGATTGTGCCAGAAGCCATTGCGTAAGCCTTGGTGGATGCCTTCATCGTGTTTCCAACAGAGTCTAACACCTCAAGCCTGTCGCCCGCTCTGTGGTTTCCCACCATTTCGTTTATGCCATCTGCGTTATCGACTATCGGTCCAAAGGTATCCGATGACATTATGAAAGCGATTAGAAGGTCTGTGCCAATGTTTGCTGCGACTATGGCATACAACGAAAAACCTGATATTAAGAAAGAAATAGCAAGAGCACTGAGAATAGTGAGGATCGCAATGAATGAGCTCTGAAATCCGTAGGCCATGCCGGTTATGATATTGATGGCAGCTCCCCGCTGAGAAGCTTCAACTATCTTCCTTACTGGTCTACCTCTGGTTCCAGTATAGTATTGGGCTAATGCCAACGCTATAAGAGTTGCAGTCAAGCCGCATAAAGTGGAAAAGAAAATCGTCACATCACCCAAAAGCCAGATTGAAAGGAAATACGACCCAACACCGCAGAGCGTTGCTGCTGTGTAGAGTCCTATGTTAAGTGATTTAGAAGGACTCAATCCCCTTCTCTGGTTGACTAAGGAGATTCCTACGATCGACGCCAATATTCCCGTGGCTTGCAAGAGGAGCGGGAAGAGCACAGCATTCCAGCCGTACCTGTCGGTGAAGGCAAGTCCAATAATCATCCCAGTGATAATGTCACCGCTGAAAGACTGGAAGAGATCAGACCCCCTTCCAGCACAGTCTCCAACATTGTCGCCGACAAGATCGGCTATCACTGCAGGATTACGGGGGTCATCCTCTGGTAAGTTCATCTCAGCTTTTCCAACAAGATCTGCCCCAATGTCTGCTGCCTTTGTGTATATTCCGCCTCCAACCTGTGCGAACAACGCCGTAAGACTGGCTCCGAACCCGAAACCAATCAGGGCTTCGGGTTCTTCAAACGGAATGGAGAGGAGGCTGAGGCCTACTAGGCTCAGTCCAGTGACGCAGAGTCCCATAATGCTCCCACCTAGAAAGGCTATTCTGAAGGCTCGAGAGGATGATTCGCTGGCGGCGTACGCTGTTCGGACATTGCTCCTTACGACCATGTTCATCCCAAAATAGGCAGCAAGAAGTGAAAGCATTGCTCCCAGAACACATGTAACAGTTGCCTTCCAGCCGAAAAGAAGGAATATTGCTGCAGACAATACAGGGATGAACCATGAGATGACTCTGAACTGCCTATTCAAATATGCTTTTGTACCAATGTGAATGTAGTTCGCAACTTGGACCATCCTAGCTGTTCCAGAAGGTTTCCGAATGATGGAGACCGCTGTATAGACAGCTATTAAGACCGCGCAAATCCCCATGAGCATCGGAAACACTAGCTGGAACATTTCGCTTACCAGTCATACGTTTGCCCATTGCTAAATCATCGCAACTTAGACTCTACACTCACTATTAAACCTTTAGTGAATCGTCGGAGCTGCGGACTGTCTAGGAATCATGTAAGCAGGAGTCCCGAGAGACAGAAGTATCCACTTATAAACGCAGATGTAGACTATTCTCTCTGACTTCATGACATGAGACTCCCATCCTTCAACATAGTCAAGTCTGGTTTCTGCACCTGTCTACCAAAATACAATATAAACCCCTATCTGGGCAGATGCGCCCATCAATGCATATACTGCTATGCCATCAAGTTTCCAAGTTTCAGAGGTCCAGCAGTTCCACGTTTAGGGCTGAAGGAAGATGTAGTTAGGATGGTGGAAGGCACGAAGACCAAGATGCCAGTCATGCTAAGTGACGCAACTGATCCCTACCAGCCTCTTGAGAAGAGATATTTGATAACCCGAAGGTGCCTCGAAATACTCGCAGAACATGAGTTTTCCCTTCTAATCGTGACTAAGTCGGACCTCGTTACAAGAGATTTAGACATCCTTAAACAGACCCAAGCAGTCGTCTCGATGACCATAACTACACCGCACAATGATATAGCAAACATTATTGAGCCTCACGCTTCCCCGCCGGATTCAAGATTTTCCGCTTTACAGGAAGTTACAGATAGGGGCATACCGACTGTTGTGAGGATCGACCCCATCATCCCAACTGTGAACTCCAGCAATAAAGACCTTGAAACAATCGTCTCTAGGGTGGCTGAGATTGGCGTAGGACAGATAACCGCCTCAACCATGAAGATCGTTAGAGGGCTGCTTCCGTCACTTAAAACAACACATTTTGAACTCTCCGAGAGGCTGGCTAGCCTTTACTCTGACGGCGAATGGATCTCAGGCTATAAATACCTAAGCAGAGAAAAAAGATTTGAGATTCTGAGCAGACTGAGGATGACAGTATTAAAATACGGGTTGGAGTTCGCAACATGCCGGGAAGGATTCCCTCAACTCAACACAAAAATCTGCGACGGCACAGCATACTGCAGAGAACTCTTAAGTAGATATAAAGAATAAAATGAAGGAAATCATTCTTTAGCTTTCTGATTTCGTCAAGGAATTTATCTGCAACGGGTAATCTGGTTAACAAGCCCCTTCTCCTTCGTGTCTCGGTTATTATCTGCATTGCAATGTTCCAAGAAACCTTTCTTATTGATCGAATTAGCTTTTCCAGAAGGCATGACCCGGTGTTGCTGATCTTAGGTCAGCAGCCAATTTGAATGTCTCAGCGACCGGTATGTACCTGTCTACTATGAAACAGCACCTTTATGATTTGAAGAGAAGATTCCTCCAAATTTCCTTATTGCTAGATAAGGCGGTATAAGCCAAGAAACTGACACCATTTAGGTGACCTGTCTCTCTTAGCGTGGGAATACCTTAACATCAGAAAGGTCAATGGATCTCTATTATATCCCCATCTTTCATTACGTGGTCGGATCCGACTTTCTGGCCAGGGTATTTTGCGCTTTGCCCCCATATCCGTGCGTACTTGAATCTCCTATATAGGTTGCTGTGTAGCTCTTTAGCTACTTCTATAACCGTTGTCCCTTCTTCCACCACAATCGGTTTATTAGAGGGTTCTTTTTCCAGAGGTTCCTTCGTGTAGACTCGCATAATACCGAGCATCTGGAATATGTGCTTACCTAGTTCATCTAGTCCCTCACGACTCTTACAGGAGACGGCCAGAATAGAGGCGCCTTTTTCCTTTAAGTCTTCTTTCAATTGGATGAGTCTGTCTTCAGCTCCAACTAAGTCTGTTTTGTTGGCGATAACGATTGTTGGCTTGTAGATGTTGCTCGTAAAAAGCGAGTTCTCAATATCATCCAAATTTACCTTGCCACGAATTCTCACAAGCGCCGAGTTGATCTGGTAACTATTCAGCAACCTTCGTATATCCTCTAAGGTGCAATCTACTAAAAACCCGCCGCCTACGACCTGTATACCCGCTCCTAGGCTTCGCCGGATTACTTCCACCTCGCCTTCGGACTTCTCAATTATTATTCCAGCTTGCTCAAGTTCAGAACAGAGCATCCAGAATTGTTTTAAGGGCTCCTCGGCTAAGTCGACCATAAGAATCAAGCCATCAGCGTTCCTTGCAAGGCCTAGGATCTGCGGTCCTTCCATCCTCCCTTCAGCCGCGCCCTCAACCAAGGCTGGCGCCTCAACGAGCTGGAATTGTATGTCATAGTACGGAAGCATTCCCACAACAGGCTTACGCGTAGCATATAGGACTGGAGATGGTTCCACCTTGGCATTCGTCACTGAGGCCAACAGACTGCTTCTTCCAACCTTTGTTGGACCTATGATGGTTATTTGTCCAGCCCCTTCTTTAGGTACTGAGAAGCTTCCACTGCCCCCGCCTTTCTTAGTTGCCTTTGACTTCTCAAGTTCGCGTTCAAGAACGGCTATGCGTCGTCTAACGTTGCCCAAGAGCTTGCTTGTGCCTTTGTGTTTAGGGACAAGCGAGATGAATTCCCTCATCAGTTTTATCTTTTGAGGCGTCGATCGGCAGGCTACAACCTCCGCCCACTTGGCCTTTGCCTCAGCAGGTAGATTCGTAACCATAACTTCGGACCCAGCTCAAATAATAACGTAACAATGCTTTAAAGGTCTCGCCCAAAAAACTGAGCAGAAAAACATGCCTTGAATGAGATTTGTGAACTAGAAAGATGGAATGTTGCTTACGTAGAAACTATTGATTCCAATTTCACGCCTTCTCCTACTCTTGAAACCCATCCATTCTTTGCTCCAACGGACAGGCCGGCGTCGACCACTTTTCTTCCCTGCTCATCGTTTTTGACTAGGGCTATGATGCTTCCACCCATCCCTGCTCCGGAAATTTTGGCTCCGTAAGCCCCTGCTTCAAGGGCGCTTGAGCAGATTGCTTCAAGCTCTGGCAAGCTGAGATCGTAGAAGTCTCTCAGCATAATGTGCTGGTCGTTCATCACTTCACCTAGAATTCGGTGACTACGCTCTTTTACAGATGTTTTCAGGACCTTTTTCCACCTTTCTTCGTCAAGGTTCCGGATCGCCTCATCTTCGCTGACTTTCTTGAGCCGTAGGATCTTGAGGGCAAAATCAGTCGATTTCTGCATCCTCAAGGTGAAGAGGATTCTCCTTCTTGCCATATCGTCTACTGTTGATAGAAAATCCTGGATCGCACTGACATCTATTTCCTCCCATCTCGGCTCGTCGAATCGATATCCCAAGTTCTTTTTCAACGCTTCAGGTACCTTCGGACTTTCCATCAAGGTCTTGAGCCCTCTGTTTATGTCTTCCTGCCTTTTGGGATGAATATCGCCAGTGGAATGTCTAATGCCTGAGTCGATGATGGCAAAGGTCAAGTCTTTGAAGGGAAGAGGTTCGACTCTATAAGGTGGTCGACACTCAAGCTTTATGATTCCCCCGAAGGCAACCCCATACTGGTCAAGCCTCCCGCATGGGATTCCCACTTCACGGTTCTCCGCAGCGAAGGCTATCTCCGCCAAATCATGCTTGGAAAAACCGAGGTTGCAGACATGGTTCAAGAGCTCGGCAAAACCAACTTCGAGTGCCGCGCTGCTGGACAGCCCTGAACCTACAGGTATCTCGCTTCTTATGGTTATATCCATGCCTGTTAGCTTCTCTGCCAAGCCTCTCTTGACTAGCACATTTACGACTCCGCGGAAGTAGTTGCCGAAAAACTTTCCCCCAAGCATCTCGTTCTCTTTGATCTCAAAGATATCGGTTGACGGCTCATTGTACTTTTCAAGATCAGGAGAATTCACTGTGAAAAACCTGTTTCCTGACGGTTTTGCATAAAGGCGCATCCTGAGATTGATTGCAACAGGGACAACTGGCAAGCCCTTATAGTCTTGGTGGGTGTTGAGGAAATCGGCTCTCCCAGGAGAAGAAATAACAACTGATTCATTCATAAAGTGACTTCCCTTCCAAACAATCTCGCTTGTTGTCTTTAACTATAATGGTTTTTAAGTTTCCACCAAATTCGGTTTCACGTATCCAAACTTTTTCTTAGTTCTTGGGCTTTCATCTCTGGAGTATAATCGAAAGTCACTGTTCCTGCTCCTGTCTCTACGCTTGCGAAGTACTTTATCTTATCTTTTTCTCTATATGGCGGGTAGAATTCAACATGGAAATGGTAATAGGGATAGGGGTGACCATCGGTTGGTCTTTGATGTAATACCATCATGTAGGGGAAACTCATGTTGAAAAGGTTGTCGAACTTCTTCAATACTTTCTTCAGGATTGAAGCAAACATACCCTTCTCTTCATCCGTCAAATCGGTCAAGGCCTCTATGTGTCTTTTTGGATAAATGTGGACGCCAAAAGGCCAGTGCGCAAAGAAGGGAAGGAAACATATGAAGCCTTCGTTCTCGCATACTACTCGGAGGGCATCTTTCTTCTCTCTCTCGATCACAGTACAGAAAAGGCAAGCTCCAGTCCGCTTCCAGTACCCTTTGCTCGAGGCAAGTTCTCTCTTTACCAAGGGCGGAATGAAGGGGAAGGCATAAAGCTGGCCATGCGGATGGTCAAGCGTAACGCCGATTATACGTCCTTTGTTCTCGAAGATGAAGACATATTTTATGTAATCCCTTTCACCCAGCTCCCTGAACCTTTGCGTCCAAAGGTCTATTACAGCCTTGATATTTTCAACGCTTAGGTCGGCTAAGGCTGCATCATGCTCAGGTGTGTATACTATGATTTCGCAAACTCCTTCCGCCCGTCTGCAACGATACAGACCATGGGACTCGGCATCAGGAAGCGGTGCGTCAGGACGCAAAGCTGGAAACTTATTCGGTAGACTTAACACGGTCCAGCCTGTCTCTGGAACTTCCTCAGTCCCGGGACAGAAAGGACAAAACCCCTTTGGCAGTAGAGGTCTTTTTCCCCTCTTGCCTGAGACTATGATCAATTCACGTAATATTGGGTCCCATCTTAGCTCCATCTTGTTTTCCATCCTAAGAGCGTCAAGCTATAATCAAACATCTTCTTAATGAAAGATGGTCTTCTATCTCTCTAATAACAGTAAGATTCATAATGTTTTTGTTAGCTAAGCTAGTTAGAAGATTCGTTGGCTAGGTTGGTAAACTGGGATAAAAATGGTGGCCATCTGAAATGTTTGACGCTGTCATCTTTGATTGGGACGGCACTCTAGCGGATACAACACCCATTGTTGTGCATTCTTTCCAGAAAGTGCTCAGGGAGATCGGATGTATAGTTAGTGATGAATTCCTAGAGAAGATGATTGGGATTGGTGCCAGAAACATGTTCAAGGAAGCTCTCAAAGCCACAGATACACCCTTCGATGACACATTGATGGATAGTCTTGTGAAGAAGAAGACTAGGATACAGTTGAGACTGACAAGAAGAATAGAACTTTTTAACGGCGCAATGGATCTTGTAGACGCGTTACATAGCAAGGTGAAGATTGCTTTGGCGACAATGAGCAACAGAAAGGTTGTGAGCAAAATACTTGCAGAAAAGGGAATCGTTGGATACTTTGATCTCGTCATAACAGCGGATGAGGTGCAACAGCCCAAACCCGACCCAGAAATCTTCTTAAGGTGTGCAAAGGGCTTGGGATGTCAGCCTCAAAGATCAGTGGTTGTGGAAGACTCGGTATTCGGCGTAGTCGCTGCCAAGAGGGCGAATATAAGGTGCATAGCAGTTCCTTCAGGAGCGTACTCAATTGAAGAGCTCAGAAGGGAAGAGCCAGACCTGATTGTGAATTCGTTAAGAGAGAAAGAGAGGATACTGGAGTTTATTCTAACCTGAGCAGCTTTTTCAGTATGGAATAGAAGAGGAATGATCTCGAATGGTCGGTAACAGTGATGCACCGGCTAGTTAGCCTATTAGAAGGTTAAGACAGGAGTGAGGATAGATGAAAGGAAGGATTACAAAGACGGTCGTCTTCGTGGTAGTCCTTGTCATTTCTCTTGACATGTTCCTGATTTACTCTCTATTTCAGCTTAGAGACCAGCTGTCTGCATTGTCTATGGGGATTGCTGAGCTCGAGAAAAGTTATAGTACCTTGAAGGCTTTTATCCTGAATTCAGGCTATGATGAGTACGGAGGGTTTGCTCTGTTGAAGGGTCGCAGGACAGGATTCTTCCACATAGAGAAGGTAGAGGGAAAGTTCTGGATAGTTGATCCTGAAGGCAACTTGTTCATATCCAAAGGCGTGAATCATGTAAGCTATTGGGCTGATTACGCCCCTACTTTAGGGTACAATCCATACAACACAGCTGTATCGAGGAAGTATGGTTCCGCTGATGCCTGGGCGGAAGAAACTGTGAAAAGGCTTTGGAGCTGGGGCTTCAACACCATAGGCGCATGGTCAAGCGAAGAAACCTTCACAAAAAAGATGCCTTACACCGTGATCTTGAATATTGTGACTGAAGCCGGCGCAAACTGGCTTAGCGGAAATGTTACAGATTACTTCTCCGAAACCTTTGAGAAAGTCGCAGATCAAGTAGCTAAGAAAATGTGTGCACCGAGAAGAAACGACGGATACTTGGTAGGCTACTTCACCGATAACGAGTTAAGGTGGACAGCTGATTGGAGGTCTCAGAAGGAGCTGTTTGATGATTATATGGCTCTTCCTCCTGAGGCAGAAGGGAAGAAGGCCTTAGTCGAATTCCTCAACAAGAAATATGGGACCATATCATCGCTCAACAACGCTTGGGAGACTGGCTTTTCATCATTTGAGGAGGTCTTGACTGTAAAAGAGGCACCGAAGAACAATGCAGCCGATTCTGATAGGCTTGGCTTCTTAGAAGTGATCGCAAGAAAGTATTTCCAGGTCTGCTATGAAGCAATCAGGAGACACGACCCGAATCACCTGATCCTTGGATGCAGGTACGCCTTCAAACCTCCAGACGAAGCCCTGAGAGGGTGCATAGGCTACGTAGATGTGGTCTCTATGAGCTGTTATACGAACCCCTATAGTGATGACCTTAATCGAGTTCTTGCGAATCTTGAGCAAATCCATAATGTCACAGGTTTGCCCATTATTGCCAGTGAGTTCTCTTTCAAGGCAATGGACTCCGGTTTACCGAACACAAAATGGGCTGGAGTGCCAGTCAAGACTCAGTCGGAAAGGGCGAAGTATTACGAAGAATTCGTCATGGCTATAGTCGGCAAGCCCTTTGTGGTCGGTTACCACTGGTTCGAGTACGCTGATGAGCCTGCCGAAGGGAGGTTTGACGGAGAGAATAGCAACTATGGGCTTGTGAACATTAGGGATGAGCCTTGGAGCATACTCGTAGACAGAGCCAGCGCAGTTAACCTTCATGTTGAAACCGTACATTCTAGCAGTAGATAATGATTGACTAGTTCAAACACTGAAAAGTCAGATTGGTCTCCTTCTTGCTTTGAAACCCAAGAGAACATGTCCAGTTTCCTTGAATCCGATCTTTTCATAGACCTTTCTCGCTGGAAGATTGTCCTCTACAACCCAAAGGACAGTTTTAATGCCAAGCCTAGTTACCTCTGCCACTAATGCTGAACATGCTGAGGTTGCGAGATCCATGCCCCTCAATGAAGGGATAGTGTAGACCCCTCTGACTAAGGCTAGATCTCCTATGATCTCTGGGGCAGTCGCGAGAGATGCCAATGAGCCATTATGATACGCGCCAAACGCAAAGCCTCTTTTGATTGCCTCTTCAATCCTCTTCCGCCACTCTTCTCCGAGACTCTTTGAGGCTTCTTCCAGATCTTCGCTTCCTAGTCTCTTGACTTGATGGCTAATATTCGACTGAAATGCTTTAGAGTTTGTCTTCATGACGAGGTATTTCGTGATCTTGCCTTTGCTCGAAGGATCTGTGGGCTCAACAGGTTCGAAGAGTTTCGCAACTGTTTCTAGGTGATGAGGTTCTATGACGAACACTGGTTCATCTAGACTGATAAACTGCAGAAGCCTAGTGACGCTTCCAGCATCGCCATGTGTATGGACTATTCTCTTGTCAAACTCAAAAACGTAACCTATGATCTCATTGTTTCTGAAAGCCACCCAGACATCGGTCTTCTCTCGCATGTTCTTCAGGTCGTAGATGGTGAAGATATGCAGGATTCTATCCCTATCTAGGAAATCGAAGAGCCTTTGTTCATCCTCTTTCTCAAGAGGAACAGCTCGTATGTGGGCTTTCATTATGTTTCACCTTTCAACATCTCAGCAGAGTTTGCTTAGTCTAAAATACTCCTAACTTTGCTCCTTAGTTTCTCGCTACCGATCAATTGTTTATTTAGGTCATCGAGCAGGTAGACGCACTACAATGCTCCTCAAGTAAATCGTTCTGAACTGTCTTCTTTACTTTATATGTAGTCCACGCTCAAGATTCCTTTCTGGTTTTAAGCGGACATCCACCGCCGCAGACGTTGAAGCTTGGGCATTCGGTGCATTTTTCAGGGGTATACTCTCGAGCTCTTATCTTTCGGCAGACTGGGTGTAACCAGATTTTCTTCCAGTTGTCTTTGAGGATGTTGCCGAGGGGCGTGTAATAGCTTTGGCATGGGATGACGGTGCCATCTGGTTCGGTGCACATGCTTATTCGGCACGCGCTGCAACTCTTTATTCCCAGTTCAAGCTTCAACGGGTTCATTACGCAGTATTCTGTTGGCGTATACCATGTGAACTCCATCTTTAGGTTTCGCGCGTGTTCCTGAATCCGGCTTAGGATAGGCTCGATTGATGATTCCTCCAAGGCGAAGTCTTTAGTCACACCTGGCGCCCTGCCTGAGTAGATGAGGCTGTTACAGGAAAACTGGGTCAACCCAAGTCCATGGGTGAAGTCAATGGTCTTCAGAATGTCGTTCACGTTATACTTGTTGAGGGTCGTGTTTACGATTGTATAGATCGGTGAGGCGATAGCGTTCTTGAGGCCTTGAACCGTCTCTTCCCAGCTGCCTTCTGCACTGGTGATCTTGTCGTGGACTCTCGGATTATGCGACTCAAGTGTTATCTGAACATGGTCTAGGCCAGCGTCAAAAAGAGACTGGAAATATGCCGCGTCTTTGAGCTTGCGACCGTTAGTTACGAGACCGCTTACAAGCTCTAGCTTCTGAGTATAGGCAATGAGACTAGGCAGGTCATCTCTAAGAGTGGGTTCCCCGCCAGTGAAGACGACCTGAGGGATACCCAGCCTATGGAGTTTGTCCATGACCTTGAACCATTCCTTTGTTGTGAGTTCCTTTGTCTGTTTTGGGCCACCAACGTAACAGTGGAGGCAGTTGTTGTTGCACCGGTATGTGATTGCTAAATCCATCCGGTACGGGGCGCTCAGATCTTTCCCGAAGGGTTCTATCTTTTCGACGCCCAGAAAGGATACAGGACAGACATCAGGGGTCTTCGCGAAAGTGTTAACAACGAGAAGAACTTCCCTATAATCCTTCCTAACAGTCTCT
>Ga0315312_1001558_pt1 | contig 17514 bp, 13 predicted proteins | sample TDP7_MG_FD_203629 | JGI IMG/M metagenome (GOLD analysis project Ga0315312, IMG submission 203629) | Freshwater sediment microbial communities from Lake Towuti, South Sulawesi, Indonesia - TDP7 | ecosystem: Environmental > Aquatic > Freshwater > Lake > Sediment | place: Indonesia: South Sulawesi... | reverse complement strand
AAGATCGACGCACAGATGAGATTCATGTCCGTGTCCCTGGAGCCCCTATCGCTGGATCTCTGCGCCCCCACCAAGACGACGGGTGAGGAGAGATCGCGGACCATGAAGCTCAGGGCTGCAGCGGTATAGTGCATCGTGTCGGTGCCGTGAAGCACGAGCACGCCGGAGTCACCCCCCGACAACTTCTCGACGACCTTCTCGGCGATCTTGCACCAGTTCCTGGGGGAGAGGTCCTCGGAGTAGAGGTTGAAGAGCCTCTCTGCCGAACGGATGCGGATTATCTCCCCGAGTTCGGGCACCCCCTGCAGGACTTCCTCCGGGGAGAAGAGCGTGGCAACGGCCCCCGTGTAGTAATCGATCCTGCTTGAGATGGTCCCGCCGGTTGAGATGATCGAGACAGGCGGAAGCTGCTGGTTCTGTGGCGGCGGCGAGTAATGATCGAATTTGCCGAGTTGCACCGCCCCTGTCAGCTTCCTGATCTCGGCCTCGTTGTCGATCTTGACGCCGACGTTGTAGCCGCTGTCGAGTTTTATCACGAGGCAATCCGGATCCCCGCGTTCGACGTCCTCCCTCGGCATTAGGAAACCCTCGTAGCTGATGCCCCCCTTCACCACGACGAGCCTATCGCCGGGCTTTAGCCCCTTAGATTCGAGCAGTGCGTTGACCTTCTCGGAAAAGGGCGTGTTCAACCCCCCTCCAACTTCTTCGCTACTCTTTCTGCCAAGATGCGGTGGATCTCGGAGCCCGAGGCCTTCCCCTTGAGCTCCTTCATCGCGATACCCATCAAGGGCTTGAGGGCGTCCTCGCCCCTCTCCTTCACGATGTCGGAGTTCACGTCGACCAATCTCCCGAGATATTCCGCCAGCTCATCCTCGCCCATCTTCCGAGATCCGATGCTGCGCACCGCCGAGTCAACGTCTAGATCCGGTTCCCTGCACAGCAATGAGAGGGCGTCCTCGATCTCCTCCTTCGAGAGGCGGCGCCTATCCACCTCCCCGAAAAATTGGACGAGCCTCCCCTCCCTCAGGCTCTCGACGTCCAAGCCCTCCCGCCTCAGGAATGGTATCGTGTTCAACAGGGCTGAAGCGATGACGGTGCTATCGACGTTGCAGCTGGAGGCTATCGCCTCGTAGAGTTGGAGCATTGGTGACTTGACGAGTTGTTCGGCAAGGTGCTTGCCCAGCCCCCCCTTGATGAGCGATTCCACTCTCTCCTCGGGGAGTGGGGGCAGTGAAGACGATACCTCGCCGATCAGGTCGACCGTGACCACAAACGGATGTACGTCGGTCTCGGGGTACATCCTTGCCGCTCCCGGCAGGGGGCGCATGTACGCCGTGTTGCCATTTGCCAGCGCCCTTCTGGTCTCCTCAGGTATCCCAACCAATGAGGAGGATATCCGTTTATCGATGGCCTTCAGCGCAGCGGCGGCCCTTGAGGGTTGGCCTGCCACCATTACGAACGCATCGCCCTTCCCAACGCCAAGCTCTCCAGCGACTCCGCTGACCTCCGCTTCGGCGATGCCGTAGCCCGGTAGCTCGTCGGAGTGGAAGAGGCCCTCGACTCCCCCCCACACCCTCGCATAGTCCGCGAGCTCGCTGCCGAACCTCCTGCCAGGTTGAACCTGCATCCCCATGAGGCCTGAGAAGCCATCCACCTTCATCGCCAAGATGCGGTGTTGCTTCTCCAGGGATGCCTTCAGCACCTTGCTCCCAGTTCGTGAGAGGATGTCGGTGACATCGACGATCTCACTCGCAGTGGGTTTGGTCCCCCTCCCCCTCAATTCCTCCCTCAATCGAAGTAACGCGACCTGCCTCTCGACCTCCCTCTCTACGATGAGCGGGATGAGGTCGAGTTCTTGGACGCCCTTGATCTCCTGGCGTGCGCCATCCCTGATGCTAACGTTGATGTCCTGCCTTATGGTCCCGAGGCCACGCAGGACCTTGCCGGTTGCCCTCATGACCCCCCCAACGTGCTCGGCCACCCTCCTGGCCTGACCCGGCGACCTAATCTGCGGCGATGTGGCAACCTCGACGAGCGGTATGCCAAGCCTATCGAGCCTATACTCGGCCCTCTCGGCCCCCGTCCCTACGATGAATGACGACTCCTCCTCCAGGCATATGGTCTTCAAACCGACGGCCCCGTCCTCGGTCTCGACGATCGATTCGGGCGTACCGACGGCCACGAGCATCGTCCTCTGGAAACCGGTCGTGTTGCTGCCATCGATCACCGTCTTCCTCATGCATCTGATCTCGTCGACGGGTTTCATCTTGAACAGCAGCGCGATCTCGAGGCAGATCCTCGCCGCCTCCTCGTTGAATGGGGCGGGCGGCGTCTCGTCGAGCTCCACAAGGCAAGAGGATTCTGGGTTCAGCTCATATGTGAACTCCCTGGATCTGACGTGCTCGACCAATGCGGCGGGATCGAACTCGCCCAACTCGCTCATGGAGGCGCGGATCTTCCTCCTCACGCTCATGCTGGGCGGAAGTGCGCCGACCTCAGATGGACAGTTACAGAAGAGTTTGTGGGTGTTCAACCTCTGATGCCATTCGAGCCCGACCTTCAGGCCAAGTGCATCGTAGTCCATTGGTCAACCACCATTCGCCACAACATATAAGGTTCTTTGAGGCCCCCGACTGCAGATTTATCCAGTTGCGCCTTCACAAGGCCTTTCAAGCCTTTTATCCGAGGCCACGATATCGAGGGGGCAAGGCGAGGGCCCATGGGAGACATTGGCAAGATGTTCAACCCGAAGTCAGTGGCTTTGATAGGAGCCAGCGAGGACGAGGGATCCGTCGGCCAAACCCTCATGCGGAATTTGACCTCGGGGAGCGGGAGGAGCATCTACCCTGTCAACCCCAAGCGGACCTCGGTCATGGGCGTCAGGTGTTATCCCACGATTAAGGAGGTCCCTGAGCCCGTGGACCTGGCGATCGTTGCCGTCCCCGCAAAGATAGTGCCAGAAGTCGCAGAGCAATGCGGAGATGCGGGCGTCGACGGCATGATCATAATCTCGGCGGGATTCAGGGAGGTGGGGGAGGAAGGGAGGAAGCTCGAGGAGAGAATAGAGTCGATTAGGATCAAATATGGCATGAGGATCATCGGCCCCAACTGCCTTGGGGTGATAAGGCCGAACGTGGACTTGAACGCCACCTTCCTGAGAAGGTCCCCCGAGACCGGCCAGATCGCCTTCATCTCTCAGAGCGGCGCCCTGGGTTCCGCGATCTTGGATTGGGCGATCGACGCGCACATAGGCTTCAGCATGTTCGTGAGCCTCGGTTCGATGCTCGACGTCGACTTTGGGGACCTGATCGATTACCTTGGCAACGACCCGAACACGAGGAGCATCATCGTCTACATGGAGAGCATAGGGAACGCGAAGAGGTTCATGAGCGCTTCAAGGGGGTTCGCGAGGACCAAGCCGATAATCGTCATCAAGTCCGGGCGCTTCACGGAGAGCGCCAGAGCCGCGTCCTCGCACACGGGCGCACTGGCCGGAGACAACGCGATCTACGACGCCGCATTCAGAAGGGCGGGGGTCGTCAGGGTGAAGGAGGTCGAGGACATGTTCAATTGCGCATCGGTCTTGGAGACGAACCTCCTCCCAGAGGGCCCTCGGCTTGCGATCGTCACGAACGCCGGAGGGCCCGGCGTCATGGCCGTGGACTCGATGATGGAGAACAGGCTGAGCCTTGCCACCTTTACCGATGCGACCATAAAATCGTTGGATTCCTTCCTTCCCGGCTACTGGAGCAGGGGCAATCCGGTCGACATATTGGGTGACGCTGACCTAGACAGGTATGTCAAGACGGTGGATCTATGCCTCGCGGACGAAAACGTCGACGGCCTCTTGGCGATTTATACGCCGCAGGGCGCAGCACCTCCCACGCCCCTGGCCGAAGCCCTTGTCGCGAAGGTGAGGAAGAGGCGAAAACCCGTCCTCACCGTGTGGATCGGCGGCAGCGACTTGGGAGAGGCAAGGGACGCGTTCTACCACAATGACATACCGACGTATCCGACGCCCGAACAGGCAGTGAGGACCTACACGTACATGTACGCTTACAAGCGAAATCTGGAGTTACTCTACGAGACCCCACAGGCCCTATCGATAGACTGGGAGCCGCCGAAGAACAACCTCAAGGCCATGGTCTCGAGGATCGCGAACGAGGGGAGGACATACTTGACCGAGGACGAGGCCGAGCGCTTCTTGGAGAATTACGGGATCCAAGTTCCGCCGCACGCCTTCGCCGGCGATGCCGACGAGGCCATCTATTTCGCGCACCAGATAGGGTACCCGGTCGTACTAAAGGTCCTCTCCCAAGACGTCGTCCACAAGAGCGACGTCGGAGGCGTGATGAAGGACTTACATTCGGATTCCGAAGTTAGAGACGCGATCGATTCGATGACGAAGCGGGTGAGGGAGAAGGTGCCCTCAGCGAGGATCAAGGGGTTCTATGTCCAGAAGATGGTGGGCGGCATAGACTATGAGCTCATAATGGGCTGCAAGAAGGACCCATACTTCGGGTCGGTCATACTCTTCGGGATGGGGGGGATAGGGGTCGAGGTATTCAACGACTTCTCGATAGGGCTGCCGCCATTGGACCAAGTGCTGGCGAAGAGGATGATGGAGGAGACGAAGGTATACGAGTTGTTGAAGGGCTATCGGAACAAGCCACCGGCCGATGTAAGGCAGCTGAAGGAGGCGATGGTCAAGTTGTCGAACATAGTCGTCGACTTCCCGGAGATCTCCGAGATGGACGTCAACCCCCTCGTCGTATCGGACGGCAAGGTCTACGCGTTGGACGCGAGGATCGTGCTCGACTTGGGCGCGATAGGTCAGATCGACCCATACAGGCACATGGTCATAGTGCCATACCCGACCAAGTACATCGTGCCATGGACGCTGAGAGATGGGACTGAGGTGCTCATCAGGCCGATCAGGCCGGAGGACGATCCGCTGTGGCTCGAATTCGTAAAGGGCCTCTCCGAGGAGAGCCTCAGGAACAGGTTCTTCTACATCCTCAAGGAGATAACCCGGGAGATGATAATCAGGTACTGCAACATAGACTACGACAGGGAGATCGCATTCGTGGCCGAACTCAGGGGAAGCGGGCAGAGCAAGTTCATCGGCATAAGCAGGCTCATAATGGATCCGGACAAGAGGAACGGCGAGTTCGCCGTCGTCGTGGGGGACGGGCACCAAGGCAAGGGGCTGGGATACAAGCTGGTCGACATGCTGATCGGGGTGGCACAGGAGCAGGGCCTCGAGATGGTTTATGGCCTAGTGCTTACGAGTAACAGGAGGATGCTCGATCTATGCGCCAACCTCGGATTCACGATTGAGACGTTGCCGGGCGAAGAGAGCAGGGCGCACATTCACCTCAAATAGCTCTTGCCGTCCACGCGCACAGAATCGAAGTCCAGCTCGAGGATCGGGCATCCTTTAGTCAGCGGCGAGGCGCTTTGACATGTAAGGGCCATCTGGGGAATACCCGAGTTTCCGGTAATATGGCCTCGTGCCAACGGCTGCGGTGACGATCAGCCTGCGGGCGTCGTAAACCTCCTCAGCGATCCTCTCTGCCTCCGACATGAGCGCTTGGCCCAATCCCCTGTGCTGCCAAGATGATCCGTCCCGAATACCCAAGGGCAGCGATGCGCCTAGGCTCCGCAGCTCGCGGACTATGCAGGCCCTCCCCTTCGCCACCTCGGGCCTGTGAGCCCAAGATGAGGGGAACCTCAGGCGGAGATATGCGAACAGGTAATCCTCCTTTACATCCTCGTAGCTGAGGAAAACCTCCTCGCCCCCCGAGGCCAGGTATTTGGTGTTTGTAAGCTTCAGGTCATAAGGGCCGTTGGCACTCCTCCTCAGCCCCACCTCCCGACACCTTATGCACCTGCATCTTGCGTGCTCCTGGCCGAGCACGTCCCATGCAAGCTCCCTCAGGTTGCTCTTCCTGACCCCGGCGACTATAAGATCGGCGGGGATGTCCCTCTGAACCCTCATGATCCTCAACCAAGGTGGCGCCATCTTCTTCACCTCAGCCACGAGCCTTGCGGCCCCATCCGGTTCAAGTGGAACATAATCGCCCCTCAACCAAACATCGTAGAGGCCGGTTCCTTTGACTACGAGGGTCGGGTAGATCTTCAGCATGTCCGGCCTGAAACTCCCATCCTGAAGCATGAGCCTGAAACTTTCGAGGTCGCGATCGAGATCGGAACCAGGCAAGCCCGGCATCAGGTGCGCGACTACCTTCAAGCCTGAGTCCTTTGCGATGCGGAAGCATTCGACGACATCGTCAACATCGTGACCTCTCCCAACCCTCAGGAGGATTTCATCGAACGGGCTCTGGACGCCGACCTCGACCCTGGTGACGCCCAACTTCAACATGAAGTCGACGTCGGCCTCCTTGCAGTAATCGGGCCTCGTCTCGACCGTCAGACCGACGCACCTCCTCTTGGCCTCCTCGGCCAGCAAGTGGCAGTGCGCAAGATCGTCCGATGCATTGCCGTGGATGCCGTCGAGGCAGCTCTTCACAAACCACTCTTGGTATGATCGATCCAGAGCTGGGAAGGTCCCACCTTGTATTATCAGCTCGACCTTGTCGGTCGAGTGTCCTCCCCGCGCCAATTGATCGAGCCTCTCGGTAACCTGCAGGAAGGGATCGAAGACGTTCTGAAGGCCCCTCATGCTGCTTGGTTCATAACCGGTGTAGCTTGACGGTATCCCTGAGAACCTAGGACAATAGAGGCACCTGCCATGGGGGCAGCGGAAGCCGCTGCCCATGACCGCCACTACCACCACGCCACTGGCGCTCCTCACGGGCTTTCTCAATCGGCGTTCACGGCGATGGCCATCAATGCTTGTGGGCAGGCTGGGGAAAATGGGAGTATGGGTTCGATTATAATCTGGGCCTCGGGGCCAAGCTGGTGAGCCATTGCTGACCTGGCTCCCTTCGGAGTGTGAATCTATTGCGGAATATGCGTTTGTTCTTCATCCTGGGCGTCAAACTGCGACGTTGTTTTGCGGGCGCCTTAGGTGTTACCGAGCGCACCTTCCCAGCTTGGGTTTGGCGTGGCAGTAGGACGAGCTAATGCCATTACGCTGCCATGGGTTACCATGCCTTGTTTTCGCCTCCCTGTGTATTTTTATTGAAGGGGAAGGCCCCCCACGTTATATGTGTTTCTTTAAGGAAGGGGCGAGGGCACATGCGGTTGCCTTCCATCGCCTAATAGGTAATGGGCACTCGATGCCCATCAACGCGATGGGAGCCAAGTTAATATACATATGAGCGGCCTCGTCCATCATCCCAGGATATGAGTGAGCGGACATGAGCGATCGATCGTTCTCCCTCATCATGCTGATGACGATCGCCATCTTCGCCGTAATCGTCCTCCTGATCCCAGGCAAGCCCGCGTGGCGTGCGAACGCATACGAGAACAGCACGATCGGGAATCTGACATCCGAATGGTCCTCAGCCACCCTCGACGCTCCCAACTACTCGATCCCACTCACGAGGGAGATCCGCCTGCCTTTGGCAACGGCCGTGTCGTTCAAGGTGAAGTTGGTTGACGGCGTGATCCTATACGGTAACCTGCTCGAGAGCGGGGGCGGATGTTTCACGTTCTTCGTAATGGATGAAGAGGCCTTTCTCTCTCATGCGAAATATGGTTCGCTCGCGAGGGCAGAAGGAAAAGTTTACGTCTCGGCGATGCCAGTGCACCATACGTTCGAGTTCGAGATCGACTCGGACCGAACTGGGGACTATTACTTCGTCCTGATCAATCCCGCGGGTTCATGCCATGGCAAGACCGTAAGCATATCGCTGGATTACCAGATCGAAAGATAGCATGCGGCCATTTGCATCGTGCCGCTGCCTTATCCTCAAAGACCTAACTGCCGAACCTTTTGGCCCTTGCCCTCTTCGCGCCCGATAACCTCGATGCCAATTTCAAGGGGGGGAGATGGGCCTCAGCGCCCTCAACCTCGAGGAGCCCGAGTGAATCGAGGAGAAGCCCCTCCCCAGCACTTGACCTTGCGATGACGAGGGTGGAGCCTGACAACCCCACGCCCCCAAGCGAGATGTCGGCATACTCCGATGAGAAATCGTCACAGGCTGCGCAACTCCTTCTGGAGCAGGACTTGATGTCCTTCAGGGGGATCTCCCTCGTCGTTCCATCGCGGAGCTCGACCAGGAACTTGCCCTTGATGTTGACCTTGGCGACTGAGGGCAGATCGATTAGTTTCTCCGCCATCCTGTCCTTCATCAGGCAGTCGAATGAGAAGCACTCCACGCACATCAACCCCAACAAGAGCTTGATGGCGTTTGAGAGCTTCAGGCCTAATAGCTGCATCTTCCGAACACCCGAGATTGTGCACGGCGTCCCTACCACGGCGATCCGCTTGAATTTTTTCAGCGCCTCAGGAAGGGCCAGGAGATTGGGCGAGTATGAGTACCTAGTCCCAGCACAGGCCATCAATTCGTCAGGGCTCGAGGCTATCCTCGGGACTGGAACCCAGGGGTCTGAGGTTTCAAAGCCGGAGACGAGTGCGGCGTCGATAAATCCGTCCTCGAGCGCCTTCTTGAGGAGGACGGTCGCAACGCCACCGTCCTGGGCGTGCCTCAGGACGTCCTCGCTTGCGCTCCTCGCGACGACGACCCTCCTCGAGACCCCCAAGTCCTCATCGGCCTTCCTCCTCCTCCCGAAGGAACTCGCCTCCACGGCACCGACATCGAAGTCATATCTCGGACAGACCTTCACGCAGATCCCGCAAAACTTGCAATCGCCGATTAGGGCCGGCCTTTCGGACCGGTATTCCAATACCCCTCTGTGGGGGCAAGATATGATGCAGGCCGCACATCCAGAGCACCCATTCGGCGAGATCACTTCGGAATCGAGGTCAGCGAATCCAAGACCTACCAAGGTCGCTCAGCGTTGGCACGTCAGATTTCGATATATGCATTGGTTTTACCAGAACGACGATTCGATTCTCGGCAAGGGGGGCACGTGCGCAGTTAAATATGTGGCTTCGGGCACATGAAATCCATAATCGCAAAAGGAAGGGGACTGTGTTGAAGATCGGGATTCTGACCAGGAACAGCGAGGCGTATTGCACGATGCAACTCCAAGGCGCATTGAGGAGGAGCGACATCGAGCCGATCTGCTTCGGCTTCCGTCATCTCCTTGCGCGGATGAATGGAGGGCCGGCCGTCGAGTCCCAGCTCCTGGACGTCATGGACCTGTCGGCGATTATCGTCAGGCCGATAGGCACCGGATCGTTGGACGAGATAATCTTCCGAATTGATGTCCTACACAGGCTCGAGCGTTTAGGACTTCCCATCTACAACGGACCTTCGGCAATAGAGAGGGCCGTCGACAAGTACCACGCCCTCTGCATCATCGAGGAGAAGGGGTATCCGGTCCCAAAGACTGCCGTTACCGAAGATTGGGAGGAGGCGCTCATTGCCTTCCGCGAGCTCGGCGGCGACGTCGTCGTCAAGCCCCTATTCGGCTCGAGGGGGATGGGGTCCGCTAGGATCTCGGATCCCGATATAGCGACGAGGGTGTTCAAGATCTTGGCGCAATATCACCAGGTATGCTACGTTCAGGAATACATCCCGCACAACGGGAGGGACATCAGGGCCTTCGTCGTCGGTGGCGAGGTCGTGGCATCGATGTATAGGGTGGCTGAGGGATGGAAGACCAACGTGAGTCAGGGAGCTGTGCCCATCAGATTATCGCTGGGCAAGGAACTCGAGGGACTCGCGGTCGGGGCTGCCGATGCATTGGGTTGCGAAATAGCTGGGGTGGACATCATGGAGACATCTGGTGGACCAGTTCTCCTGGAGATTAATTCACAGCCAGGATGGAAGGGGCTGCAGTCGGTCACCGACCGAAACATAGCAGAGACGATAGTGAAACACGTCCTCGAGAGGGTGAAGGCGGCGGGGTCAGGCTAGCGGTTCTTCCGAGCGATCACTATCGGGTAGTGCTTCACGGACATTAGCATCTCCCACGTCACGCCCGTAAGGCCGACGCCGAACCTCTCGGCCATCTCCCAGGCCGTACGTCCCGCACCGTGACCTCTGGCATTATCGGCCAACTCGGCGATGTCCAGCGCCTCATCGACTTCCGAAATCTGCCCACCGCTGATGGCGAGTGGCGTCGCCCGCCTCCTCAAGTTCAGAGCTCTCCCGATAACGTAGGCGAGCGGTCCAAGGCAGACGATGCCCCTCAAGGGGCGTGGCCTGGGCGTGAAGTGCAGGCCGAGGATGGAGTAGGTCTTGTCGCTATCGACTATCATCACTGCCACGTTCTTGCCAGTCAGGCCATGCAGGGACCTTCGAAGGGCCTCCGAGGTACCGATCGGATTCGGAAGGGGGAGGGATGAGTAGGCGAATGGCAAGTTGGAGACGTCGATGCCTCCCTCGGATCCGTGCCTCAATGCCTGTATGGGGCCGGCGAACCGCAGGGCGAGCTGCTTATGCGATGCCGCTTCCAAAGGATAACGCCGAATCCACCTCAGCGACCTCATCCTCATCCTGCAGAGAGGCCCTAGGAAGTACCCCCAGATTATGCGCATCCAGACCAATGCGAGGAACAGGGCCCCCAAGCCAGGCACAACTTCACTCTCGTCGACTATGCCCCCCCTGGCCGTCGAGAGGGCCTTCTCGGAGAAGACTACGACGTCGCCCTCTACGAGCCTATTGCGTAGATTGGCCGAGAGGACCTCCTCGACATCGGTACCGGGGAGCCAATAGGGGGTCTCGATGGGGATGACGGTGCATCGATCCTCCGAATTCATGAGATGCAGTCCTGCGAATCCCACCCGCAACGAATGGGCCCGACCCTCATCTGCCGATGCCAGACTTATAAGGTCCCACGGAGATGTGATCCCATTAACCGAGTTATGAATGAATCGGTCGAAGATATGGGCCCAAATCGATCCAAAGGGCCTCATCGTGGGGGAACTCGAGGCCCCAAGGCGATGGCCGACGACGTGATGAGGTCGGCTCAGCTGGCAGCAGCCCTTGAGGTGAGCGGCTGGCCCAAGCCCGGCAACGTCCATAGGACGGCGGATTTCGAGGACACGACCTTCGAGCAGTTCATCGCCGGTTCGATAGCGCTTGGTCCGCAGATTCGTAGAGCTGCCCTCAGAGGGATTGAGGCGGGCAAGGGGCGGATTGGGCTCGAGGAGGTGGGAGTCGGGGGGATCATCGGCGAGATCCTCGAAGACGTGGGGGCCTGGCACCGGGGCGGAAACACCCACCTCGGGACGTGCATGCTCATCGTTCCTCTCGCGGCATCGGCGGGCTACACATTCGCCAGCACCTCGAAGCTGGGCATCGCGGATGTCAGGGGGAACGCTGCGGCCGTGATGAAGGCCACGACCGTCCAAGATGCCCTCGACGTCCAAAGGGCGATGGGGCTTTTGATGCCGACAGGATTGGGCAAGCTAGAGGACAAGGGCTTGCCGGACCTGAGCGGCGAAGGCGCGAGGAGGACGATAGTGGAGAAGGCCTACACCTTGTACGACATGATGAAGGCGTCGAGCGATTGGGACAACATAGCGAGGGAGTGGGTTACGAGGATGGAGATATCGTTCTGCTGCGGCCTACCCACGTGGCTGAGGATCAAGAGGGAGACGGGCAACGTGAATGTCGCGACCGTAAACACCTTCCTCACGATCCTGTCGAGATATCCGGACACGTTCATAGCGAGGAAGATCGGATCGAGGACAGAGGTTGACATAAGGAAGGCCGTAAGGACGGGGCTGGTCGAGGCCAGGAAGATATCGTCCATGGCATCGAGGGCATTGAGCATGGGAGGGGCCTCAAATGTCGAGGGGATTAGGGCCCTTAGGGATTTCGACAGGCAGCTCAGGGCCAGAGGCAATGAGGTGAATCCCGGGACCACTGCTGACCTGACATCATCGTCAATCATGATAGCGATGTTGAGCGGCGAGAGGCCGTAGGCGAGGGCAAGCACTATGGTGAAGGATATCGTCCTGGCCTCGTTTAAACTTGAATTGAGAAAAGCTTTTATTAACGACTGATTTTTTCGATGAAGATGTTTACTTGAAAATATTACATGAGTTTGTGCCGACACGCAGGTTCCTGAGACTCGCTGAAGAGACCAAGGATCTAGTCGACGGCTGGAACGTAACCGATAGCGCTGCAGGCATGCCAGCGCCTAGCGGTACGGTTGTAAGTTGTCTACTAAAAACCAGATATCCCGATAAGATAGTGATTCCCATCTTCATATTGCACTATAAAGGTCCTGTTGAAGTGGGCGGTTTGTCCTTGGCGGCAGACGCGGTCCCTCTTGACGGCCTTGTGCTCACCATGGGCGACAGTCCGAAGTACGGTGAACCCATTAAAATGTTGAAAAATTCCGAGGAAGCTCTCGAATTTCTACGTAAGACGGTACGCGTCAGAAACCTAAAACTAGGCTGTTTGCTTAGTGCGCGTCGGGCGATAGCCATGGGAGAAACCATCGCTCGTGTAAGAGGGGATTGGGACTTTGTCTTCTTCATGAGGCTTGGGGACGAATCCTTTGATCAGTTGAAGGTCATAGCTGAAGAGTGTAAACGTCTACAGAAACCCATCTATACATACTTTTTAGTGGGAACTCCTAAAAATGAAGAGATGGTTAAAATGATCGGGTGGCCGGTCACCGCCCCCATGGATCGCGTCGAGGAATTTACAGCAAAGCTTGATGGTATCGTGGACGGCATAATAGCAACCTGTGCTGGTGATTACGAAGGGGACAAAGAGCTGTTGGGAAGGCTCCAAAAATTCAGGGGTTCTTAAGGGAAAGGGAGACCTAAAGGGCTTTCTGCCTCGTAGTGCCAACCGTTGCCTGAGCACACGCCCCCTCCCGGTCCTTGCAGTAGAAAGAATTATAGAAGGAGAGCATATGCCAGCGCTGAATACAATGCCAGAACCCATCAGGATAGGTTTCTTGAAGCTCGGCAACATCGGAACAGCGCCGATGATCGAGTTCCTCCTGGATGAAAGGGCCGAGAGGGGCGACATCTCCACGAGGACGGTCGGATCGGGATCGAAGATCGGACCCGAGGAGGCGGAGGAGTGCGCCAAGAGGCTGTTGGACTTCGGGCCCCAGATCGCGATCGTCACGAGCCCCAACGCCTCACTGCCCGGACCCACTGGGGCCAGGAAGCTGCTGGCCGGGTCTGGCGTCCCGACGATCGTCGTATCGGACAGCCCGGCCAAGAAGGCGCTGAGGCAGTTTGAGGAGGGGGGCTTTGGGTACCTGATCATCGAGGGCGATCCGATGATAGGGGCGAGGAGGGAGTTCCTCGATCCGGTGGAGATGGCCATCTTCAACTCGGACGCGCTGAAGGTCCTATCGATAACCGGAGCGCTGAGGTTAGTGGCCGAAGAGCTCGACAAGGCCATCGTGTCCCTGAAGGGGGGCGAAAGGCCCGCACTCCCCAGGGTAGTGGTGGACAAGGAGAGGGCCGTCGAGGCCGCTGGCTTCTCAAACCCCTATGCAAGGGCGAAGGCGATGGCGGCATACGAGATGTGCAGTAGGGTTGCGGCGATGACGACCGAGGCCTGTTTCGTAGTCAAGGAGTGGGAGAGGTACACGGCCATCGCGGCCGCCGGTCATGAGATGATGCGAACCGCGAGCAAGTTGGCCGACGAGGCCAGGGAGATCGAGAAGGGGGGAGATGACGTCCTTAGGACCCCCCACTACGACGATGGAACCGTTCTTCAGAAGAGGAAGCTCCTTGAAAAACCGAGGAGATAGTGAATTACGGAGGTTGTGAGTTGAAGGCCATCGTCCTCACGGGGAGGAGCTTGGCGCAGGGAAGGGCCAAGGAGAGGAAATTCTCAGAGGAATACATGCTGGCCTCAACGGCGTGCGAGGTCGATCCCGACGACCTCTCGTCATTGGGCATCCAAGCCGGGCAGAACGTCAGACTGGTAAATGGCAGGGGCAGCGTCGTCCTCAGGGCGGTGCTGTCTAGCCAGGCTCCTCACAGGGGCATGGTCTTCGTCGCCTACGGCCCTTGGGCCAATGTGCTGATGGATCCCGAGAGCGATGGAACAGGTATGCCGACATTAAAGGGCATCGAGGTGGAGATACAGCCAGCCCCAGGCGAGGAGGTACTGGAACTGAAGGACCTGTTGAGGGGGTATGGCCTGAAGGGAGGGTGAAGGGATTGGGCGAAGGGAGGGTGATCCGCAATGTCGTCTGTCCCTTCTGCGGATGCTGTTGCGACGACATCGAGTTGACGGTCGAGAATAATGCCATAGTCAACGCCAGGAATGCCTGCGCCCTCAGCCAGGCGAAGTTCGAGAGCGCGCGGGAGGAGAGGGCGTTGAGGCCGAAGGAGAGGGCGGATGGCAGTTTCGCCGAGACCGATTACGAGAGGGCAATTCGTCACTCGGCCGAGATCCTGGCCGAGGCGAAGTACCCCCTCTTGTGGGGATGGAGCTGCACGTCGTGCGAGTCCCAGAGGGTTGGGGTCGAGCTTGCCGAGGAGGTAGGAGGGGTCTTGGACAACACGACCTCGATGTGTCACGGCCCGGGCCTCCTCGCGGTCCACGACGTAGGGGAATCCACTTGCACGCTGGGGGAAGTGAGGCACAGGGCCGACCTGATAATCTACTGGGGGTGTAACCCCGTGCACGCCCATCCACGGCACATGAGGCGCTACACAGCGCAATCAGAAGGGAGGTTCAGGAAGGGCAGGGGGGAGAGGAAGATGATCGTCGTGGACGTCAGGAACACCGCGACGGCCAGGATGGCGGACGAGTTCGTACGGATCGAGCCAAATGGCGATTATGAAGCCCTCGCTGCGATCAGGACTTGCCTGAAGGGCGAGGGGCTTGAACAGGAGGTGATCGCGGGCCTGCCCTCGACGAGATTCGAGAAGCTGGCAGACGAGTTGATCGACTGCGAGTTCGGCGTCCTGTTCTTCGGGCTCGGGCTCACGATGTCCAAGGGAAAGTCCAGGAACATCGATGCGGCACTCTCATTGGTGAGGGACCTGAACTCGAGGACGAAGTTCCTCGCGATGCCGATGAGGGGCCACTTCAACGTCACTGGGGCGAACGAGGTCTTCGCCTGGCAAACCGGTTACCCATTCGCCATAGACTTCAGCCAGGGATACCCCCGGTATAATCCTGGAGACACGACGGGGGTGGACATCGCCTCCAGGGGTGACTGCGACGCGGCCCTGGTCGTCGCATCGGATCCGATCTCGAACTTCCCACTCGAGGCGGCGAAGGGCCTTGCATCGGTTCCGATCATCACGATAGACCCACACGAGACGCCAACGACGAACGCCTCCGAGGTAGCGCTGCCATCCGCGATGGTCGGCATAGAGGCCGGGGGGACCGCCTACAGGATGGATGGCGTTCCGCTGACGCTCAGCAAGGTCCTCGAGCCGCCTGAGGGCGTCATGCAGGACACCGAGATACTCTCGGCCATATTGAGGGAAGTGAGGAACGTAAGAGGGGGGCGATAGGGGACGTACGATGAGCTCTTGATTAGCAATGGCATCGTCGTAGACCCGGCGAACGACATAGACTGCGAGGTGAAGGACATCGCGATCAGAGGGGGGAAGATAGTCGAGGGGGTCTCCCCTTCGGCGAAGGTCATAGACGCACGCGAGATGCTGGTGATGCCCGGCGGGGTCGACATCCACTCGCACATAGCGGGCTCGAAGACGAACGCGGCGAGGATGCTTAGGCCGGAGGACCACAGCAGGGACTTCGAGAGGAAGTCGGCCCTGACGCGATCGGGGGTGGGCCACTCGATACCCTCGACGTTCACGACCGGCTACAGGTATGCGAGGATGGGCTACACGACCGTCATCGAGCCGGCGACACCGCCACTGAAGGCGAGGCACACGCACGGGGAGCTGAACGACATCCCGATGATAGACAAGGCGTGCTTCCCACTATTCGGGAACAACTGGCACGTCATGGAGTTCCTCGCGAGGGGGGATGTCGAGGGCTGTGCGGCATACGTGGCCTGGGTGCTCAGGTCCACAAAGGGCTACGCGATCAAGATAGTGAATCCCGGGGGAGTTGAGGCCTGGCACTGGGGGGGGAACATAGGCGGGCTCGACTGGGAGGTGCCGCACTTCAACCTTACGCCCAGGGAGATCATCAGGGGACTTTGCAGGGCGAACCAGATGCTGAAACTCCCCCACGCGATCCACGTCCATCCGAACAACCTCGGAAAGCCGGGCAACTTCTCGAACACCATCAAGACGATGGACTGCGTGAGGGACATCGCCCAAGATGGGAGGGCGGCGATACACATCGCCCACTGCCAATTCACGAGCTTCAAGGGCGAGGACTGGAGCACGCTTAGGTCTGGGGCCGAGGAGGTGGCCGACTACGTGAACAGGAATCGCCACGTCACGATCGACATGGGGCAGATAATATTCACGGCGACGACGACCATGACGGCGGACGGGCCATTCGAATACATCCTGCACAGACTTCAGGGGAGGAAGTGGTATAATGCCGATATCGAGGCCGAGACGGGAGCGGGGATTGTGCCGGTGGTCTATAAGAGGAAGAACTTCGTGAACGCGACGCAATGGGCGATAGGGCTCGAACTCGCGCTCCTCGTAAAGGACCCGTGGAGGATCTATATGACGACGGACCATCCGAACGGAGGGCCCTTCACGGCATACCCGAGGGTCGTATCCTGGCTGATGAGCAAGAGGGCAAGGGAGGGGGCGATGAGGAGGATGAACCAGAGCGCGATCAGGAAGGCGAACCTCCCGAGCTTGAATAGGGAGTACAGCTTCGCGGAGATCGCCATGGCCACAAGGGCTGCGACGGCAAGGGCCCTCGGGCTCAAGGACAAGGGACACATCGGCGAGGGGGCCGATGCCGATGTGGCGATCTACAGGATAAACCCGAAGGAGGTGGATCCGTCGAACGACTACAGGGCCGTGAGGAAGGCCATGAGGAGGGCGGCGTATGTGATAAAGGAAGGGAAGGTGGTCGTTAAGGACGGGGAGGTCGTGAGGGCGATTGTGGGGAGGACCTACTGGGTCGATGCGAGGGCGCCGGAAGCCATCGAGGCGAGATGTCGGGGAGAGGTCTCGAAGAGGTTCCAGGAGTACTATACCGTCCAGGCCGAGAACTATATCATCGACGAGGATTACCTGGCGAGGTCGGCCCCAGTATCGCCGGGAGGCGGAAGGCGATGACGGAGGTCGTACTCAGGCCAAAGGGCAGGTTCTCTGTCCCGATCGAGGCGTCGGTCGTGACGCCGGATAACTTCGCGTCCAAGACCCCGGAGCAGATAGCGTCGTTGGAGGCGTGGGAGGGAAATAGGCGTACATCGTTGGGCTCGCTCTTCGATGTGAAGGTGGAGGTCGATGGCGGTGAGGGGATCGTGATTACAATCGAAGGAGATGCCTCCAAGCTCAGGAGGGTCGGGAAGGGCATGAGGTCGGGCAAGGTGGCCATCGACGGCAGAGCTGGGATGTATCTGGGGGAGGGGATGAGGGGAGGG
>Ga0315312_1001557_pt1 | contig 17518 bp, 12 predicted proteins | sample TDP7_MG_FD_203629 | JGI IMG/M metagenome (GOLD analysis project Ga0315312, IMG submission 203629) | Freshwater sediment microbial communities from Lake Towuti, South Sulawesi, Indonesia - TDP7 | ecosystem: Environmental > Aquatic > Freshwater > Lake > Sediment | place: Indonesia: South Sulawesi... | reverse complement strand
ACACATAATATTCATACATTATCATATTAAGACGCTGACCACCCGTACCGACCTCCACATGATAGGCAACGGCATTTGGGTCAAACAACAGTTTTTTCCCTATCCTCGTCAATCGAAAGAACAGGTCGGTTTCTTCTCTAAAATAATTACCCACATAAGTTTTGGAGTCGAAACCATCTATTAGCTGGAAGTCCCTCTTTCTCACCAAGGCCGCCATGTGGAGGGTGGACACTTCCACTATCCCATATGTTCTTCTATTAAAGGACCCGATGATGTCGCCAGAAAATTTGGCTAGTCTTACAGGGACGCTAAAAACTTTGTTCGATGCATTGTATAATCCGTTCTTCACATAGATCAGCCTTCCAGCTATAGCTGAAGCCTTTTCCTCAGCCTCAATTTTCCCAAGCAACTCTTCAATGTACGTTCGGCTTAAAATTACGTCGTCGTCGAGGAAAAGTAGGTACTCTCCGTTAGCGTGTTTTGCTCCGAAATTTCTTGCAGCCGGTGACCCCATTCTCTTTTTCAATTTATAATATCGTATACTAGACTCTAGTTTTGGTGCCACTTGCTCTGAGGCATCATCGATGACTATTACTTCAAAATCTTTAAAACCTTGATTTTTTAAAAAAGAGAGAGACTTGGCTAGAATCGACCAGCGGTTGTATGTTGGAATAATTACTGACACCTTAGGTGAGGACATTGGCTTTTCCTCTAATTGGAGTCATTCATTCGACGATTTTTATGCCATACACGCCTTTTATTTGTAATCACTTCGTTGTTTTAATGAATGGGTAACATAGTTATTATAAATTCAAGGGCAGATTGTAAATGTGTTGAGATAAGGCATGAGCAGTTCAAGATTCCTTGCCTATGGGCCACACTTACTATGTTGTCTAATAATCCTTGTGTCTTATTTACCCGTAGCATCTGAGTATTACAACCATTTCCCTCCATCAGGCTTTGACTTCTATTTGATGGCTGCATACGAGTCCTATCTTAGAAATGACTTTGGTTTTTGGACGGGCCTATGGAAATACACATGGTTTTGCGGCGTTCCCCTTTCTAGGGATTATGCTTTGCTCCATATGTACTTGGCGTTACCCTTTGCGTCCTTCCTCGGAAATGCGGACGGATGCAGAATTTACCTTCTATTTACTTCCTATCTTTTCGCTGTGTTCTCCTACCTACTTTTCTTTGAACTTTCAAAAAATAAAGCTCTGTCCTTGTTGCTTGCAAACGCCCTTGTCTGGTCTCCCAATGTCTACCTAGTGCTATTTGGTGGTTGTCTAACCTTTGCCGCCACCCAAATGTTTTTGCCCCTTTCACTCCTTTTTCTAGTAAGATATTCCCACACAAAGGACAAAAAATTGTTATTCTTGTCATCCGGCGTAAGTGGCTTGTCAATTTTGGGCCACCAGGCAGCAGGAGGATTGTTGGTTTTTTTGCCGTCTTTGATTGTGCTTCTCTTTTGGATTAAATCCCGATTAAATTTGAAAAAGTTAGGAATTTTTCTTTGTTACATCGCTGTGACCATGCTGATTTGTATGCCATCTTTTGCTCTTTATAATTACAATTTTCTAACCTTATCACAAGTGTTGTTTCGAATCGCCAAGGAAAATCCGGCTCATTTCGCCAGAGTGTATGGGCCTCAGGCTTGGAACTTCTTCTCAACGACAAACCTTTTCTTGTATTTGATTTTCGGCTTTGCTTTAGCCTATGTGATTGCGAAGAAGCCGGATAAAGTAGTTTACGAAAGCCTTTCCTTTATCATCATTTTGATGTTTTTAATTTTCTTTCAATTGCTGTTCTTTCTTGGATACAATCCGGTTCAGAGTTTTATACAGCCCTACAGAACCTTTTGGTTGTTTCCCCTTACTGTAGCCAGCATTGCAAGCGTATGGCTCAGAAGCATATCTAAATCTACTAGTCACGCACATAATCGGGGTGGAAGTTTTTCCTTCCCGGCTAGGAAGATTGTACTACTATTGTTATTGGTATTGTTGCTGTTCCCGCCACTAGTGATTGGGGTGTCAATGAAAGGTTACTTAAACGGAAACTGTGCTGAACCTTTTATTGTAAACGAGGTGCTTGTCAAGGACAGGCGAGAATTACTTAAAGAGATTATTCCGGACTGGATGGATATTTCAAGAGTAGATTATAGGCTCTTCAATGGTAATCCATACCTTTCTGTATGGTGGAACATCATTTTTCCGATGCCCGTAACCCACGGATACTTTCAATCCCTTACTCCGGATCAAAACTATTGGAAAAACTGGCTCGATTCATCTTTTACTGGGATGCTTTACGTTTGGGGCAAATACAACACTACAATAATCAAAAATCAATCTTTGTTTCTTATTGATTGGTTTGCTATTAAATACATGATAGGCAGGGAAGACGCAGGTTTTAGCTTGGCTCCTTACTTAAACGACTATTTCAATCGAGTAGATTACAAGCAAGACTTACAATTTGCAGAGATAAAGGAAAACCTTACTTCTCCCATTGTTGAAGCAACTAATGCACCAGCAATTCTTGTGATTAGCGATCATGGCTGGTATAGAAATATTTTGCGCGACTTATTTGCCAGCGTGAACCTCAATTCCAAATACTACGTGCTGATCAGAGGCCCTGAGTACATAGACGACTTGTCCTCTGCTGAGCTAACCAATTTTGATTGCATCTACCTATATACCTATAAATACAACAACTTTGAAAAGGCATTCGAGCCTCTAGATGAATATGTGGTAAACGGCGGCCACCTAATAATTGACACAGGATTCGAATGCCCCGAATCCGGTTCCACCAGCCTCCCAGAGTTTTTCCCAATCAACCAAACAGTTAGGTCGCCCCTCGGCAAAGAATGGAACTTTAAGGTTTCTGACAACTCGATCACCCAAGGAGTCAACTTCTCGGCATTTGACCCCCCGATTTACGAGAACAGCGCATGGACGTTATCTTATGCTCCATCAGAAAATGAGGTTAAGCCTGAGGCCCGTGTGGTTCTTCAAAATCATGGGCATCCCATAATTGTGGTTAGGAATTATGGTCAGGGAAGGGTCGTATGGAGCGGAATGAATTTGCCATACCACATATCCCAATATAAAAATTTGGAAGAGGTTTTGTTACACAAAAACCTTGTGAACTGGGCTATTCAACCGCAAAATGACCAAGACATCAGCTTTAACGCCGAAAGACTTCGTCCAGAAGAAGCGATTGTCGAGGGCCGTGTGGAATTTAAGGGGGTTTTATTCAAAGAAAACGCCTTCGATGGATGGACGGCTCTCCTCACGTCCGACGGAGCATCTCATAGGCTGGAGATTTATCATGCTGGACCGGATTTCATGTATGTTCGAATTCCCAAAGGAGTTGAAGCACCATTTACGGTCAAATTCCGTTACCGAGGGCCCCTCGTAGACTGGTTTTTCGCCGCATTGAGTTCTGCAACTTTACTCATCGTTTTGGACTATTCTGTGTTTCGAGGATACATTGTGATTAGTAGGGTGTTACGTCCCATTGGCCGCAAAATTAGAAAACGATTAAGTGGATTATCTGGCCGTCTCCGAGGGTGGTGGCTTAAAGAAGAGTAAACAATTATCTAGCAATTAGGCTTTTCAATTTTCTTCTAGAAAAGATGCCAGTTCGGTCTGATTAACGTAATACACGTATTCATGTTGGGGCGGTTTAATTCTGATATGGAATGGAGGAAAATTATCGGGATGATACACCAAGAAAGGAAAGTTTTCAAGGATGTTCTGGTCGAGGATGACAAACGTGACGTTAAGATTTCTTAGCCAAATGTAGGAGTCTTTAATATCATTACTGCCATAGTATCGTGGAGAATACAAAGAGCCGAAGACCTTGTCGTACGGGAAACCATTTCTAATCAGCCGATAATTTAAAATGACTAGGCCGCTGACTACGGACCCGCCTTCATGATGTGAAGCAATCCAGTCTGCGGTGTGCATCTGTTTATCGTATGGCCCATAGTAAACATTGTTAAAGTACTCACGGGTTACGGGCACAAAACCGAGAAGATAAATAATAATTACAAGGAGAAACAAAACGTATTTTGCATTAAATTTCCTAGGAAAAAAGGGAAGTCTGATAGACTTGGCTGAAAACCTTGTGAGGGCTAGTGCCACCATTAGCGAAACATAATAGTAGTTTATGGCAAAAAGTCGATCTATTAAAAGTCTTGAAACCTGACCCATAACAAGATATGGGATTACGTAAGCTGTGAGGCCGAAAATAACTCCTTGTATTGCTATAAACCCCCAGAAGAACGCGTGGAGAATGTACCCTTTTGGCTTGTTTTTTATTAGGTAAAACAAAATAGCAATGGACAGCACTAAAAATCCAATGGCGATAAACCTTGGCAGTATTTGCGCCCCAAAAGGTATCGACACGTTAAGCCACCTCCCAGTGACGCTGGCAAAATAATTGTATCTCAGTGCGTAGAGCCAGTCGCCTGTCCTTGTCTGCAGAAAATAAAAGTACGGTGTTATAGGCGCCAACCAGCCGAAAATGGAAGGCGTGAACATGGTGGCAGACCTTTCAAAGATTAGGTAGCAGCCGCATATGCCTAATGCTAAAAACCAGAATTCAATGTGAGAAAGCGAAGCTAAACCGAGGAAAAGGCCGCAGGCGAAGGGGTTTCTATCATAAAGAAATAAGGCAAAGAGCAAAAAAGTGATGCCCATGGGATCTAACATTCCACTGGCATCCACTTCCATCAAAACCGGACACACGGCCGCTAATGTGGCTGAAAAAAGCCCAGTTGGTCCTTTAAAATATCTTTTTCCAAGAAGGAAAATCAGACAAACGGAAAGGCTTCCCATCACCGAGTTGAAAATGCGAAACGGTATCATGCTTGTAGTGTTGAACACCCAGAGGAGAAGGGATTCGGTGATGGTTGGGAGCAGCCCCCAAAAATACTCCATTCCGTTAAGGTCCCACATTCTAGGCGGGCTCTGTTTTAAGCCAACGTGGAGAGAGTAGTAAGCTATTTGCCAATGATGATAAGAATCGTGATACCAGCCGCAATACTCTAGGCCTGAAATAAAGAAAAGGTAGAAGAGTCTAAAACCTAGAGCCAAGACGAAAAGAGCTGAAATCCTCGCCAATAGGGGTCTGTCGATATTTTTGAACACGGCGATCCCATTCTGGTTTTTGTTTTAATGTTCTTTGTCTTCTTGAATTTTTGTATAGAAATTATCTGCAAATAGAAACATGCCTGCTTGGTATCTGCGCCCAAATTTAAAAGCCCTTTAATGCATCTTGAACAGATTTAAGGAAGACGAGGGTCTCATCTTTTTCTGGACCAATCTGATAAATTCCATCAACCCAAGGCTCTGAAAGCTTCAACAGCAAGGGGTTTATCTCTCCTAACATATAGACCAAGAAACATTTGACATCGGGGGTCCGTCGTTTAAGAAGGAGAAAGGAGGCTAAAGTCGTTTTCAAACGTGATGCGTCAAGTTCCACTTTGGCGTCAATCGCTACTTTGGCATCCACAAAACCATCAATTTTTCTGCCTACGAGAACATCCAATTCCATGCCGTATCTTTGACCGCCTTCTTTCAAAACTAAGCACTTTTCGCCCCAATAGAGACTTAATCCCTCAGGGACAGAAACTTTGGTTTGAATCAAACGGTACACAAATTCTTCGAATGAGCAGGCGCGAAACTTTCCGAAGAACTGGGCTACGCCTATTCTTTCTCTGTTTTCCTGAATGGTCTTCAAAAATTCTATTAGGCTATTCAAGTTTAGGCTTTGGGTCCATTGAAGATATTTTTTGTGGAGCAACTCCCCTAACTCGCGAGTTTTGGAATCGCTACTAAAGCGAAGGCTGTTTATGTAGTCAACTGGCTTCTTAACTTTGGTCATATAATTCGGATTTATGAGAAAGAAGGTTATTTATACTTTCTAGATTTTCACTTGTAATACATCAAAAATGGACATATCAAAGATTGACATAAAACATAATTATATAACTGTTTACTATTAAATCGGGAAAGTGAAATTTGGAAACAGAATACAAAACCGTTAACATCAGCAAATCGAATCTTCAATGCGAATTCTGCGGAGTCAGCCTAGATAGCATGGAATCTGAGCAGTGTCGCTTCTGCGGAGGGTTTTATTGCATTAATTGTATGGCTGCGGAAGACATGTGTAACGAATGCTATGAACAAAGAAAAAGAATAAGCGTGCATCTCCAGGCATTTCAAAAATCCCAGAAAAAGTGTCTCCTTCCTTCGCCCCATGTGAAATAGCTAAACCCATCTAGCCTTTTGATGTTGAAACAAGCGTGAGCCCCACCAAAGTCGCCGCAGATTGTTATAGAAATTCCTTCGCATTCTAAATTCCAAGTTGTAAACATATTAAAACTGTAGAATTGCCCCAAGCGTGGCAGGCTCTGAACACGCTGACGGGAGTTCGAATCTCCCCCGGCTACCATTCACATACAGAGCCAAAGCAACGGTTAAAACTATATTGTGTCGAAGCTTTTCGAGTCTTTCAACATTTTTCAAGATGTATGCACGCCAAATGTTTTCTCCAGCCATTGTATAGCGAATTTAGCGAGACCTGCAGCATCAAAAAGATATGATTGTGCTGCGCCTATTTTGCCAGAACGACCTTTGCCAGATGATAGATACTCGTGCACGATTGTCTTAAAATATTCTTCCGCATCTGCCACGATGCCTCGGCAAGTGTCAAATTCTTCAATATCCACCCATACCCGTTGTCCATCGCGTAAGACTGGCATCTTGTAATGCACAATCCGCTTGTTGGGCACTTTGGCCATATGTTCAGCGTAATGTAGGAGTGTAATGGTGTTGAATGGTGCACCGAGGAGCAGCACTTTGCCTTTCACCTCGCACAGTTTTGCTAAAGGCGAGCCTGGCCCATATCCGTATTGCATAGGATGGTTCTCCGTTATCCAGCGGGCCAACGCGCCTACCGCCGCAAACGAACCATCGGGATGGTTGCTCCGGAACGCACCCGGCCATGTGCGAAGGTATTCGGTAAGGATGCTCCACTTTCTATAAGCGCGAGATGTGGCTGGGTCAAATGGCGGGCATTCCACCAAATATGCCCGCTGCCAATCTTCCGGCCACTCTGCAAGATTGTATGGCGCATCTTCCCAACCAACGTACATCATCAATGTGCCTTCGGGTCCCAAAACATCAAGCAATGCCTGAATGACGACATTGGCGCCACCGACAATCCAGCCTATAGCTCTTACTGCGGCATGGAGCATCACGGTCTGCCCCGCGGTCACCCCAAGCTTCCTCAGGTCTCCCACAAGCCTGCTTTTTGTGATTGCTGGCAGTTCACTTCTTTTCATTTCTTCTTACCTTTGCAAACAAACGGTTGCTTGCGCGCGTTTATTTCTTCCTTTATTTCTGATACTTCACCTAATTAGAAGGCCTATGTGCATCAAAATTTCTTTTACCGCACACAGAGCCGGACTCTCCTGAGGAAGGTCAAAGATTGGCTTCCCTGCGAGGTTATATTTGAAAACATTGTCGTCTTGTGGAACCAAGCCTGCGTACTCGACGCCAATTTTGTTCGCCTCTTCTTTCAAGAAGAACTCCATTTCAGGGCTAAACCTGTTCCCCACAAGATATATTTTCTTAAAGGCAATGTGAACCTCCTTGGCGAGTTCCTTAATTCTTTTAGCGGTTTGAAAGCCCATGGAGCTGGGGTCCGTGACAACTATCATTATGTCGACGTCTCTGTCGGTTCTTCTGCTTAGGTGTTCTAGGCCGGCTTCCATGTCCATGATGGTTAAGTCATAGTTTTTGGAGAGGGTATCAATAATGCGCCTAAGAAGGGCATTCACTGGACAATAGCATCCTTCCCCTTCGCCTCTACCCATAACGAGTAAATCGAAGTCAGGCGTTTCCTTCAGAATCCTAAAGACTTCATATTCAAGTATGCCCTCCTTAGTCATTCCAAGCGGAATGTCAGCTCTCTCCAAAGCCCTTTTCAAATCGTCCGTGGCCATCCCAACGGTTTTATCAACCTTTATCCCCAAGACGTCGGGAAGATTCGAGTCAGGATTAGCATCAATAACCAGAATGCTGCGCCCCTTAACTTCGCTCAAAATCTTCGCCGTCAGAGCCGTTATGGTGGTTTTACCAACTCCACCCTTGCCACTTACCGCTATCACCAACCCTTTTTTGGCTGCCGCCAAGGTCCTCTCACCTAAGAAATAGCCGAACACGGTTCCAATTAACTCTTTTCCATTAAACCTTCGGAAAATTGAAGAGCGACAGCCTTTGTCCTATCTAAGAAAGATTAAATAATAACTCTTGCCTATTCGGAGACTCTGGCGGAAGGAACATAAAGGCGATGATAAACATATTTATAACACTGTTATAAGGTGCTTGGTTGGTGGAAAATTGTCCAAGAAAGCCGCGCTCATGAAAATAAAGGAATTAAAGACGGATATCGGCGTCATAAAAGACCTAGAGCTTTCCATTGGAAGAATCTTTGAGGAAAAGTGGGAGGAGCCTGTCGGCCCAACCCCATATCCCTCCATAACCGACTTACGAGAATGGGACCTCACGATTCTGCAAAGATACAAACCCTTTTACATGCCCTTTTGCGACGTTTGCTGCCTCTGCACCTTCGGAAAGTGCGACCTAACAGGGGACAAACGAGGCGCCTGCGGACTGAACATGGCTGCCCAACAGTCCCGCATAGTTCTTCTCGCTTGCTGCATTGGAGCCGCCACCCACATTGGTCACGCCAGACACCTTGTCGAGCACTTGATAGAAAAGTTTGGCCGCGATTGCCCCATAGACGTGGGAGGCGTTAGCATTGAGGTGGAGGCTCCCGTCACCCGCCTAGTATGTGGAATTAGACCAAAAAAGCTAGGGGATTTGGAGGATGCTCTAGACTATTGCGAAAAACAGGTTACCCACCTCCTTTCGGCCACACACACCGGACAGGAAGGCAGCAACCTTGACTTCGAGTCTAAGGTGCTTCACGCTGGTATGGTCGATCAGGTGGGGATGGAGATCGCGGATATGGCGCAGATTTCGGCCTACGAATTCCCAAAGGCTGAGCCTGAAGCTCCTTTAACGGACATCGGTTTCGGCGCGGCCGATGTCTCCAAACCGGTTATCTTGGTCATAGGTCACAACGTGCCTTCCTCGGTAGGAATAATTGACTATCTCACAGACAAGGGGCTTTACGGCGACGTTGAGGTGGTGGGCATATGCTGCACGGCGATCGACATGACCAGATACAGCCCTAGGGCCAAGATAGTGGGGCCCATATCGTGGCAGTTACGTTTCATCAGGAGTGGAATTCCCGACCTCATCGTTGTGGACGAGCAGTGCATCCGTGCAGACGCGCTGGTCGAAGCCCAGAAGGTTAAGGCACCCGTAATTGCCACTAGCGAAAAGAACTGTTTAGGACTTCAAAACCGATCCCACAGTCCACCGGATGAGATAGTAGCGGATCTAATGCAAGGAAACGCCCCGGGCGCGCTCATTCTGGACCCAGATAAGGTCGGGGAAGTGGCTGTTAGAACGGTTTTGGAGGTCGCCCCTAGACGGAAAAAGTTTAAGGTTATTCCAGAAATAGAGGAGATAATTGAAGCCGCAAAGCGCTGCACATCATGCGACGACTGTCGACGAGCGTGCCCCAACGACATGCCTATCCCCGAGGCATTAAAAGCGGCGGCAAAGGGGGACCTAAACCCTCTAGCAGACATACTTGAGGAGTGTATAGGTTGTGCACGCTGCGAAAGCGCCTGCCCCAATGATTTTCCGTTGCACAGTTTTATGCTAAGGGCTGCTGAAAAATCGCTGAGGGAAGAGAAGTTCAAAATTCGAGTTGGAAGAGGCGCCATACAGGATATAGAGATACGAAACGTCGGCGGACCTATAGTTCTCGGTGAAATCCCTGGAGTGGTGGCGCTGGTTGGATGCGCTAATTATCCCCACGGAGGTAAGGAGGTTGCGGAAATAGCCGAGGAATTCGCGAAGCGAAGATACATAGTGGTCGCAACGGGATGCGCTGCCATGTCGATGGCCATGTATAAGGACGAGGAGGGAAAGACCCTCTACGAGAAATATCCGGGCGCTTTTGATGCCGGAGGCATCCTAAACGTAGGTTCATGTGTTTCTAACCCCCACATAGCTGGAGCCGCCATTAAGATCGCGAGCATCTTCGCCAGACGAAGCTTACGTGCAAATTATGAGGAAATCGCCGATTACGTCCTTAACCGTGTTGGCGCCGTAGGGGTTGCTTGGGGGGCCATGTCGCAGAAGGCTGCTTCCATAGCGGCTGGCTTCTGGCGGTTAGGGGTTCCTGTGATAGTGGGTCCCCATGGGTCCAAGTATCGGCGTATGCTCCTCGGAAGAAAGGACAACGAGGAGGATTGGTACGTATACGACGCTCGAACGGGAGACCGAGTTTACACCGGTCCTGCCCCTGAGCACCTTTTCACCACGGCTGAAACCAAGGAGGAAGCCATGGTTATGATAGCGAAGCTCTGTATGAGACCCAACGATACTACGAAGGGCCGTTCAATAAAGCTAACCCACTACATAGACCTGCATAAACGCCTTTACGGCACAATGCCCGACGACATCCACATCCTCGTCCGCACCGTCGCCGACATTCCCGTCACCATGAAGGATGAGGTCTTAGAGGTTCTGAAGAAGAAAAAATGGAAGGAGGGCAGGATTCCAGACCCAACCCTTTTACCCAGACTAATCCGAAAAAGGGTGATTTAAAATGAAAGTGGCAGAACCGTGGCAGAAAGCTGAAATTCCGGGCCCAAAAAAGGCCCTCATCATCACAAAGCCAGAAGTCGTAGTGGCGATGATAAAGAGGGCGAAACGCCCCATCCTTGTTGTTGGACATGAGGCGGCTGAAATCGACTTAGATAATGAAAAGCTTATTGACTACGTGATCCGCATTGCGATGGCTGCAGGGATTCAGGTAGTTGCTACGGCTCACATTGTAGGAGAGTTTATTAGGAGGGGTTTTCAACCTGCGGCATGGATGCCCGCCATGGACATCGCCAATAGACTTCAAGATCACGAATGGAAGGGATTGGACGGCGAGGGGCAATACGACTTAGCGCTGTTCACAGGGATTCCGTATCACATGGAGTGGGTCATACTTTCGGGGCTTAAACACTTTGCTCCCCACCTAAAGACAATATGTTTAGACAGGTTTTATCAACCCCACGCAACGTGGGCGTTCCCGAACGCCTCGCCAAAAGACTGGCACGATTATCTTGAAGTAATTCATGACAAGTTAGGAGGAAAATAGGGTGGCCATGTTCAAGGATATTCCGGTGGATGTTGGAGTCATTTACGAAGGAGAGCGAATTCGAAAAGACGACATGTATGTGGAGTTCGGGGGTCCGAAGGTAGACGCCAAGTTTGAGTTGGTGAGGGCTAAAGGTCTAGATGAAGTCGAAGATGGAAAGATAACGGTGGTGGGGCCGGATCTCAAAGACATTAAGGAAGGAAGTCGCGTTCCTTTCGGAATCTACATCGAGGTGGCTGGCGAACAGGTTGAGGAGGGACTCGAAGGCGTCATCGAACGGCGCATCCACGAATACTGCAACTACATCGAGGGCTTCATGCACTTAAACCAACGCTACGACATCTGGTTACGACTGAGCAAGAAGTCTTTCGAGAAGGGCTTAAACTCCTTCAATTACATAGGAAAGGTTCTGCAGAGGCTGTTCAAGAGCGAGCTGCCCTTCATCGAAGAGATACAAATCACCTTCATCACTGACCCCAAAAAAGCCCAGGAAATGTATGAGGAAGCCATGAAGGTCTACGAGGATCGCGACGCCAAGGCGAGGGGACTAAAAGACGAGGCTGTAGATGCGTTTTATGGATGCACACTCTGCCAGTCCTTCGCCCCAACCCACTGTTGCGTGATCACTCCCCAAAGATACTCCAACTGCGGAGCCATCAGCTGGTTCGACGGCGGAGCCTCGGCAAGGGTAGATCCAAAGGGTCCGGTGTTTAAGATCGAAAAGGGGGAGTGCCTTGACCCCTTTAAGGGTGAATACACTGGAGTTAACGAAACTGTAAAAGAGAAAACCCTGGGGGCAATTAACCGCGTACACTTGTACACTGCCTTCGGTTACCCGCATACATCCTGCGGCTGCTTTGAGGCAACGGCCTTTTATATCCCTGAGGTGGACGGCTTAGGAATAGTTCATCGAGGCTTCAAGGGAGTAACCGTCAACGGCTTACCCTTCTCAACCATGGCAGACTCCACCGCCGGAGGGAGGCAAGTTGATGGCTTCCATGGCTTGTCCATTGAGTACATGAGGTCACCCAAGTTCCTTCAAGTAGATGGAGGCTGGAACCGCGTTGTGTGGATGCCCGCCAGCGTTAAGGAACGAGTTCAAGACTTCATACCAAAGGAAGTATCTGACAAAATTGCGACCGAAAATGATGCCAAGACAATTGATGAATTAAAGGTTTTCTTGGAGCAGAAGGGGCATCCAGTCGTTGAACGTTGGGAAGCCATTCCTGCGGAAGCTGTAGTGAAAGAAGAGGTTAAGGTGCCAGCCGAAGTGCCAATAACGCTTCCCTCGGTGCCCATTGCCGCTGGTGTTTTCAAAATAATTCTTAAAGACGCCAAGATTCATGCTAAGAAGGTTATAATCCGTAGGGTGAAGGGGTGAAAATCTTGGGGAAGGAGGAAAAAGAAGGGGAGAAGAAGGCCGTCGTCAAATTCGGCCCTAAGTTACTGGAGCTTTTGAGCAGACTTGGAGAAATAGAGCTTGAGGATGTTGACCTAGAGGTCGGAGACCTAGAGATATGGCTGCAACCAAGTGCAGGGGTTGCTGCTCCACCCAAAGTTGTTGCGCCGCCAAAAGTGAAACCTACAGAAATCCTTGAGGCGGAGTTTGTTCCTCCAGTTTGGGAATATCCGGGACAGATTGTTGAGGTTAAGCTTGGGGCTACTAGGGGGGAGGGGGGGACCCGCCGGAATTCCTTAACCATTGGGGGAGAAAGGGTTCCTGCATACTATCTCTTTGAGAAGCCTACGCCCCATCCTCCTGTGGTTGTCTTTGATGTTTTTGACGCGAAAATTCCTTTGGCAAAGGCGGTGAAGATGCACGTTAGGGACGTCATGGAGGATCCGGCTGCTTGGGCAAAGCTAGCCGTGGAAAAGTTTGGGGCAGATATGATCACTTTGCATTTGATCAGCACCGATCCGTTAATCCAAGATGCTTCGCCAAGGGAGGCGGCGAAAACCGTTGAGGAAGTGCTACAAGCGGTGGATGTTCCCCTCGCTGTTGGAGGCTGTGGGGATCCAGAAAAGGATGTGAAAGTTTTTGAAAAAGTAGCCGAGGTGGCTGAGGGCGAAAGGCTACTAATTAATTCTGTGAGGCTAGAAATGGACATTGAACGAGTTGCTAAGGTCATAAAAAAGCATGATCATGTAGCTCTTGCCTTTACCTCCATGGACATGAACCTGGCGAGGGAGTTAAACCGAAGGCTCTACGACTTCCTCCCAAAGGAACAAATCGTAATAGACACTACTACCGCGGCCCTCGGCTACGGACTGGACTACGCCTTCAGCATAATGGAACGCACCCGCCTAGCTGGACTCATGGGAGACCCCCAGCTCCAACACCCCATGGCCTCAGGAACAACCAACGCCTGGGCTGCCAGGGAAGCCTGGATGGAAATGGTTCCAGAGTGGGGACCCAGGGAGCTGCGAGGTCCCATATGGGAAACAGTGACGGCTTTAACCCTCCTCTTAACTGGCGTTGACCTTTTTATGATGATGCATCCTGCGGCCGTTAAAACGGTCAAAGAAGTGATTGGGGAGATGATGAGCGGAGGCGGAGGAGGTAGAGGGCGGCCTGAGAAAATCGCTGAATGGGTTACCCTGAAGATTTAGGGAGGACTGGGCACATGTCTGAAAGGGAAATCAGGAAAACTAGGGCGAAGGAAATCAGCCCCATTGACGTTTACAAACTCCTTCCAAAGACCAACTGCAAAGAGTGTGGCGAAGAAAACTGCATGGCCTTCGCGGCCAAACTTGTCAACCGAGAGGTCACCCTGGAAGACTGTCCTCCGCTCCTAAAGAAGGAAAACGAAGAAGCTTACAAAAAACTCTGGGAAATGCTTAAGCCACCCGTTAAGGAGGTCACCATCGGCACGGGCGACCATGCCATTAAGATCGGCGGCAAACTAGTGATGTATCGTCATGAGTTTACCTATTTTAATCCAACGGCTATTGCCATTGACGTCACGGACAAGATGCCTGAGGAGGAGCTTCTCGATAGGGTGAAAAGAACCGAAGACTTCCAGTACGAATATATCGGCCAAGACCTTAGACTGGACATGATAGCGGTTCGATCCACCTCTAAGGACTCTAAATTATTTGGGTCAACAGTAGAGAAGGTTTTGAGGAACACAAGCCTGCCCTTGGTTCTCTGCGCCTTTAACCCAGAAATCATGGAAGACGGTTTGGTGGCCGCCCAGAAGAGCAGGCCCCTCATCTACGCCGCTACCGAAAACAATTGGAAAGACATGGCGGAGCTCTCGTCAATGTATGATTGCCCCCTAACTGTTTTCGCTCCAAACAACCTCAAGCTTCTTAGGTCCCTAACTAAAACCCTCATAGACTACGGGATTAAAGACCTTGTTTTAGACCCAGGCACCTTTCCCAATGAAGGGCTTTCGGATATGATTAACAACTTCACCATGGTTCGTCGAGCAGCTTGCAAGGAAGGCGATGATCTCCTAGGCTTTCCGTTGATGGGCACTCCTATAACTGCCTGGTTAGAACATAAAGGGACGGCTGAGGTTGCTATGTGGAAGGAAGCCTATTTGACCTCGATATTGATTACTCGATATGCTGACATCCTGATAATGCACAGCTTAGACGGTTGGGTTCTCCTTCCAAACGTGATTTTGAGACAGAACCTCTATACTGATCCAAGGAAGCCAGTGGCAGTTAAACCTGGGTTAAGGGTCCTTGGAGAGCCCGACGAAAACTCGCCGGTAATGTTCACCACCAACTTCGCCCTAACCTATTACACGGTGGAGTCCGACATAAAATCGGGACAAGTGAACTGCTACCTAATGGTCATTGATTCGGGAGGAATATCTGTGGAGAGCTCAGTGGCTGGTCGTCAGCTAACCGCCGAAAAGGTGGCTGAAGCCCTCAAAGAAACAGGGATAGCAGACAAGGTGAAACACAGAAAGCTAATCATTCCGGGTAGAGCAGCTAGGTTAAGCGGAGAAATAGAGGAACTCTCTGGATGGGAGGTCATGGTTGGACCCCTAGACTCCTCTGGAATACCTAAATTCCTGCAAGAAAAATGGAAAACATAGCGAACCTTAGATAAGTAGGATATTTCCCCTCTAAACTTCGCACTTTTTAATAAATGAAATGTTTTGAAATCTTGTTGTACTAATTTTTTGAGATTTCTTTGGAGAGAAGCGGATTGTGTCTTTTTATCCAAGTAAAACCTACAGCTTCGAGTGTTTTTCTGTCCTTTTCAAATGCGAGTGTTGTTAGGGTTTTAGCTCCTAATGCTTGAGCCATTGTCCTAATGCTTAATACAGCTTTAGATAAGTCTGTTTCCTTTATGCTTGGTGGGATCCATAAACAAACATCAAACTTTGTTCTTTCAGGGTAGCAAGGTGTTAGGAGAAAATGGACAATACCAGAATTGGTTATCAGGCTGAGTATGAATCTATGCCAGTCAAAAGGATCTAATTGCTGATCCCATGGATCCCATGGAAACTTCCAAAGTTTCATAGGCGTGTTGAACCATCCACAAATTAGGTGATGGCTATCCAGAGGAGGTTCGAAAGGAGGATTTACTACTTTAACGCCGAATGGCATTGATACATTATCAGTTCTAGTTTCGAGTGTACACATCTCAAGGGATGCTTTGAAACCAAACTTTCTATAAGTTAAGCCTCCAGGTTTATCATAGTCGGCTAAGACTATCATTCTAGGCAAATCTTTTTTAACAGCTAAACTTTCTGCTGCCTTAAGGAGTTCTGTACCAACTCCACATCTCCTAAAGAGACGATGCACTATAAACACATCAAGATAAAGATATTCTCCAAGTTCACGTTCTCTTGTTGGGATAACATCAAGATGCCCCACAACCCTGTTATCCATTTCAGCTACAAGACAGATTATTCCTAACTTCTCTGCAAAAGACCAGTATCTGCGAAGTGACCGTAAATCCATCCAAGGGCCTCCATGCATCGTTCTCTCCCACTCAGTGAGCTCTTCATAGGATGCTTTAGCTCCTCGTCCATTCCGGTCAAAGTGATGCCACTCAGTAACGTCAGATTTGTCTATATCAACTAAAGAAGGCAGATCTTTAATCGTTGCTTTCCTTGTTCTAAGCACCTTTCCTTCAATTCCCCTCAGTATCGATATAAACCATATATTTTCCTGTATTATATTGTCATCCAGTTTATTTTCATTTTTCCAAGATCCCAAACACACAGCACCAAAACTACTCAGATACCTAGGCTAAGAGAAGGTTCCTCGTTTCTGCCTGTCTAAGCATGTTATGCCATCTAGAAAATAAAGAATTATTTACCGTACCGTCTGAGGAAAGTTTCCACGTCTGGGAAGCGGGATTTTAGCCTCCCCACCCTTTTTCTAGAGTTAATATTGTCAAGAAGCATTAGAACCTCCCTTTGGGTGCTGAACTTTTCTGTTCCACTGTTGGGACGCCTTCGGCTAACTTGAACGCAATCGTCAACGACGCAACTCCAAACGCAGGCTGCACAATAAATGCACAATTCTTCCGCTATGCCCACTTCCCCTGTTTTCCAGTAAAGGGCATTTGTAGGACATGCTTCGATGCAGAGTTTGCATTCTACTCCTTTGCATGTATTCTTGTCGATCCTTATGTTTCCTTCCTCAAAAAATTCCTTTACACCGATGGATTGAAGGAGCCGAGTTTTTCTCTCCCTTTCTCGCTTTCTAGAGGCCTCTTGAAGGAGCTGATAAATGTCTAGGCTTAAATCCTTGCTTTCAGGCATTTCGGCTCCTCCTTTCAGCCTCTGTCTACACGAAACCAGTTAGTCAAGACTTATAAATAAGAATGACTTGAAATTTCGAGGAAACGAACATTTTCAGCTTAATCGGTGTTAGTTAAAGGTGAAAACAAAGTGAAATTAGCCGTGGCTGGCAAAGGCGGGGTTGGAAAAACCCTGATTGCAGGAACCTTATCGCGTTTTCTGGCCCTAGATGGGTACAGGGTTTTGGCGGTGGACGCTGATCCTGCCATGAACCTCGCTTATGCTCTGGGGATTCCGTCTGATGTGGCATCGAAGATCGTTCCAATAACCGAGAACGAACAACTGATTAAGGAGAGAACCGGCGTTAAACCCGGAGCTGGTTTTGGCGCCCTTTTCAGTTTAACTCCCACCGTGAATGACATAGCGGACAAATATGGCGTGGTCGGACCAGAAAACGTTAGACTGCTGGTGATGGGAACCATAAGATCAGGAGGATCAGGATG
>Ga0315312_1001555_pt1 | contig 17528 bp, 17 predicted proteins | sample TDP7_MG_FD_203629 | JGI IMG/M metagenome (GOLD analysis project Ga0315312, IMG submission 203629) | Freshwater sediment microbial communities from Lake Towuti, South Sulawesi, Indonesia - TDP7 | ecosystem: Environmental > Aquatic > Freshwater > Lake > Sediment | place: Indonesia: South Sulawesi... | reverse complement strand
TTCAGGTTCCCAGTAAATCTTCGACATCAAATATTTCGCATTTGTTAACGTCCCGCTACGCTCGTATAGAACCTGGACCTCATAGAGCTTCTGATCAATCTCCACCGGCGGAATACGTTTGATCCACTTTTCCGGTATGTTATCTAAATCCAAGAAATAGTCGTTAATCTTAGCTCGTTCTACATATTCATAATCAAAGTCTCTGCTGTTTACCACAAGTACATCAACATCGCTGCTCGAAACGGCGTCTCCTCGACTCCAACTTCCAAATAAGCCGAAGCTGGAAATCGACCCATCCAGTTGATACCCTCTCAAATCTTTCATATATCTTTCCACAACCCGGCGGATTTCGTTTCTGGAAATTGCAGGCTCACGAGTTATTTGAGCCGCTTCTGGTAGCCGCCGGCGCTCCTCCTTTGGTAACAAACCTTCGAGCATTCGCTCCACTCTATCATAGTATTCAAGATCTCTTTCATGACGGGTCGCAATCTTGTCCTGGAGATACGAAAGAGCCTTGTTCACTCTATTGGGGTCAATACTGTCTTCAGTGCCCAGGTAGAATTGCTTGTTTGTTAATCGTAAGTAGATTTGCACTGTGCCGTTGCGGCGCCGTTTTATGAGGCTCATAAATCTCTACACTATATATATGATCGCAAACTTTATAAGGATGGTGCCACCATTAATATGGTGTCATCACCCAATGACGGACGAAATCCCAACAATAACCTCACCTCTTGAGGAGGGATGGGGAAGACCTCTGTGAGGGATCTAAGAATGGGGGCAGTCCAATCAGTACAAGATAGAACAAAAAAGCTACTCTCCATTTGCGACGAGGAGCTAAAATTACTCAGAGAGATTGCGAAGATAGCTACGCAGGGAAAGATACATACAAAAAATCCCTACAATCAATGGAGATATGGTACGATAATTGACAGAAGTACTAAAACCATCGAAAAGGCGAGAGAAGCTAAAGCGATAATTCAACAAACAGACTAGACAGTGGCTCCCAATCACGGGAGCCTACTCTTTTTCTAATTTCGTCGGTTCAATTCCGACCGGGTGCGTCAAAAAAGGCACCTGTAGAGTGGTTCTTATATGATAGGATTAAAGGTCAGAGAAAAGAATGCGCGAAAGGTCAGAGGCATACTACTAAGGTTTCAGTTTCCTTTCAAGGAAACAGAAGGAAGCACTGTTTTCATGCTGTCAGATCGATATGACGCTGTAAATCTGTTGTCCTACCTGTTCTATGTAGGGGTAAAAGCAAAATTGCTTCTCTACATCTAAGCTCTTCATCTACCCTTTTTCTGATATCCAGCAATTCCTTACCGGAGTTGTTGGCTCGGTGGCTTCCCGAGATCCGAAAGGACAAAGAAGGCCCAAAAGGTGAAAGAGTTGGTATTAAGAAGAGTAGTACCATCAGCCTTGCTTAATAACAGCAGGGTTGAGCTAGAAGGTACACCAAACGAGAGCCTGCCCACGGGGCAGGTATATGTAAGCCCAACCAGTGGAAAAGTGTACGATGGCTCACGCGGAGACACTTTAGCACAGCTATCGCCAGATGCAACAGAAGTCAAAAGAACGACTTGGTTCATAAGACTGCCGTGGAGGAGAAGGGAAGAACTTTCTCCTTCCCCTTCTCTTTCTGAAGGTTCCGGGGTACAGGAACCTAGACATTGGTACGATTCGCCAGAAGGCACACAAAGGTTAAGGCTTGAACTACTGGAAATCAAAAGATACTTTCCGGACTTTGACCTTTATGTAGACGAAAACGATGCAATGCTTTTGAAGGGAGAAATTGACGGGGTAGGAGAGGCCATAATAAGATATCCAGAAAACTATCCGTCAGAGAATATCTCAGCGATTTTCTCTGATGAATCCGAATCCCTGAACCGAGAGCTTCAGACCATGCTTTCTCAATACCCGACAATAACACCTGTTGGTTCCATAATCGTGGCAATACGTCTTATCCTGAAAAGGAGGAAGGAGAAGATTGAGCCAGTGGTACCTGACTCCAGAGGGAAGGCAGAGGCTCAGGCTGGAAACCCTACAGATGAATAAGCACGCTCCCCAATTCTTTCTCTGCCAAGATGATGATACAGGAAACTTGGTTTGGCGAGGTTCCCTTTCAATTCGCAGGCATCATCACGGCGATGTTAGGCTTGTCTACGACAAATCTCATCCCTATCTGAAGATGAAGGCGTATATTCTGTGGCCTCAGTTGCCATGCGTCAACATGCACATCCACGAGGATGGGGAGATATGCTACCAGAAGAATGAGTGGAACCCTGAATGGACTGCTTATGCGGTCTATTTGACAGCAATCCGTTTCTTGAATGACTTCTATAGCGGAAGGATGTAGATGATCCATCCAAAAAAGATCCTAGTTCATAGAAAAGAGTTTCGCAAGGTTCGTGAGGATGTGCTATACTGGTCTGAAAGAAGATTGGAGTCTGGCGGCTACCTTTTCGGCAAAATGCATTTGCCCGATATGATCGCAGAAATAACTAATTTCGTAGATGGCGGCCCCAAGGCAGCAAGATCTCCAGCAAGCTTCTCGGGGGATAATGAAAATGCCACGAACAAAAAGGAAGAGATGCAAAAGGTGGAGCCTGATATAAGGTTGTTGGGCGAGTATCATCTTCATCCATGGAAAACCTTCCCAAACCCGAGTGTGGGAGACCTTCATCAGCTCCAAGAGGTGAAGAAAGGCGAAAGGCCTTGGTACATGATGATGCTTGCGACAAAACAAGGCTTCAGATTTTGGGATCTAGCTGACAACGAAGTGGAGTTTAAGGAAGTCCCATATCAAATAATACATTTCCCTGAAAGCGTCCTTATGACAGAGGAAAGATTGCTTGATAGGATATCGAAGATAACCCGTCATGATGAGTTATCTCAAAAGACGCCCCTAGTCGTAGGCTTAGGCAGTGGCGGTTCTGTAATAGCGAAATATCTTGGATGCACGGGCTTAGGCAGAGTAACACTTGTTGACAATGAAAAGCTCGAAGTTGTAAATGTCATTCGTCACGAGGGCGGACTCAACGAGATCGGCAAATCAAAAACAAGCATATGTAAAAGGATAATTGAATCTCATAATCCCTTCACGATAGTTGAAACCCATGAATTCGATGCGACAAAAGAGATTCAGAACCTGGAGAAATTAGTCACACGCTCTAATTTGATTATAGGCTCAAGCGGCAGCACGGAGGTTAACAACATTCTCAACAAACTCTCCGTCGAGAAGGGAATTCCCGCAGTTTATGGAGGGATTTATGAAAAAGCATCTGGAGGTTATGTTCTTGCAGTTAACCCTGGCAAGACAGCCTGCTTCAACTGCCTGTTCAGCCTAGCATCAGAATCATACTTTGTGGATAAAGAAGCTGTTGCGAGATACAACCTTTCTGAGGATGAGCTACATGAGCAACAAGGCCTATGGATAGATATCTCTATACCAGCGTTGCTGTTGAGTAAGGTAGCACTCAGAATGCTTCAAGGAGAAATTCTTGAACATAACTTAATTCTCTATGACAACAAGTTCGAGTTGAAAAAACTTTTTGTGGCTAGAAGGAACGACTGTTCAGTCTGCAACTTTGAAGGGTGGTTAAGAGAACAGGAGAAGATAGAGCAACTTCAAACTGGTAAAGCAACGTCAAGAGTCTCACGCCAATCAATTCTCTCTAAGTTTCGAAAAAAGATAGCAATAGGACGTACATCAGAGGAATTGAAAGTTGCCAAGAACTATTGGTCCCGAAAATTGAAGATGGGATAATCAATGACAAATGGAGACAATGAGAGGTTAGATCGAGTGGTACAATCTCTGGAACAGATGCTTACACAGTTCGATACAAGGCTCGACAGCATTGAAAATAGGCTAAACCAACTCGAATCTAATAGAAACATTATTTTGGATGAGCGAAGGGTGACAGAAAGAGTCGGACATCTGGGCGGAAGGACATTCATAACCTCGCCTACTGGCGGGATACAGCGTGAAATCAGGATCTGCGTATGCGATCTCTGTGGTTCTAGAATAGAAGAAGACTTTGCAATTTGCCAGGGATGCGGTAGGAAACTCTGTATCTCCTGTGCAATCGCTTACCAAAACACAAGCCTATGCGTCAACTGTCTAGGGAATAGAATTGCCTTAACAAAACAAGCCTACAAAGTTCTGGTGGCGTTAGCAAACGAGGTCAAAGACGTAAGAGCAATTTCGAGGATTACGAAGATTGCTAAAGATGACGTCATGAGTTGGCGAAACCACCTGTTGACTCTTGGATTGATAGTGAAGAGGGGTTTTTCCATATTTTCAGAAGTATGCATCACCGACGGTGGCTTAGAAGCAATCGGTGCCTATCGTCAAGTGTTCGGGGAAGACGATGACGTAATTCAATTCGACATCGAACTTAGAAACTACTTTGCTGAAAGGAGGAGATAGAGGCATGTCATTTAAGGAGAAACTTGACTCTATAGTTACGGTCGTACTGCTAATCGGATTATTCGCTTTTGGCTTTGGAATAATCTCATGGTTTATTGAAATTCTACAGAGATATGATATGCCTTGGCAAATCCAACTCATAACCGTGGGGCTCGTCCTGATACTATTCATGTTGATAGCAGCAAAACTCTTCTCAAAAGATTAAGAGGTAATGCACATTGCAAGATGAATGGGTAGAGACTGCAAGAGACCTCATCGGAAAGCTAAGTTGTTACATTCATAAAGATTCGTTAGAGAAGCTTGTACAACTCTGTACTCTGGAAGATAATCCACAACAAAAAGAAGAGATGAAAACAGAGGTCGAGTCTATCCTTGGGATATATGAGTCTAAAATATGGGAGTCCGAAAGACCTGTTATCCCCGCTCCTTCGCAAGATGATGTAAATGGGGATATTGAGATAGGTACTGTTTTCCAAGGAGATATCCCGGTAGGCATTTTCAAAATCAGCAAACGTTTCATGGTTCGTCACTGCACACTATACGCCCAAACAGGACACTCAAAAAGCACCGTCCTGTATCACATCCAAGACCAACTTATCCACGAAGGCATTCCGTTCCTTTTCTTCGACATGAAAAAGGATGGCCGTGCTCTGCTTCCAAGATCCAACGAGTTGGTTGTGCTTCCATGGTATCGCTTTCCTTGGAATCCTTTGCGTCCGCCTCCCGGTATGCCAATCAAAGACTGGTGGGCGAACTTCTCGCAGATATGCGGCTATTCCTTTGGCTGGTTCGTAGCCAGCAGCAACTACTTGCAACAGCATCTCGACAGCTTGCACGATCGATATGAAGAAACTGGAAAGTTGCCAACTCTCTATCATCTCTACGCTTCCATAACCCAAACCACAGAAAACACCAGACGAAAATCAGAATACCACGACTCGGTGGAAAACCGTGTCCAGACCCTTATCTCCATATTCGGAGGGAACTTCAATGCCGAGGAAGGAATTCCTTTAGAAAGGCTCTGCGAACTGCCATGCGTGATTGAGCTTCATGGTTTGCGGCCAGCAGAAGCCAACTGGCTTGTAGAGGTCATCATGAGCTGGATCTACTTCTACCGACTCTATCAGGACCAGCGTGGCGAGGATCTAAGGCAGGTCATTTTCGTGGACGAGTGCCACCGAGTCTTCGACAAATCGAAAGAATACCGACAGACAGCTATAGAGATGGGCACTCCGATCATTAGCATCTTCCCCTCACAGTTCCGTGACTTTGGCACATCTTTAGTGCTCACCAGCCAGACACCAAGCCAGGTGATGAACACCGTCCATGCAAACACCCTAGTCAAGATAGTGGGAAACCTTTCAAGCGGAATAGACATTGCAGCGATTGCCGAAGCAATGGGCTTAGATGAAGAAATCACTGAGTGCATCCATAAGCTGAAGCGGGCTCAATGGATTGTTCGTATGTCTGACGGGTACACAGAGCCCTTCCTCATAGAGACTCCGGATTACCCCGTAGAAAGAGATGTGACTGACAAAGAAGTGTTAGAACGCCTGCAATTGGTCTTTTCAGAGTACCTTCCAAAAGAGAAGCCCAAGCACCTAGAAGAACCAAAGCCCAAATTCATACTTCCGCAGCTCTCGGACGATGCATGGTCGCTAATCTTCGACATCAACACGCATCCCTTTAAGGGCTTGACTTCACGATACCAGACTTTGGGCTTCTCAGGCAAACGAGCTGTAGGTGCAAAGTCAGAGCTCTTGGAGAAAAATCTGGTCAGAGAGGTAAGTGTGCCTCTAGGCAGCTATAGACCGGTAACATTCCTTGTGCTGACAGATTTAGCCATCAACATTCTCCGACACCTTGGTCATGATGTTAGGCTGTGGCGCCACACAGGCCACATGGGCTTTCACCATCAGCTATACATGGTGCTGATTGCGTACTCGTATCGTAGGGCAGGCGCTCAAACGTTCATAGAGAAAACCATGAAAAACGGTAGGAGAGTCGATGTCTTGACTACCATTGACGGTAAGACAATTGCCATAGAGGTTGAACTTGGACAAAGCGTAGACCTGCAAACTAAGCTCAAAGTATTGGATGAAGTGGATAAACTTGTGATCGTTACTGATGAGAAAGTAGAACTCCAACTAACAGACGAACTGCCTGAAAGGGTGGAAGTTTGTCACATTACGGACTACCTCCACATGTTGAAGTCTAATTATGGTATGAATATTCGTCGAGATAAGTACGTTAAGCATGAAAAGTCTGGATTCTGGTTGAAACTAGAAAATAAAGACGAAAATAAGGAGAAATAACGAAATGACCAAATATGGAGCAACTAGAACAAGGAAGCATAATACCAGTAAGTACGGAAACAGAGACCTTTACCGCATTCTCCACGCATATCGAAACAAAGGCGACCTCTATAAGGGCAGGTTAAGGATGCGGCGAGGCTATAGTTCAAGACTATATTCTCCGAGCCGCAGACAAGGTTACTCGTCCCCAACCCCAAGCCACAAACCTAAGACAGCATACTTGCCAAGGATACATTACCGACCAGAACCACCTTATCGCCCACAACCCAAACAATCCATCACTCGAATCAGTTCACAACCTTTGTACAGGCCTAGCAGACACACGCCCCTTCGAATCCGCACAGAGCCGGACGTTGAAGAGATGCTCAAGCAATTAGAGAAGCGCTTCGACAAAAAGCTGCAAGAGCAAGTTCTTGAAAGGCTCGAAGCGGAAATGAAAGAATTAGAAGAAGCCCTCAAAGAGAAAGCCGAATCGGTTGAAGCCACTGACATACAAGAACAAATAGAAAGCATATCGCCTGAAACAGCAAGGCAAGAACTAGAACCCAAAGAACCTAATGCTAAAGATACCGAAGCTACTGAGATAAATGAAACATCCGAAGAAACAAAACCCTATGATGCTCAGCCAGAAATAGAACAAACCGAAACGCAACCGTCGGCAGAGCCAAGGAAGAACGTTGAATCCGAGAACGAACTGCCGACCGAAGATGAACTGTATGAAATCGAAGATGACTTCGAATGGCTCAGAGAGCAGATAGATGAGACCGAGATTCCAGACGTAAGTGAGGAGCAAGAAGCAATAGGGTCAGAGACGGAAGAGCCGAGATTGGAGCACGAACTAGACCCGCTTGAGACATCAGAGCAAACAAACCAGGAACTAATAGAGCAGCAAGTTATAGAAAGCGTACTCAATGAGATTGCCCCACTGGAAGAGCATGTCGAAATAGAACCTGAGCAATTAGCTGACCTAGAGTCCATCTTAGACCAGATAGAACCCATCGAACCCCCGCTGATTGAGCCGATTGAAGAAAATCTGTTGCCCGAACCTCTGGAAGAAGAGGTCGTTGAAGAAGAAGCTGCGGAGGGCGAAGCGTATTGAAAGCAACCTTAGAGAGAGTGAAGGAAAAAGCGCATATTCGGATAAACATGATAGTCGATGGCGAGCCTGCTAAGTGGCTGAATGAATGGAAGCGCCGTGGTCTAATAATGAGTTATACTGATGCGGTAATCCAAGCACTAAGAGCGTTGAACGAGAAGGTGACTGAGCAAGACCTGAGGTCAGCGCAGCTCGGGAACATTAAACGAACAGAGGGAGAATGGTAAGAATCTTGGAAATCGTTAGCAGTTGCATTTATGATAAAAATATCTCAGGTGACATTTTAGCCATTACAAAATATAGTTTCCATCACCGAAATCAATAAAAATACTACCTTTTAGTAGTGAAACATGTATTATGAAAGTGAATCTTCAATAGCGGAGACCATCGAGCGACTTGAGAATCTTGGTATTCCTGAGAGTAACAAGGCGGAAATGCTCTGGGTCTACAAAGGAAACATTCCTGTTGAGGACATTTACATTGAAAAAATCGATGAGAATTCCGAGACAATGGATATTTTGAAAACACTTGACCTTAAGTCGACAGAGTTTAAGGACAGACTCTTCTACAGCAAAGACCAAGAGTTGTTGAAGAATATGATTGATGCCCAAATAAGACAGGATAAAAAACTTATGGGAATGCTCTATGGCTACCCTGAATGCTGCGTTTTCCGTTACTCCACTTTGGAAAGCCCAGAGGAATACAACACCAACCGTTTGCTTACCGCAATAAGGGAGGGACAGAGATTGCCTCGGTTTTTGAGGCACTACATTCCATGCCCTAATTGCGCGGGGCATGAGAACACACCATCAGAAAAACTTGATGATTTGTTAAAGAGGACTCTGAAGCACTCAAGTCCAAAGATATATCATTCCCTAATTGCCTCTAGCGAAGATAGCTTGGATTGTATATATGATGCTCATGGGAAATTATGTGGCATTATTACTGGTGATGGAATAGGCCTACCCTCACACAAATTGGAAAGTGTTGTCAGCGATTCAAATCTTATGAAATTCATACTTTCCTACAAAGGTTCAGGTCCATTGACAATAAGAATAAAGCCTTATCACGCATAGAAAATGATAAATACCTTTTCGTCGTTCTTTCTATTGGGAGAAATGAAAGTTGAGCGAACCTGAAGGAGGATTTGTTACATTAGTTGTATGTCCTCATTGTGGATCGGAATGTAAAGGAAATGTGCCTCCAATTTCACGTGACGCCCGTTATAGAAAATCCGATTCCAAATGTTATAATTGTGGTCACAAATTCAAAATCGTGAGATATTCTGACGGTTCATGGGAAGTTGAACGCTAATAAAAAGAAATTTGCTGTGTAACGGTTGAGAAAGTTGGGGTGTCTCTTTTTCTTAGAATCTCTCTCAAATACAACAATAACCTATTCATTTAAATTGGGAAAAGAGGGAGGGGGTTAATCCCCCTCAAGTAAAGTATCTATTGTCTTGCTCGCCTGCTCCCTCGTCATTCTGTCAAGCTCCTTCTGTGTCATGCACAAGCCCTTCTTGTACGCCAAGTCCATTAAGTAGTGCTTTTGTCTTTCGGTTGCAGGCTCTTTTCCGGGGTCATTCGGCTTGTTGCTGCCATTAATCCCGTTGCAGTCGTTGCCATTTGTTCCAGTGTTGCTGTTTGCCTTGTTGTTAAGCCTTTCAGCTCGGAAGTCCTTTCTGTATATGGCGTACAGCGTTGTCACGTCTTTCAGTGATGTAGTTATCCCCTCTCTCTCGATTTCTATGAAGAACTCAGCAAAGTCCTTCACAAACTCAGTTTTATTCATTTTTATCACCTCTTTTTACGTGGTTGCGCCGATATGATGGCGAGAAAAGCCTCAGCCCGTCATACTTCCTATGCAAAGGTGTGATGACCTGTAGAATTTGATAGAGTTCTCTTTGTCTCTCTTCTAACTCTTGAATCTCTTTCTGCTTCGCCCTCTTGATGATGTCCGTTATCTCTTCAAGAACCCTTGCCCTGTAGGTTTTCGGTCGTTCTCCACTCATTTCTACAAAGCCCTTTGCTGTCAAGTTCTCCAAGACTCCGTAAGCCTTGCTTTGAGGAACTGATGCTCTCCTCGTTATCTCCAAGACTTTGGCTTCTCCGATAGTCAGCAAGGTAAAGTACATCCTCGCCTCGTATCCGCTTAGACCAAAGTCCTTCAACGTGTCGACGATTTCTTTTTCGTTGCCATTCAGCACTTGCATACCATCACCTCGCGAGTTAATGACGGGAAGCCTGCCATCTACTCTTAGCGAAGCGACCTCGAAGAGGGAAGAGAAGAATGAGTAGGCTGACATGAGGGAAGGGTATAAGAGAAACCATGTGGTGTCGCTTACGCAGAAAAAGATTAAAGTCTAGATTTGCTCATAATCCATCTAGTGCTTTAGAATATGAGAGAAATCCCATTAAAGGGACTTGGTTGGCGATGCGATGTTAAGGACAGTACGGCCAAGAAAATCGACATAGGCTACTTGCTCAAAGAAGGGCCACAAGAACACGTTATTTTTGGGGTTCTCCTAGAAGGTAATATGAAAACACGAATAGAGCTTATGATAAGTTGGGGGTTGAACCGGTTCAGAAAACCAGAGAGTTACAAAATTCTTGGAAAGACAATAGAACCAAAGTATGAAGTGTGCTATATGAATAAGTCCATTGTTGGTGAAATCTATGGCACTCCAGAAGGCTCAATCAGGATTGACCAATTAATTCATCATCCCACCAAGAGTGAAAGGGGAGAAATGAGGTTTTTTTCTCCAAATGAACTGCCAGATGAAATAGAAGAGACAGCAAAACTAATAGATGAAGAGGTTTGGCAAAGAATGCGTAAAGATGTAATTACTAGGTTTGCAGTGCCTGAAAAAATGATTCCTCCATCCTTATTGAAACATGTATTTCTAGCTTATAGAGCCGGAAATTCCCAAGGGGAAGCTTCTGCAAGAAAATTAGGAGAATACCTCAAAAATAAAGATATTCCTGTTTGGTTTTTTCCACGGAGAGTTGGTTGGGGTGATTCAATAACAACAGAGGAAGAAGAAGGGATTAAGAATTCCTTCGCTGGTGTTATTGTCTTCACGGCTGATTTTCTCGAAGGGAGAACAGCGATAGAAGAGTATCGAGCTCTATTAGCGAAAAAACGAGGTCAGCCCGGTTTCAAGGCGGGTCTATTGCTTGTCGGATGTACGCGTGAAAAAATCCCTCCATTCATGGAAGACTACTTTTGGGTAAGAGTTGACGGTCCCGAAGATCCACGGTTTGGAGAAGAAGCCAGAAAGATTCACCGTGGTCTTCTCGGATTGCCTTTGGAGTCGCAGAAGAAGAATCTGAATGGACAGTAACAGTGTTCATTCCAGAATAGATAGATGAATTTACATTTTGTCATAGATCTCTGAATTCTCTAAATGGACGTCTAGAGAATGGATTAGAACCCCTTTTCGTATCATATGGGTCAGATCTACGAGCGGCAGGACCAGTTCAAAAACTCATACTTTGCGTTTCATTTGGCATCCATAGCCTGTTGAAACGCAAAGTCTTGTTTTCTTTTCCTGACTATTCTCATCCGGCCTAATTTGCACGCTATCTAAAAATTCTGCTTTTCATATCGTACATCGGCTTGCTGATTGGAATCTTTTTCAGTCCACGCGAAGCTGGAATATCTATAGGGAGAATTACATGGGAACTTTCGAAGGCAAACTCGGAGACCTGATGAAGGAATATATGACTGCTAATCCTTCGGAGGTTGATCTCAGCACTCAATTGCTGGACATTAGCTCCGAAGCATTCTTTATTCTCACCGTTACCATTTTTCTTGAGTCATTATACTTCGCCAGAATCTGGCTACCTCAAGATAGATAGTGATGAAGACTGGGAAAGCCCGTTAACGGAGAACCGCAAGTGTTGTCGGTTAGTCTCTAACGTATTACGCTACATATCCAGTGTCCTCTTGGAAAATAATAAATATAAACCATCTGGGAAATCATGGTATTTCGAAGAGTCCAACCATAGAATTGTGCAGTTTATTCAGAAAAGCACTGACCTAGCATATATTTAGCGCTGCAGAACTGTTGCATCATTGGATGTTCCAGAATACCTTGCCACAGTTGCAAGCAATCAGGGACATTGGAGTTTCTCCTTCACTATCAATTCTGGTAATCATGGAGCCACAAGAACTACATGCAAACAGCTTGAATAGATCTTTGAAAGCACAAACAACAGGTTCAAAGTCTCTCTTGCCGAATTCTTCCCATCTATCGTAGTGAACATTTCTATTGATAGCCCACTGTTCAATTAAAGATCTACTAATTACTTCGTTTGCCTCTTTTTCCAATTTCTCTAGTTCACATAGTTTTTCCTGTTGATCCATTTTCTTGGAATTCACTACCGCTCTTCTCAAGTATTTCTTGTATGTCGAAATTGCCGCGGAAGCGAATTCACCCAAATCCCACTGATGAGTCGCTTTGTAAGGGAGTCCTGTTGCCCTCAGAAAATCGCAGACATCATCGAAGAAGCACTCCGCATTCCTGCGAAGCTTGTGCGCTGCGGAAGGTGCATCATCTTTTTCCAAGTCTTCCTTTATTTTATCCCAAAGATCTTTCTCCATCTCTATTATCGGACCTGTTTCGATATTCCAGTTGAGGAAATGTATCATGTTCTTCCTTGTCACGAGTCCTTCACTTTTGAGTTGTCTCGCCCAAGTTGTGTCATGTGTCGTTATGATAAGCTGTTTGTCGGGAAAAGCATCCTTCAGCAAGGCACAGATGTTTCTTCTATGTCCTCGGTCGATCGACATGATTACATCATCCAAGATTATCATGTTTATGGCATCTTTGATAAGGTACTTGTTCAGAGCAAAGAATAGACATAATCCCATACTATCCTGGTGGCCTTCACTGTGGAGTGCATGCGGAGGGAACATGCCGCGACCATAGAAGTTCACCTCAAAAATCAGTTCAGCTTCTTCATGGGAAATTTTCGAAGAAAAACTATACTCATCTTCCGAATGGAGTGTTTTGTAATATCGTTCAAAATTGTTCCTCACTTCGTCGTAAATGCCTTCTAAGACCGAATCTCTTGCCTGCTCAAAATTGCTTAGTATGAGATCTGCTCTTGTCTTGGTTTTCTCACTTGCTTTCTTTTCCTCTAGTGACTCGATGTAAATTCTCCATTTGTCCTCCATCTTAGTGAGTGTATCCCAAGCCACCTGTTGCTTGGAGAATTTCACTCCCACTTTATCTATGGCACTATCCAATGGATCAAGAATTGCTGTTTCCAAAACGGATGAAGAAAATAGTTCTGTCAGGCTCCTGGTGGGCCATTTTTCTTTTTCAAAAAATTCAACGGGTTTGACCATGGCTTCAGACCATGTAGTCAGCGAATCTAAGTAATCTTTCATTTCTTTTTCGTAGATGACTTCTAGGCTGAACTGTTTATGAGCCTTTAGAGATGTGTTGATATCATTTGTCAACACGTCAATCTTGCTCTTGATAAAGCGTGATATTTCGTCGATCTTTACTTGATTTTCTTTGGCAATTTCAATCTCGTCTTTCTTCTTCCGCAAATATTCCCTAAAGTCTCCATCTTCCCATACTTTGCCGCATAAAGGGCAGAGATTAGAACCGTCCAAAAGAGCTAGGCCTGTTTCAAGTAACTTATCGTATAGTAAATATTGCCTTAGCTGGGCTTCCCTACTTACTTCTTCTAACAGAGTTCTTAGTTCTACTTCTTTTTTGATAGTCTCTTCAGACTTGATTATTAATCGGATCTCGTCGATGGTATTCATTATCTGATTGGTTGTTAATGCATCCTCTCTAAAACCAAAAGGACGCGGTTCAATGTTCTCTTTGATGCTCTCTGGAGATAATTCTGATATTCTAGATCCGTTAAGTTCTTCTCTAAGACCGTTCACTTTGTCTAGGCAAGCTTCTTCAGAGAAGATACTCAAGGAGAGAAGATTTGCAACTTCGCTCTTTGCCTTTTCCAAGTTACTATCAGCGTACTTGAAGTTTGATTCGGCATCATTTCGGATGGATACAAAGGCTGAACGAAGTTTCTCTATGTCCATTAGATTTAATAGGCTCATTACCTGTTTTGCCCTCTTTCCCGCCTCAGCTGTAATATAGTTTAGGATGTCTCTCCTTGACAAAATGTGTAATCCAAGATCAGCACCCTCCAAATACCCCTCAACTAGATCCTTGTGTTGCTCAGGTTCAACCTTCAAAGAGCTGGGTCTCTCTATACTCCTCTCCAAAACTACAGTCTTACCCTCAACCTCCGCCTTTGCGATTACGACAGTATTTCGTAAATCATCTCTCGAATCAACGTGGCAACCATGCTCCTTCAACCTCAGAAATTTAGCTCCCTCACCCACAAGCCTAGAGATTCTGCCAGTCAACAAGAAATCCACTGCATCAACTAAGGCGCTCTTTCCAGTACCGTTAGGCCCAAAAACCACAACATTGTGTCCTTCAGGGTCAATCTTTATAGTTTTTATTCCTCTGATATTTTTGATTTCTAGATTCAGAATCTTCATCCGGCTACCTCTTTAGAAGTTCCTTAATTTCCTTCTCGCTAGCTCTCTGATTCACCAATGAAATCAAATCGTCAGAAATCCCCTCGAACAGGTCGTTACTCCTAATCTTCTCAGCGAATTTGTCAAAAATCAATTCTGAAACAGATTTTCGGCTCATATGACCCCCAGAACCGAGTAACAAATTACATTTCATTAGAGAGCTTCACTAATATAATACTTGTGTCAAATTGGAGTATTGAGGGCAGGGCAGTGAGGAAAATAGGTATTATTGCCAGCGGTTCAACTGAGATGTCTGCGGCGGTCATTCTTGGCGAAGGAGAGGAAAAACACGCAAAATCTGAAGACCTAGTGCTTATTCACAATAGAAATGGCAACGAGATATTAGCAGTCTGCAGAGGAGGATTAGGGAGCAACGAAAACTTAAGAACCGGTAGCTATTCTCCCGGTGTCGCTTACGCTCGTATCGGTCGCCATCCATCCAATGCCAAGGAGTTCTATGCTTTCGGTCTCAGCGTTATCGGTGAGATTTCAGACAACAATAATCTGAAAGAGAATAAGATGTTGATAGCTCCATCTTCCGAAGTAGGGATCTTCGAGGAAACTGATAACCCGATGAGTATATTGGGTGCGTCTACGAGAAGCATCGGGTACTATAAAGATCATCCTACGTGGAAGGTACCGCTAGACTCAGAGTTTATCTGTTATCACATTGGCGTATTCGCTGCTACTGGAGCGGGCAAATCTCTTTTGACACGATACCAAATAATACCTTTCATAAGGTCGGCAGGACATAACATTCTGATTTTTGACTGGAAAGGATCGGATTACACGCCGTTCTTTCCGAATTCATTTGAGATCTCAGATTTGGGATTGGACGATGAGGTTGTGATTGAGTATTTATGCTCTTCAATGGACTATTTTGGTTACTATTCGAGTTCTATGGTTGAGAGGAACCCGATCCGAGCGGCTCTAGAGACTGTTGTATCAGAGGGAAGCTGGAGAAGTTTCGATGAACCAGAAAAACTTCGTAAGCATCTTCTAGATAGGGTCAGAATAGAATTGGAAACGGAGAATATTGATGAAAGAACGGGCAAGCTTAGTTACTGGGGTAGAAATTACATTCGAAGATTTGAGAAGAGTCTTGGGAAACTGTCTGATGAGGAATTAGGAAATGTTATGGGTAGAATGGGACCAGCAGAGATTGTTGAAGCGATCAAACAACATGGCATAACTGTAATAGATCTGAGCAAAGGTGGCAAAGAGAATAAGCTCTCAATATTTCTTTCCATAGCTAAGCATCTCTGTAGGCTCATGGAAAAGAAGGAAATGCTTAATCTAGCTGTAGTCATAGATGAAGGTCCACAGTATTGTCCATTTCAACCTAAAGGTATTGAGAACCGAACAATGGAGATGATTTCAGAGCTATGTGCTTTGGGCCGAAGCTACAATCTTTCTGTAGTGCTTCTCAGTCAAGGAATTGCTGGAGAGATCGGAATAAATGCAGCCATCAGAAGAAACCTTAACACTCAATTCATCGGCAAATTGAATCCTCTAGACTTGGAAGAAGCGACAAAACTTCTAGGTCAAGCCGATATAGATCCAAAATATCTCATACTTATGCCAGTTGGTGACTTCTACGTGACTGGAAAGATGAATCCTTCACCAATCCCTCTGCTAATTCATTTTGATATCAAAGAATCAGATAAACATAGGGGTTCAGCTCAAGATGAAAAATCAGATTGAGAATTTTCCTGAATGGGTGAAGATTCCCACCCAAATGCAATACCAATTTTTCGAATTGGCGGAAAAACAGGCTGAATACATAAAGGCTAATCTCTTAAAGAATAAGGAAAAGCTAAGAAAGCTCGGTACACTCTTAAGGTTTAATGGAATACCTGAGAGTGATGAATGGAAGAACTGGCGAATAGCTGTCGTTGATGGTTCTGATTCACCAGTGATTAGTGAGAGAATTGGAGGACGCTTCGGAACATATGGAGCGACTTATCACATCTATCAAGGATTAGACCATCTTGAAGAGGAATATTTTAGCGGACATTTCTATGACTTTCAGGTAGGAGACCCGGAGGTCAGCAAGAAACTGTTGTCACTTCTCACCACGAAGTTGGAGAGGGAGATCGCCTTTGCTTGCCTAAAAAAAGATATTGATCTATTAATCATTGACGGAAGCTTCTTTGGATTTAGACCTCGTTGCCGCATAGTTCATAATCATGAACTTCAGAGTGAAGAGTTCAAGAATGGTGCAGAACTAGTCAAGTATATCCGTGACTGCTCAATCAGACTACTTGAAAGCAGAAAAGCTATAGGAATCATAAAACGAGTTCAAACCTCAGCCATTGATGGTTGGATGATCCACAAAACCGGTAACGATACGCTACGGCTAAACCGAAACGACAAAGAAATTCTATCATCTTTAATGAAGGAAGGAGAATGGTTTTCATATGCGACAGCTTTCGGAGATCCAGTTCTATTCAACTACTACACCAGACTAGCACTTGCATACAGAAGATATGCCGCGGACACTAGCAGAAGCATGGAATCAATCTTTGATGCATCAAAGGGTGAAGTTGATCGAGACATTAGAAGAGACCTCCTGTGTGAAAATGAAGAGATATTCAAAACAACACGTCACTACGTTCGTTGCAGCTATCCAGCTCCACCTTTCTGCTTCGAAACTCCCATAAATTTCGATGCTGAACCAGTCTTAGCCTTCTTCAGAGCGTCATGTAGCAAAGTGACTGGCTTGCCGTTGCCATTCGATCTCACTGATCAAGATATTACCATTCCGGCTGATTTCACGAAAGAATTTGTAGAAGAAATAGAAGCACGTCTAGTAAAAGAAAAAGACCTGGATGAATATGACCTTGAGAATCACTTCGCCTCTTTGAATCCGCAAAAAATGGAATAACAACGGATGTTTCAAGTCCTTTGTAAGAACATGTACTTTCCATCGGGAAGAATGAGAAGATAGAAGAGTTCCCTATATAGGCTCTTCCAGATACAATCAACCTGGGAATTATGGAAATTACATTGGATGGAGGGCTTCTTATAGTTAGTAAGCGACATCGAAGATGGAAGAGGAGAATGAGCGGAGCTGACTGAGAAGGAAAGCCGTTGACGGAGAACGCAAGTT